>SAMEA104315428__coassemble_827_pt1 | contig 37425 bp, 34 predicted proteins | sample SAMEA104315428__metabat2_low_PE_031 | metagenome-assembled genome bin SAMEA104315428 (sample SAMEA104315428) | gut metagenome | biome: Monkey gut; feature: monkey-associated habitat; material: faeces | place: China | collected 2013 | reverse complement strand
TGATTCAAGAATTTTTAAGAATTCTTCACCAGTAACTCCAGTTGCTTTCTTAGCTAATTCAAAAAGACGACGGAATTGCTTTTCTGATACACCATAAATGTATCTAATTTTTTGCTTTTCATTTAACCTTCACCCCGTGTGCAATTTTAGAAAACAATCGCTTTGATAAAAGCCTTTCTAAAAAGCAATATTAGAAACTGTAAGTCAGAGCTGCATAAGCAACATCTTTATATGAATTAAAGCCTGCACTGCCACTGTCATATGGCTTTAGTTTGTAATAAGTAAGCTCAAGATTAGTATTATCAGCTACCATATAGCCTGCGCCAATACCCCAGCCACGAGCACCTTGTCCGCCATAGCCATTGCCGCCAGATATATTCAATCTATGAGCCCAGCCTGAAGAGTCAATAGCCTTGCCGCCTAGAGCAAAGTATTCTCCATATACTTGCCAAGTATTAGCTTTATTCCAAACCTGCTGACCATATATCAATCTACTCCACAAACCATTTTTGCCGTCATTAGGCTTAACAGCAGTATTTGTTATTGTTGCATCACTAATCGTACTCTTGACATCAGCAGAATTATGCACACCTTCAGCTATTAATGACCATTTAGGAGCAAGTTTGGCATTTATACCTACAGCAAATTGACGGAAATCACGTTTAGTTGTCCATTTATTAGCTCCATCAGACCAATAATAATTGCCGTTATTACTCCATTCAGCATAAGTAGAATAGGAATTAGTAGCGTCTGAGCTTTGATTATAATAAGCAGCAGTTAGTTCTACAGCAGGGCTGATATGCGCACGCACATCAACAAAATTTGCATAGCCTGCACTGCTATCCCAAGTTGCAGCACTACTATCTCCCACACCTACTAATATGCTAGCTTTATCACCAAAGTCTTTTTTTACCATTACGCCGTCCATAGGATTTTCCCAGTACAGCAGACCTTGACCTAGTGACAGCTCATTGCGTCCGGCGGAAACTGTAAAATTATTTTTTGCGTGCCAATCGAGCTGTAAACGATTAAAACTCATTTTTTCATCGCCCTTGCCCGCATAATGAGTAGAGTTAAAATCGCGGCGAGCAATGTTAGCATTTTCAGCCTTTAACTGTCCTTTTACAGACAAGTTTTCTGCTGGTTCTCCATAAAATCCCAAACGAACACGCATCTCATTTTGTCTGTCAGTTCTATATTGGTTGTAGTCAGAAGTTTCACCAATATTTGCTTTATTTATAGCAGTGCCGCTTTTATTTTTAAAATAACGTATACGGGCATCGCCGAACCATTTAAAGGAGGACATTCCATTTTTTATTTCCTTGACATCATTTTCAACATTAGTCAGCCGCACGTCCATATCTTTTAGTTCGCTTGCAAACTCTTTTTCAAGCTTTTTAATCGCGCCCTTATCAGCAGGACGGACTAGGTCATATTTATCAACAACCTTTGATACAATCTCTGCCATTTCATAGCGGTTCATGGCTCTAGTGCCGTTAAATGTGCCGTCACCGTAGCCCTCTAGTACGCCGTCCTCGGCAAGCATGGCGATAGCGTCATAAGCCCAATGGTCGGACGGTACATCATTAAACGGATTGGTTGCCGCTAATGCACTGCTAGCGGTCATAGTCGTAGCGGCAAAAATTGCAGCTGCTAATGCCTTCTTCTTCATCAAAATTCCCCCTAAATCTCAAATGAATATCAATATATTAGTTTGCCATGCAGGCAAGGGCAAAATCTAATGCCTTTTCCGGCTCGCGGGTAAGTCCCACATACTCGCGACCGCTGGTTGTCGCGCTCTTTACGCCTTTAGCATCGCAGTCATGCTTTAACTCGTCATACATACTTGCCATTTGCGGCGCAAGAATAATTAAATCAAAGTCAGTTATTATATCCTTATGCTGACCATAAGCCATAGCGATTGATTCTACCGGAGCATGGCGCAGGCTAGCACCCTTAGTAATAGCCTTTGCCAGCATGGAGCTGGTTGCGCCCGATGCGCAAAGGACGAGTACGCGTTTTTCTTCAGTAGGAGCAGCGACCTTTTCCTCTTTCTTTTCTTCAACGACCTTAGTCGCAGCTACTGGTGCAGGAGCTTCCTCCTCCTCTACGATTTCACCACGGGCAACGGCTGCCTCGCGCTCAACGAGCTGGGCATCGTATACGCGGAAGAACGGATAGTATAAAACTGCGTCCATGATTAAAAGGAGCGGGGCAAGGATAAAGGATAGCTGGGCAAAGCCCGTGCCGATAATCAAGCCGATTGGGGCAGGAGTTGTCCACGGCAGAATGTAGAGGAAGGACTGCATTCCTAGCTCATCAACGAAGAATTTAAATGTCCAAACATTTAGGATTGGTGCGAGAATGAACGGGAAGAATAAAACCGGATTTAGTACGATTGGTGCGCCGAAAAGTATTGGCTCGTTTACGGCAAAGCAAACGGGGATAATCGAGGCGCGGCCGACAGCTTTAAGCTGTTTGGATTTAGCGATAAAGGCGCACATTGCGCAGAACATTAGTGTTGCACCCGTGCCGCCGATAGTAGCGACGAAGTAAGAGGTCGGATGCGTAAGTATTGCCGTAGCATGACCGCCGGCACTGGCGATTTGCAAATTTGCCTCAATGTTAGCAATGTAGATTGCTGTAACTGCCGGCTCAACGATAGACGGACCATGAATACCCATGAACCAGAACATTGCCATTGCGCCATAGATAATTGCTACGCCGATATAGCCATCAGCCGCAACGAACAGCGGCTTAAATACCTCTAGTATCCAAGCACCGAACATCATGCCCGTTACATTTTTGAAACCGATAGAGAATAGCCAGAAAACCAAAACTGCAAAGGAGAGCGGAATAAGGTCGGCAAAGGTCTGAGCTATATAGTGCGGTACTTCATCAGGAAGCTTTATAGTGATGTTGCGCTTTACAAAGAATTTATAAATATTCGGTACAGTGAAGGCTACAACGAAAGCGGAAAGAAGACCCTTCGTGCCCATGAAGTCAGCGGAGAAGCCGCCTTTAATCGGCTCAACTGCTAAAAGAATTAAGCAGATAATCGATACAATCATTACCGATACATCATTAATCTGACGCAATTTTGGCATCTTATGGTTGATGTTATCAGTTAAGGATTTAGCAATAGTCGTTACCATTAGCAGCGATAAAATACCCATTGAAGCATTATATGCCTGCCATAGTACGGTGCTAATGCCCTCTGACCAGTGATAATCAAATATTTCCGGTACACAGGCAACCAAAATAAAGATTGACGAAAACAGGATTACCGGAATGCAGCTTACAAAGCCGTCGCGGATAGCTCTCAGGTAGGGATTGTTAGAAACCTTTTCAAAGAATGGTTTCAGGGTCTCTACCATAGCAATAAGTTTTTCCATGATGTTTCCCTTTCTTTCATAAGAATTAATAAATTATTTTGGTACTAGAGAACTTTTCGTTCTGCTTTTTCTTATGCTTATAGTATAGGCTAAAATTATTTCATAGTGTTTTCATGTTTTGAAAATGTTTTCACGCTATATTATAAACTATCTGAAAATTTTTCATTTTATTGCCAAAAAAATGACACAAAAAAGCCCTCGAGTACCAGTCGAGGGCTTTTCTTAATTAGCCGTGGTGACTACGCCGTATAGTGTGCTGTCGCCTTTGGTTTGGATATACATTTCTGTGCCTGCCGGCAGTTCGATATTTTTGCCTTTCACAAATGCGCCGCCGATTACGCCAATCGGCCCTAGTATCAGCATACCGGCAAGGCTTGCACCCGCCGCCATGGCTAGATTTTTCATTTCCTGTTTGGCCTCTTCGCCGACAAAGGTTGCTACCTCAGTGCCGTCAATTGCCTTGGTCTGATAAAAATCTACCTCTAGCTCGGCATTGCGTCCGAAGTTGCGCGCCTGACGCAGCTTTGTAACCTTGCCTTCGCCTGGTTCGCCTTTAGCAAATACCAGTTTGCCGTCAACTATTACATCGTCAGCTACCTGCACGCGAACAACGTCGCCGATTTTTAAATTTTTCGTATTTACTTCATCGACTAAGGCTACCTTTACCAAGGTATTAGCCGGCACGCCGGTTTGCTCTAGCGGCAGCGTTTCCGTGCCAAAGGATGCTTTCGATAGAGCGGCGATGCGCTCCTTATATGTTCCCTCGCTGGTCTTGCCGTTAATGGTCATTTCCATAGCCGCTACACGCTTTTCAACCGAATCCATGCTGACCTCGTGGGAAATATTCCACTCGATAGCATTTAAATCGGCCAAAACTGACGGCCTAGTGCTATTGGTATAAACTTCGTTATAGAGGGCATCAACGCGCGCCATCATGCTGCCCGTGCGATGACTGGCGTTATAGTCTTTTTCCAGCTTGTTTATTCTATCCATTACCGCACCCGTTTGCTCATTGCCATAGGTGTCTCTTTCGATAGCTGCTAATTTATCCTGCACCGTGTCAGGAGTGGCGGCACTCACTAAGCTCATACTGCTAGTAAAAAAAACTGCTGCTAATAACACGCTAAAGATTTTAGTTAGTTTATTTATTTTCATATGCTTTCCTCCGTTCATAATTTTTTATAGTTTATTATATCTAACTGAAAACTAGCTATGCGACAGCTCATAGCGTTCAGCTTTGCTTTCAAAGCTGCTGCCGGCTGGCTCGGCATGAATGGTTATATCAAATGTTCCTAGCTCTTGGCGGATTTTTGCCTCTAGCTCATCACAAACGGCATGGACTTTGGTCAGCGGCATATCGCCGGGGAAAAGCACATGGGCATCTAAAAGCTTGTAAGAGCCGCTTTTCCGCGTGCGCAGACAGTGCGTGCCGCACGTTTCGGGGAAGCTTTCTATTATCTCCTCTATCTTTTTTTCTTCGGCTGCCGGCAGACTGGCATCGGTAAGCTCTAGCAATGAGTCAATAATCATGCGCATTCCGGCACGGAAAATAATGCCGGCGACAAATATGGCGATAACGGTATCAATCCATGCCCAGCCAGTTGTCTGCATTATAAATAGACCTACTAAAACGCCGACTGATGTCCACACGTCCGAGCGCAAATGCAAGCCGTCAGCCTCTAGTGCCTGCGAGTTAGTTTTCTTCGCCACACTTATAAGCCGCGATGATACTAGTAAATTTATAATAATCGATATCACCATGAGGGCTACGCCCAATCCTAAAAATTCAGGCACTTTGGCGGTTTGAAAATTTATAATTGCCTCGTACAGTATATAAAATGCCGCGCCGACAATCAAAATCGCCTCGACTGCCGCTGATAGATTTTCGTATTTGCCGTGACCGTAGTCATGCTCTAAATCGGGCGGCGTGACTGCCTTCCTCACTGCCCAAAAGGCAATGAATGCCGCGATTAAGTCTACACCGGAGTGCAGTGCCTCCGATATAAGGCTGACCGCGCCGACATAAAAGCCTACTACTAATTTTAGCAAAACCAGCGTAGTGTTAGAAATTATAGATAAGTAAGCGGTACGCTCGCGCAGCTTTATAGCATCAGTCATTTTTTCCTCCGTATAAAATTATCTAGAAATTTCTTTTTGATGCTCTACGTCGCGGCGATATTCGGCGATAAAGCTGACCATTTCTGCCATGGGCGAATTTATGGAGTAGCTTTGCACGGATTGAGCGGTATCGGTAGAGGTGATTTTAGCACGCGTATCATAGACCTCGGTGCGCGTAGCAAAAATCTGATAGGTAAGCTTAGTCGGGTCAAAACGGATAGCATAAATAAAGCGGCGATTTTGTTTTGCCTTCACGACTGCCACCCGCGTATTTATAAGCTCGCGCGTAACTGCCTTATCGCCCTCGCCTTCCGTTAAATTTTCGTAGCTAATCGCGTCAATGTCTAAATAATAGCCGGTTGTGCCGCGCGCATCAACAAATTGCCAGTTATCCGCCGCGCTTGCCGTGCCGCCTTCCAATCCTGCCAGCATAAAAAAGGTTATCATCATCAGGCTAATAATTTTTATTTTCATGACCGCTCCTAAATGGTAAAAAATCGCAGAGGCTAAATCCCCTACGACGAAAAAATCTATCTTCATTTTATTATTTGACCTAGGCATTGTCAACAAACGCAACAAAATTTGCATTAGACTTGAAACCATACACCAGTTTAGGCTAATATATAGGTAGATTATCGCGCGTTGCGTGCCTATAAAAGAAAGGACGTTATTATATGGAAAAAGAAGGAAACTACACGCAAAAGCAATGCAGCTTTTGCAAAAAAATTATAAAGGTTCATAGCCAGTACGATATGCCGATTTACGACCCGCAGACCGGCTTTGCTATTTGCAAAAACTGTATCCATGAAATAAATAATTTCTTAGTCGAGCATGAAATGCTTACGCCAAACGTTGATGACCACGGCTTTGGCGACCAGCTCGATGAAATTATAAAAAAGAACAAGCCGCATGTCATCAAAAAATATCTTGATGAATATATAATAAATCAGGAGCACGCTAAAAAAGTACTGTCGGTAGCGGTCTATAATCACTACAAGCGCATGAAGTATGGTTATCAGTCGCAGGACGGCACGGAGATTGAAAAGAGCAACGTCATTATGCTAGGGCCTTCCGGCTGCGGCAAGACGGCTCTACTTTCCCACCTGTCCAAGCTGCTAGACATTCCTTTTGCCGTAACTGATGCCTCCAGCCTTACCGAAGCAGGCTTTGTCGGAGCTGATGTCGAGGTCGCCGTCAGAAATCTTTACTATGCCGCCGATAAGGACATCGAAAAAGCCGAGCACGGCATTATTTACTTAGACGAGTTTGATAAAATCGCCCGTAAATCCGGCGCGAATAACTCGATAACGGCAGATCCTGGCCATGAGGGCGTACAGCAGGCATTACTAAAAATGCTTGAGGGCAGCGTGGTAGAATTTACCGCCCGCGGTCAGCGCAAGCACCCTGAGGCACCGACTATCAAGGTTGATACGAAAAATATCCTCTTTATTGTCGGCGGCGCGTTTGTCGGCATTGATGAGATTGTCGCTAAAAGGCTCTCAAAGGCCAGCAGCATCGGTTTCGGTGCTGACGTGCAGGGAAAAGACGATAAGCCTAAATTTGACGAGCTAATCCATAAGGTTCGCCCTGAAGACCTCATGCAGTACGGCATTATCCCCGAAGTAATCGGCCGCCTGCCAGTAATCTGCACCCTAGAAACGCTCGATGAGGACGCACTGCTGCGTATTCTTACCGAGCCGAAAAATGCGCCCGTCAAGCAGTATGAAGAGCTGCTCGCTATGGATAATGTCGAGCTAGAGTTTGACGAGGACGCGCTCCGCGCCGTAGCTAGAAAAGCTATCAAGCGCAAGACCGGCGCACGCTCGCTAAAGGGCATTATAGAAGATGTAATGCTCGATGTCATGTATGAAATTCCTAAATCTGACGAGCATAGAAAAGTCGTTATCACCAAGGAATGTATTGATAGCGGTGCTAAGCCGGAAATCATTGCCTTAGATAAATAAAAAAATGACTGCACGGACTTACCTGTGCAGTCATTTTTTATTGCTTGCGTCGCTCTTTCATTTTTAGCTTATTTTCGTACATATTGTGGTCGGCTTTTTCAAATAATATTTTCATCGTGACTTCTTCATCATACCAAGAAGAATGAGCCTTGCCTACAGCGTAGCTTATGGTAATTTCAGAACTATCCTTATTGAATTGAGCAATTTTTTCATTCAGGCTAGCTATAATCTCGTCCATTTGCTGCGGTTTAGATTTACTTAGTATAACGATAAACTCATCGCCGCCAAACCGCCCTACAAAATCATGCTCCGGTACAGAAAGCCTCAGCAAGCGGGCAAAATTTAAAATCATGCTGTCGCCGGCGGCATGACCTAATTTATCATTCACCTGCTTTAGGTTGTTCATATCAAACATCATAAAGCCTACGTCAGTGGTGAGAAAATGTTTTTTGCGAAGCTTTTTCTCGCAGCAGCTTTTATTAGCTAGTCCCGTCTGCACATCTACATAGGCAGTTGAGGACAGATTTTCATACTTGCTGCGCAGGCGGCTTGACTGCAAATGATACAGCACGAGTATAACCAGTAGTGCCAACACATTGGCTATCATAAAAAATTCTAAAATCTTTAGCCGATAGGCAATCTGCTGGCTATAAACCTCGGCATCAGACACCAGCTGGTCGGCTAGTTGGAAATATTCCTCGCTCATCGGCAGCAATTTAGTTGCCGTGTATCCCTGTTGGCGCGCCGTATATATTTCCTGTTTCAAATTCTCCCAATAAGCCGCCAAAGTTTTTAAATCGTACATATAGCGCGCATCATCTAGCTGCACTAGATTGTACTGTGTGCCGCTGTTTTGCAGCTCATCGACAATAATATCGAGCTTATTAAGCAGCAAATCATTCGGCATATCGGCAATCTCTAGCTTTACCGCTCTTTGCGTTGCGCCGCGAACCAGTCCCGTGTAATTCACTACTCGTGCCGTTCCCTGCAATAAATATAAATTATAGACCATAGAGAATACTAATGCACTCATGGTCATAATCAGCAGCGGCTCTAAATATTTCTTTAGCTTATTTACCAAACCTTCCACCTCCCACACTAAACCAAATAATATTACCTTATTTTCTTGCCGTCAAGCACCGCCTCTACTAGATTATCGCCCTCGTAGCGGAGCTTTAGCGAAAAGAAAGTGGCGCGTTCCTCTAGCAGCTTAAAAAATATCTTATCGCCCTCCCATAGTGGAAGGTCATAAACCTTGTCCTTTGCAATCCACTCTAGCTCGCCCTCGCTGCAATCACTAAGCTCGCCGCTAAAAGCATCGGCTGTATATAAAAACATATATTCTGTCTGCCATTTATCGGACATAAAAGTTATAATGCCGCGCAAGGCATAGCTATTCAGCGTAAGATTAGTTTCCTCCTTCACTTCGCGGAGCAAACATTCCTCAGGACTTTCATCCTGTTCAAAATGGCCGCCGATACCGACCCACTTATCCTTATTTATATCCTGCTTTTTCTTCACGCGGTGGAGCATTAAATATTTGCCGCCGCGCTCGATATAGCAAAGAGTAGTCTTATCGCTTTTCTTCATCAGCTCACCTCATATTTTTTAAATAATTATATGTATTTTAAATTGAAATTGCAATACAAAAACAAGCTGCCCTGCCTAAAAAATCAGACAGAGCAGCCATTAAAAATTTTAAATTTTTATCAGAAGTGGAAGTCGACCTGCGTGCGGAATAGATTTCTATCATACTCGCCCACCTGGTCATAGTTTCGTTTTTGCCGCGAGTAGAGCGTTTCCCACTCGACATTTTTCCACGGCACATATTTAACGCCTAAAATCCAGCCCTTGGTAGCACTCGGCGTTGAGCCCCATTCGTCATCACCGGCAAGCCAGCCATTTGCACCGTATTTAATGTAGCGGGCATAAGCTCCCCACGAGCCTTTTTGTGCTAAATTAGTTCCCTTATAATTTAGGCGCAATGCCAGGCTATTATTTTGGAAGTCGGCATCGGTTTTAACATAGTCAGTGATAAAGCGAACATTGTCAGTAAAATTTGCGCCGGCACTTACGACAAATCCATAGCTGCGCGAATTTCTTTGGTCATTTTCAGCATAAACGGGGTCAAAGGTTGAAATACCATTAACGGTATTTATTTTGTAGCCCTTGATTAGCCCTGAGCTATAGGTTTCGCCCTTAGACAGGCTGCTGCGGCCGTAGGCAACGTTGACATCAACGGCATGACCTACTGCGCCCCACGCACCTACGCCGTAAATGCTTTCCTTATTGCCGGAACCAGTCGATGCCATCCAGAAGCCGGATGCCGTGAGGTTCGTTCCCTTAATCGGCACGCCGAATTGGAAACCGTCGCTCTCGTTGCCAAACAAAACATTTTGGAAACCTAGACCGCGCCAGCTGCGACCGATATTAATCCAGTTGCCGTCCTTATAGCCTTCCACCCAAATGCGCTGAAAGTTGCCGTCATGGCCCGACCAAGTTTTTTCACCGTTATTATTAAAGCCGGTTTCACCGCGCATATGGCCGTTGTTGTAGCGGCGGTTCATCTCGTTTTGGAATTTTACTGTCCAAATATCGTTTACCTTGAAGTCGCCGCGCAAATCCATGTAAAAGCGATTGTTTTCGCGATTGGACGTATGCTCGGTAGTATTTTTATCATTGTCATACTGCGTGCGCAGGAAACCATGGATATTTACACGCTCGATAGCCTTTTTATTTTCCGCAATCTGCCGCGTATTTTCATCAACCTGCTTTTTAAGCGTAGCTAGCTCGCCGCCGTATTCTGCCTCAAGCTTTTCTAATACTGCCCGCTCGCCAATGCCATTTGCTCCGCTTTGCATGGCCTTAGCAACAATTGATGCCATTTCATAGCGCGTCATGGTGCGGTTGCCAGCAAAGGTGCCGTCAGCGTAGCCCTCGATAACACCGTTTTGCGCTAAATAGTCTAATGCCTCATAGCTCCAATGGTCTTTTGGGACATCGCTAAAGCTATCAGCCGTCGCTGCACTTGCTACTCCCGTAACGCCCAAGGATAAACCAAATAGTAGTGCCGCAATTTTTTTGTTTTTCATTCTTTACACGCCTTTCCCCTGATAAATATTTTGCCATTCCCCGCGCAAAATATTTATTAACCTAAAATTAAATTTTAATGTGCACACGTGTAAAAGATATCTCACGAATTTCATTATAGGTTAGCCCCCGCTAGCTTTCAATAGCTCGCGGCATAGTCGGCACTACAGGCAAACGCTGTACTACGGTGCATTTCTCGTACTTTGGTACGCGCCTAGGTGCGTGATTATTTTGCTTGACTTAAAGTGCGCTCTAGCTTTTAAAATAAATTTACATTAATAAATATAATTTTATGGAGGCAGCTCATGGATAAAAAAATAAACAGACGAAAATTTATAACAGGTGCAGCTTTACTAGCTGTCGCTAGTGCAGGCAGCTATTTTTTGCCGAAAAGCAGCCTTTTCCGCGCCGCTAAAAACTCAGCCAGCGCACTGACAGCTGACCTAAACGCTCTCTATACACGGCAAATAATAACTAAAAATCCCGACACCTCGCGCCTAATAATGTGGGCGGCAAATAGCGCGCTAAAAAATCCCGCGGTCGAATACCGCCTAAACGGCGAAACTAAAAAAATCGCCGCCAGCGATGAAAGCTTTAGCGACGATGGCATAGAAAATACTCAATATAGTGCCATGCTAACGGGGCTATCGCCCGCTACTGACTACGAATATCGTCTAGTAACCGATAGTAGCGCAAGTGAATGGCAAAAAATGCGCACCGCGCCTAAGGATAGTGCAGGCTATAAGGTGCTTATCTTCCCCGACTCGCAGTCAAGCGACTATAGTGACTGGGAAAACCTCGCGCAAAATGCCTTCAAGCGCAATGACGATGCCGCCTTCTTCGTAAATATGGGCGACCTAGTGGATAACGGCGAGGACCACACCCAGTGGCAGGCATGGTTTAACGCCCTGTCCGGCATAATAAACACCATTCCCCTTGCCCCTGTCATGGGCAATCACGAATGTTACGACCAAAAATGGGAAGTACGGCTGCCTAGCGCCTACCTAAATTATTTTCACACCCCCGACAACGGCAGCAGCGAGTTTAGCCGCTACTACTACTCCTTCGATTATGGCGATGTCCACTATATCGTATTAAACACGCAGGAGGAAGAAATAAAATCCTTCAAACAGGGACTGACTGACGAGCAAATCGCTTGGCTGCGGCAGGACGCAAACAGTAGCTCAAAAAAATGGAAAATCGTCCTCATGCATCGCGACGTTCTCCGCTATCGCATTCATAACCGCCCCGAACGCACCGAAGGCATCGAAGAAATTGGTGAAACCTTTATGCCCCTCTTTGACGAGCTGAATATCGACATCGTATTTACCGCGCATCTTCACACCTATCGCAATCGCGGACACCTCTATAATATGCGCCCCGATAGCCGCGGGCCGCTATACATTTTAACCGGTGTTGCCGGCAACGTCCGCTATCCGAACCTTTGGATTGACCACGCCTACGACAAAGCCACCGCGCCGCAGCCGGAAACCGATAACTATATAACACTCGATGTCAGATACGATAAACTAACCGTAAGCTGCTACCTGCCCGACGGCACAGCAATCGATACTATAAGCGTCACTAAAAACTAACTCGTCCGCTGATACTAAAATATTTTTCAAAAAAAGCTTTTAATTTATCTATAACTGTTTGCTTCTTCTGCTCGCGAATGCCGCCGAACCTCGATATCGGCGGCATTATTTTATTAATATCCGTGCCAATCGTCACTACTTCGCCGTCACGGAAGGAATTTTCCATAAACTTACAAGTTTCTTCAGGCTTTAGCTTTTCCTCAGCAATTATTTTCTTTAAATCCTTTGACCGCTCCTTCGTCACATAATCGCGCCACTCGCTTACAATATTATCGGCATCATTAACCTTAGCAATAAAATTTTCAATCAGCTCTTTTTTGCTGCGCAGCTCATAGCTCGCGTCTATTGCCTTATTAATACTAATCAGTACCTCCTTATCCTGACAATTAGTATCATGATACTTCTTTACCAGCAGCAAAATATAGTCAATATTAATTTCTATCTGCCGAATTAGCTCGATTTCAAACACCACATCATCAGTTATATCGGTACTTTCCTGCCGCCTTCTCTTGTATTCATCGCGCAAATCCTGATAGCGTCCGAGATAATCTTGAAAATCGCGCTCGCTAATTATTTCTTTGCCCTTAAAATCATCAAACGAACTCAATAAATTCCGCATACGGAGCAGCGCGCCAAATAGCGCGATAAAATTCTTTTGCTGCTGCTCGCCCGCAATCCGCGGCACTGATAAAGGAAAATTTTTCTCCAAATCACTTAATAAATCTACATAGCCTCGCATTGATTTACCGTCAGCCGTTTCATAGCCATGGTAATAGTCAGCAAAGGTTTTCATCAGCACAATGCCGCCGGCATTTTTATCGCCAAACTGGGCAATAGCCGCATCAACCTGCCGCGCTAAATTTCTAAAGCAAACAATATTGCCAAAAGTTTTTACGCTATTTAGAATGCGGTTAGTACGGGAAAACGCCTGAATAAGCCCGTGCATCTTTAAATTCTTATCCACCCACAGCGTATTTAGCGTTGTTGCATCAAAGCCAGTCAAAAACATATTCACTACTATTAAAATATCTAACTCCTTATTTTTCATGCGCAGCGACACATCTTTATAATAATTTTGAAACTTTTCGCTAGATGTATCATAGTTTGTGTGAAACATCTCATTATAGTCACTGATAGCCTCTGCTAAAAAATCTCTTGACGGCTTTTCAAGAGCTGAAGTATCCTCTGAATTTTCCTCGCCTAAAATGCCGTCTGCCTCTTCCTCATTGGCATCATAGCTAAAAATAGTAGCCACCCGCAATTTTTTAGCTGGGTCTAATGCCATTTGCCGCTTAAACTCCTGATAATACAGCTTAGCCATTGGCACACTAGCCACCGCAAAAATAGAATTAAAGCCGCTTAGCCGCTGCTTTTGCTTTACCTCCGCTGCCTCATCATTTTTAGCCGCCGCCACCTCCTGTATATTAGTCAGTCTATTATAAACATAAGTTTTATCGCCGCGATAAGTCTTTTGCTTAAAATGCTCTAATATATATCTTGTCACTAGACTAATGCGCTCCGGCGCGAGCATTACCTTTTCCCTGTTAATATCCCAGACCATTTCATCAGTAATTTCTTTATCCGTATCCATAGTCTTGATATAATCCACACGGAACGGCAAAACATTTTTATCATTTATCGCATCGACAATAGTATAGCTATGCAGCTGGTCGCCAAAAGTCTGCCCCGTGGTAGCTAATGCCGGATTTTTCCCCTTGCCGGCATTAGCCGCAAAAATCGGCGTACCGGTAAAGCCAAACAAATGATACTTCTTAAAGCTTTTCACTATCACCGTATGCATATCGCCAAACTGGCTGCGGTGGCACTCATCAAAAATAATAACCACCTGCTGTTTATAAACCTCATGCCCTGGATTTTTCTTGATAAAGGTTGCGAGCTTCTGAATAGTCGTGATAATAATCCTAGCATTTTTATCCTCTAGCTGCCGCTTTAAAACCGCCGTCGAAGTATTGCTATTAGCCGCCCCTCTTTCAAAGCGGTCATACTCCTTCATCGTCTGATAATCTAAATCCTTGCGGTCAACCACAAACAGCACCTTGTCAATATAGCTAAGCCTTGATGCCAGCCGTGCCGTCTTAAACGAAGTCAGCGTCTTTCCCGAGCCAGTTGTATGCCAAATATAGCCGCCGCCCGCGATACTGCCATATTTTTTATAATTATTGGCAATCTCAATGCGGTTTAAAATCCGCTCCGTAGCCGTAATCTGATACGGGCGCATAACCATAAGCATATCCTCCGCCGTAAAAATACAATACCGCGTTATGATATTTAAAAGAGTATGCCTAGCAAAAAATGTTTTTGTAAAATCAATCAAATCAGGGATTACCCGATTATTGGCATCCGCCCAAAAGCAAGTAAACTCAAAACTATTGCTGCTTTTTGAGCGGCTAGAGCCGCTAGCTTCCTGCTCCTTTTTAGCATTTTGCCGCGTACTGTTAGAATAATATTTAGTATTCGTGCCATTAGAAATGACAAAAATCTGCACATACTCAAACAAGCCTGCGCCTGCCCCAAAACTATCCCGCTGATAGCGGCTAATCTGATTAAACGCCTCGCGGATAGCCACGCCCCGCCGTTTAAGCTCGATATGCACTAGTGGCAAGCCATTAACCAGCACCGTAACATCATAGCAGTTATCATATCTTGCCCCCTCGCTAGTACCCACCTTATACTGATTGATAACCTGCAAAAAATTATTATGGATATTTTTCTTATCTATCAGCGTAATATTTTTTGTCAAACCGTCATCGCACTTTAAAACCTGTACATTATCCTCTTGAATTTTTCTCGTTTTCTCCACGATACCGTCATTAGCATTAGCGATATTATTAGTAAAAAAACGCTGCCACTCCTCATCCGAAAAACGGTAATCATTCAGCCTTTCTAGCTGCGACCTAAGATTAATAACTAAATCATTTTCCGTATGGATAGCAATATAATCATAGCCCTGCTCAGTAAGCATACGGATAAACTCATGCTCTAGCTCCGCCTCGCTTTGATAGCTGTCCGAGCGTTTACCTGCCGGCTCATACTCCGTAACTACCGTATTTTCATTAGTCTCTGCCACAATATTGAAATACGCCACCTCATTTGCCTCCTAAAATCAAGCAGCAGTCGAATAATCAATAATAAAAATCTTACTAGCAATTTTTTCAAGGTGTGCTAAAAGCTCTTCTATGTTTTCCATAACGCTGGCTGAATAAACAATTTCACCACATTGGTCACATTTCCAACACGGTACATTTTCAATAATGACATAGCAATCATTTATTTTAGCAAAATAACTTTCCTTTGACTGGTGCATTGTGCCAGATTTACACATCAAACAATTCATAATAAATCACTTCTTTCTTGTCTTCATGTCTATTTCCCATTTATTTTCATTTGGAAAGTATGCCGTAATAATTCTACTGGCACTACCTTCATCGCTCATAACAATATGTATAGGCTTATTATCTAAAGTGTTTCCCAATATTAAACAGCTAGGATAAGGATAATCATCGGGATATTGTTCTATAATCTCGCCTGTTTGCACAGCACGGCGAATGTCTTTACTTTTAATTCCTCTCTGTCTAAATCTTTCTGCTGCATGAGCCGTAACAAATACCCTGTCAGCCTTGTAATACATTTGCAAACACACTATGTCAATCAAAATATACACCTCAAATATTCTTAAAACTCAGCAGCTTATCGCGATAATATTCATATTGCTGCTGACGTTTTTTTATTTCCGCCGGCAGACCGATGTTTAAGTCGGTACAGATAGCAGCAAAATTATCGAGAACATTAACTATTCTTTTTTGTACAGCTAACATAGGAATAGGTATTTTTAAATCCTTTATCACTTTAGAATTTATATTAGTCTGACTTCCCTGTCCCATATTTTTGATATTGTGATAATTATTTGCTAAATAATAGTATATATATTTGTATTCTGCTATATTTTCATCAATTTCTAAATTACAACAAGCCTGATTTGTTGTAAGCGGAATTGATGTATAGGCGACCTTACCGACAGTTGCTCCATACATTGCTACAATAACACAATTTGAAGAAACCCATTTTGCCGATGAATTTTTTAAGCCTTCTTCTGTTATTGTCATTTCAGTTTTATTTATTTCACCAAAATTTACTTCTTGAGTTCTCAGCCAAGGGATTTTTCCTCCATAATAGTTTTTATTTTTACTATTGGGCGTTCCCCCTGAAGAAATATTTTTACATACTTCCTTCATAGTTTTCCATACAACTCTATTTGTCACCCCCCATGGACATCGAAAGTCAGCAATTTATCCCGATAATATTCATACTGCTTCTGCCGAGCTGTAAGCTCGGCTGTAAGCTCGGCTGTAAGCTCGGCTGTAAGTAACGTGAAATGGTCCAAAATATGGACGATTTCACGTTGTACCTCCAGAGGAGGTACAGGGAGCATAACATCATTTAATTTACTCGGAGTAACTTCTATAACCTTTGTTCCATGCGCTAATTTTCTTTTTTGAGCAAAAAAATGCGCACTATGAAAATAATAAACAAGGTATTTAGGATTTAATTTATGATGAATGATTGCAGAATGTCCGCTGACAGCTACATTTTCATTACCCAGCCATGCTAAACATTTACACACATCTTCTATATTCTCACTCGTAACAGCCATAACAATATCACTATTAACTGCCATTTTCTGTGTTTTTGCCTTTTCTTTTGATAGAAATGTAAAAGTATGGTCTGCAAATAATCCGTATTTTGTATAAATTTGTCCATAATGAATACATGGTATTCCGCTTTCAGCAAAATCTTTCTTTTGAAAATTTCCGCCGCGTGATATAGTTGCTACTTCTCCTAATTTTTTATATTCCACTCCATTCGGGCATAGCTTTTTTATTAGCTCATCTAGTCTGCTCATTATTCATATCCCTCATAGTAGTATGATTGCTCTATTCCCTTAAAGATAACCTCTCGGTCATTGATTTTATCGGTCAAGTTGGGTTGCAACAGAAATCTTAGCTCCAAATCATTTATCGGGCTGCGCTCCATGGCTGCTAGGTACTGTGCTTTATCTATTCTTTGCCAATCCACGACCTTTCCCAGCCGCTTTTTCAATATCATATCGAGCCATATCCTCGTACTTCTGCCATTGCCCTCCATAAAGGGGTGTGCTACGTTCATTTCAACGTATTTAGCGATAATTTCTTCAAAGGTATTTTCCGGCATTTTTTCAATGACTGCCAATACTTCATTTAGATACAGGCAGTTGGCAAAGCGAAAATTACCCTTAGCGATGTTTAGGTTGCGGATTTTGCCCGCAAAGTCATACAAGCCGTCAAATAATGCCTGATGAATTGCTTTAAGCCCCTGCACTGAGCCGACTTCTATTTGATTAATTTTGCCACTGGTAAATAACTCTTTGGCATTAATCAAGCTTTTTTCATCTATATTTCTTGTTTTCATGCTCCTGCCTCGATTTCCGCGATAATTTTATCTATTTCCTCGCGAAGTATCTGCTCGCGCACGACTATTTCCTTTATTTCAGCATTTAGCTTTACTATGTCGATTTGTTCGCGCGTGTCCTCCGCCTCTACATAGGTAGAAACCGAGAGATTATAATCGCTAGCGGCAATTTCTGCTAGGTCGGCTAGATGCGAAAAATGCTTGATTTCCTCGCGCCGACTGAACACGTCTACTATGCGATTGATATTTTCAGCCGTCAGCTTATTGTTATTGGTGACTTTTACACATTCGCTGCTGGCGTCAATAAATAAAATTTTGTTGTCGGTTTTATTCTTTTTCATTACCATTATGCAGGTGGCAATGGACGTGCCAAAAAATAAATTTCCTGGCAGCTGAATAACGCAGTCAATGTAGTTGTTGTCTACTAGATACTGACGGATTTTCTTTTCTGCTCCGCTGCGGTACATTATGCCGGGGAAACAAACAATAGCTGCCGTGCCATTAGCCGCGAGCCAAGCTAGACTGTGCATGATAAACGCCATGTCGGCCTTGCTTTTCGGCGCAAGCACGCCTGCCGGTGCAAAGCGCGGGTCGTTTATGAGCAGCGGATTATCATTGCCCGCCCATTTTATCGAGTAGGGCGGATTAGAAACAATTAGCTCGAATGGTTCATCGTCCCAGTGCTGCGGACTAATAAGGGTATCTTCACAGGCAACGTTAAATTTATTAAAGTCTATATCATGCAAGAACATATTTATACGGCAAAGGTTGTAGGTGGTGATATTTATTTCCTGCCCGTAAAAACCGTTGCGGACAGCTTCTTTGCCTAAAACTTTTTCTGCCTTTAAAAGGAGCGAGCCGCTGCCGCACGCAGGGTCATAGACCTTGTTAATTTCCGTCTTGCCGAGTGTGCCGAGCCGCGTTAATAGCTCCGATACATCGGCAGGCGTGAAAAATTCGCCGCCTGATTTGCCGGCATTAGATGCATACATGGTCATTAAATATTCGTAGGCATCGCCAAAAGCATCTATCGAGTGGTCTTTTACCTCGCCTAGGTTCATTTCTGCTACACCGTTTAGCAGCTTTACTAGTTTTTCATTGCGTTTAGCCACGGTCGAGCCTAGCTTGTTGCTGTTCACATCATAGTCGGCAAACAGTCCGGCAAAATTATTTTCCGAGGCACTGCCCTGCGCTGATTGTTCAATGTGGCGAAATACCCGCTCTAGCGTTTCATTTAGATTTTCATCGCTTGCCGCTCTAGCATGAATGTTACAAAATAGCTCGCTCGGCAAAATAAAAAAACCTTTTTCTTCTACTAGTCCGTCACGAGCATTCTTGGCATCCTCATCACTCATTTTAGCGTAGTCAAAGCCTTCCGCTTCATCCTTTGCTATATAGCTGCACAGATTTTCCGAAATATAGCGGTAAAACATTGTACCCAAAACATAATTTTTAAAATCCCAGCCGTCGACCGCGCCGCGCAGCTCATCGGCAATCGCCCAAATAGCACGGTGCAATTCTTCGCGTTCCTGTTCCTTTTTATTATCTACCATTTTATTTCCTCCTATAATTAAATAGTTTTATAAATAGTATATAATAAAAACACTCCGTGCTAAATACAGTCACGAAGTGTTTTTATTTTTATTCGATTATTTGTCTAGATATTGGGCAGCTGCCAATTTATTATTTCTTCGCCGTTAGCTTTCAGCCAGTCATTAACCTTAGAGAACGGCTTTGAGCCGAAAAAGCCGCGATATGCCGACAGCGGGCTAGGGTGGGCAGCTTCTAAAATTAAGTGCCGCGGATTAGTTATCAGTTCTTTTTTGCGTCTAGCGGGCGAGCCCCACAGGATAAACGCCAGCGGTTTTTCCCGTGCATTTAAAAGGCTGATTATTTTGTCCGTAAATATTTCCCAGCCGGCACCATGATGCGAGCCTGCCGCGTGGGCGCGGACGGTCAGCACGGTATTTAGCAGTAAAACTCCCTGCTCCGCCCACGGCTTTAAGCAGCCATTATTGGGGACGGTGCAGCCTAAGTCATCATGCAGCTCTTTAAAAATATTTAATAGTGACGGCGGCGGCTCAACTCCAGGTAGTACTGAAAATGATAGTCCGTGCGCCTGCCCCTCGCCATGATAGGGGTCTTGTCCTAGTATCACTACTTTGGTTGCCGCGTAACTAGTGTAGTGCAGCGCATTAAATATGGCGTACATATCAGGGAAAATGCGCCGCGTGCTGTATTCTGCTTTTAAAAATTCGCGCAGCCTTTGGTAATAAGGCTGTTTTAGTTCATCGTTTAGCAATTCTGCCCAATCGTTATGAAATATTTCCATAGCTGTCCTCTTTAGTTATGCTCGCGCTTATACACTCGGAAGCTACCGTCTTTTCCTAGCGTTTCACTTTCCAATTTAAAATTTTTCATTGCGTCCTTAGGAAAGAAGGTATCAGCACCATGCGTTCCTGCAAAATGGGTTAAATGGATTTCCTCGGTGTAGGGCATGAGCGCGCGATAAATTTCTGCGCCGCCGATTACCCATAAATCAATATCGCCAAAATCAGCGCGCTCTAGCGCGGCAATATGAAAAACATCAGCGATAGAGTTGGCTTTATCAAAATGCTCATCACAGTGCAAGGCATGGCGCGATAAAATAAGATTGCGGCGTTTAGGCAGCGGCTTGCGCTCAGGCAGGCTCTCATAGGTTTTTCGCCCCATGATGACTAGGCTGCCCTCGGTTTTTTCTTTAAATAGTCCCATGTCCTCAGCACTATGGCGAATAAGTTCGCCATTTTTGCCGATACCCCACTCATCATCAACCGCGGCAATCATTTTAAAGGGATAGGGATTATTTAAAATATTAGTTTTCTTTACCTGCTTTGCCTGCTCCTCGATTTCTAAGGAATGGCGATAGCTATAGATTTCGCGCCCGTCTAATTTTAGTCTAGGCGTTAGCTCGCACCATGGAACTAGTACAAAGGCACGCTCTTTTAGGTAAGGGTGCGGCAGCTTTAGCTCCGCCGTGTCCATATATAGCGGTGTGCCCGTCCCTACCGCCGCCACTTTATTTTTATCTAGCTTAGGCGGCTCGACCACATAGAGTAAATCTATATCTATAAGCCGCGCGCCCCACTTTTCATGGCGCACCCTGCCCATAGCCGTTTCGATTTTTTGCGTGCAATGAAGAAAATCTATCGGCTTTAGTGCCGTTGATACCTTTAGCACAGCATTTAAAAATGCCGGCTGGTCAAGCTTTCCCCATGGCGCGGTTTGATAAAAGCTAGATACTGACAGAAGCTGCGTCCTAGGTATCTGCCAAATTCTGCGGATTGCCTCGCGCAAATTTTCGCCCGTATCGCCAAGATTTGTGCCGATGCTTAGGTAAATATGTCTATTCACGCCCTGCTCCTCACAATGCTGACGCTGGCATCCTTAAACTTGCCGGGCAGCGGTGCATGAGGCTTATGGACAGTAACACGCACACGCGTTACCATATCATACCTATCTACTATGGCACTGGCTATCCTTTCGCCCACCGCCTCGATTAAATTAAACGGCTCGCCCGTTACAATGCTTTTAGCGAGCTTATACACCTCGGCATAGTTTACCGTAGCCGCTAAATCGTCACTTGCCCCCGCCTTAGCTAAATCAACATACATGGATATATCGATAATAAAGGGCTGACCTACATCGCGCTCCTCCTTCAAGCAGCCGTGATAGCCGTAAAATTCTAATCCCTCTAGCTTAATTCTATCCATAAGCTCACCTGCCTAAAATAATATCAGTCATACGGCACATTCTAGCAATCGGCAGCACATCATGCACGCGCACAATATCTGCGCCCTTCATAATGCCGACAACGCAGCTTGCCCCCGTTGCCTCCATGCGCTCCTCTACGGGTAAATCCATAGTCTTGCCGATAAAGCTCTTGCGGCTCGTGCCTAAGAGCATCGGATAAGTCATGCCGTCAATAGTTAAAAGCTTATCAAGGTTTCTTTGCACCGCAAGGTTGCCCTCTACGTCCTTGCCAAAGCCCACGCCGACATCTAAAATAATATTTTCGCGCTTTAAGCCTGCCGCATCAGCTATTTTTATACTATTGCGGAAAAACTCCTGCACACCTTCTATAATGCCATCAGGATATGCCGTTCCCTCTTGATTGTGCATTACTACGATTGGCGCGTCAAATTCGGCGGCAACCCTCGCCATTTCATTCGGTTCAGCGGCATACTGCAACCCCCAAATATCATTTAAAATATGCGCACCTGCCTTTAGTGCCGCGCGAGCCGTAGCCGCCTTAAACGTATCTACCGATACAGGGACGGGTGAATTTTTAACTACCTTTTCTAAAAAGGGCATAAGCCTTGCTATTTCTTCCTCCGCCGGCATCGTTACAAAGCCAGGACGGCTGCTCTCCGCGCCAATATCGATAATATCCGCGCCATTTTTCACCATATCCTCCATGTGCCTTAGCGCGTTATCAATAGTATTCCACTTGCCGCCGTCAGAAAAAGAATCAGGCGTAACATTTAATATGCCCATGACCAGTGTGCGCTTGCCGATAGTCAGCGTCTTGCCGTCCTTAAATTTATATTCACGTTGTGCGTGCATTATTATTCCCCCATTTTAGCTTTATGCAGCAAAGCCCATGCCTGCTGATACTCATCGCGGTTAGCAGCAAATAGCCCTAGACATTCGCTAGTAAGCGTCCGTGTGCCAGGTGCTAAATCTCCCCGCATAGTCATACAGAGCTGCTGTGCCTCGCAGGTAACTAGCACCCCTGCCGCGCCTAATCCCTCTAGCACTGCCTCGGCAATCTCGCGCGTCAGCCGCTCTTGGAGTTGCGGCTGGCGCGCTAACCTTTCTACCAGTTTAGTAAACTTGCTAAAGCCGGCAACCCTGCCATTTTTCGGCAGATAGGCGATATTTACCTCGCCAAAAAACGGTACTAAATGATGCTCGCACATTGAGTAAAAAGGAATATGCCTTACCGCCACAATCCCTGTTGCTCCTGAGTTAAACATCTCACCCCAAATATCTTTAGTATCATTACTGCCCGAAAATAACAGCTCATACATTTTTGCTACACGTTCAGGAGTTTTTTCCATACCGCGCGATTTTAAATCAATTCCCAGTGCCTCTAAAAAATCCTGCATGGCAGCCACTGCCCGTGCATTAACTTTCCCCATAATTACTCCTATTAAACAAAATGTAAGTCAATAGTCTTTGTTACACTTGATTGTAACTAAAAGTTAGCATAAAAGCAATTATTTAACCACAATTATTGCTCCAGTCGGACAGATTTGTGCGGTTTCGATTAAATCGTCCTCAAGCTCCCGCGGCACTAAAATTTTAGCAGTCATCGTTTTATCCTGCGGGCAAAAAATTTGCGGCAGCTCTTTGTAGCACGCCCAACAATTTACACAGCGCGAGCTATCAATTTTTACCTTCATAAACTCACTTCCTATAGGTATTATAACAACAAAAAGAGAGCTAAAAAACTAGCTCTCTTTTTGTTATGGAAATGTTTTTTGGGGTCGTAACTTTATATTAGTCCTCGCCAGCAATACCCGGAGTAGTCATCTGTTTCGGCGAAAGGATTTTGTTCATCTTCTCCTCGCTGATTAGACCTTTCTCAAGGATTACCTGACGAACCGGCTTGCCGGTGTTATACGCCTCTTTAGCAATCATAGCCGAGTTCTCATAGCCGATATGTGGAAGCATTGCCGTAACTACACCAACACTCTTATCGAGCCACTCTTGGCACTGCTCGCGGTTCGGCTCAAGACCGAGTAATAGTTTCTCTACGAAGGTATTTACAGCGTTAGTCATGTATTCCATGGAGTTAAACATATTGAATGCCATAACCGGCTCCATAACATTTAGCTCGAACTGACCGTTCTCTACGCCGAGGCTTACAGCAATATCGTTAGCGATTACCTGATAGCAAGCTTGGTCAAGAACCTCAGCGATAACCGGATTCACCTTGCCCGGCATGATAGAAGAACCTGGTTGACGTTTCGGGAGCTTCAGCTCGTTTAGACCGCAGCGCGGGCCGCTTGCCATTAGACGGAAATCGTTAGCCATCTTGATAAGTACGAGAGCCGTAGTCTTTAGTGCGCTCGAAACATCGGAGAAACCGTCCGTGTTGTTCGTAGCGTCAATCATGTTGTCAGCCGTCGTATATTTCTCACCCGTTACTTCAGTCAGCGTTTCAGCAACCTTGCTGATGTAAGCAACCTCAGCATTTAAGCCCGTGCCTACAGCCGTGCCGCCCATGTTCATCGTATGGATTTCATCAACAGCATGGTTGATGCGGCGGATACCGCGGCGGACTGCCGATGCATAGTTGCCCATTTCCTGACCTAGCGTGATAGGAACAGCATCCTGTAAATGCGTGCGGCCCATTTTCAAAATGTCCTTGTATTCCTCAGCCTTCTTGTCTAGCTCAGTTGCCAGACGCTCAAGAGCTGTCGTTACCTTGTGTGCCTTATGCGACAGGCAGACCTTGATGCTAGTCGGGAAGGAGTCGTTAGTGGACTGTGCCATGTTGGCATGGTTGTTCGGGCTGATTATATCGTAGCTGCCTTTCGGTTTGCCAATCATTTCTAAAGCACGGTTGCAGATAACTTCATTAACATTCATGTTGATAGAAGTTCCTGCGCCGCCCTGAATGGGGTCGAGTGGGAACTGGTCGAGCAATTTGCCAGCGATAATTTCATCGCAGGCAGCAATCATCGGGTCAGCGATTTCTTTCGGCAGACGACCGGTTGCATGGTTAGCCATAGCAGCGGCTTTCTTAACCTTGGCAAAAGCCTGAATGAAGTCGGGGTCTACTTTCTGACCAGTGATTTTGAAGTTCTCAATAGCACGGGTGGTCTGTACACCATAGTATACATCGTCAGCAACCTCTAGCTCGCCTAAGAAATCATGCTCAATTCTCATATTTTCCACGTTCCTTTCCTTTGCTGCGCTCATTGCCACAGCTTAAAACGTAAACACTCTAAATTGCTTTAAACCAAACTGATTGAACCTTGTTAATTAACTTTCATCTCTTAACTTGGCTCTATTGTATCATGTATACAAAATACACGCAAGTACTTTTTGAATTATTTTTCTAAAATTTGTCCACGAGAAATGTACGTCATTAGCGGACAATTCTTGCAATAATTGCTAACCAATCAATTTGATTTAAATTAACTGGCTAGCAATTAAAAATACTATTTATTACAGCATACCTAGAACCTTCATTATCGGCAGACCGATGCCCATCCAAACTACAATGTGCAGAACGGTGACAATAAAGCCAATCTTCCACCATTCGCCCTGTCCCATAAAGCCGGCACCGAAGAATATCGGCGTAACGCCGCAGCCGTAGTGAGTGAGAAACGATGCACTGTTGCAAAGTGCGCCTAAGAGGATAAGAACACCGATAACCGGTGCGCCAGCAGCTACTAGGATAGTAGCAAAAGCGGCAAAGAGAGCCATGATGTGCGCACTGTTGCTAGCGAGCAAATAGTGTGCGAAGGTATAAACAAGGCTTAATACAATCAGCATGGTAATCCACGGCATACCGGCAAATTGAGCAGCCATAGCCGTAGCAAACCATTTCATCAGACCGAATTTCGATAGATAAGCCGCCATGTTTACGAGAACACCCATCCAAACGAGAACGTCCCAAGCACCATGCTGCTTAGTAACATCGCTCCAGTCAAGGATTTTAGTTAAAAGCATTGCCGATAGACCGAGTAAAGCGACAAATGCCGAGTCGATGTGATGAACCGAGCCCGTTGCCCACATGATTAGAGCTGCTACGAAGATAACGCAGAGGATTTTTTCCTTGCCGGTCATAGCTCCCATTTTGCTAAGCTCTTCCTTTGCCATTTGCAAGGTTTCCGGAGTATGTTTGAGTTCAGGATTTATTAATTTATAGAGAATAAAAGGAGTTGCTACCGATAGGATTAAGCCAGGGATAATGCACGCCATGAACCACTCGCCCCAGCCAATGGATACGCCGAAAATTTCCTGAGCCAAGGTATTGCAAAGTACGTTATTCGATGCACCTGTTAAGAAAATGCACGCCGAAGTGATGACGGCAGAATAGGCACTAAACATTAAAAATGCACCGGTACGGGTATTTTTGCCGCTGGCTGCATCAGCTCCGACAGCGGCGGTAACGCTGCGAACTATCGGATAGATAATGCCGCCGCCGCGCGCGGTGTTAGAAGGCGTAAAGGGAGCAATGATAAAGTCGGCAGCACTCATTACATAGGCTACGCTAAGAGTGCTTTTGCCGAACTTAGATAGTAGCATATAGGAAATGCGTCTACCTAGACCCGTTTTGATAAAGCCTTCAGCGAACATAAATGCTGAAACGATAAGCCAAATCGTAGTGTTAGAAAAACCAGCTAATGCCTCGCCCGCCTTCATAATGCCGAGTACGGGCAAAAGTGCGCAGGCAAGTAGTGCCACTGCGCCGATTGGCATTGGCTGTAAAATAAATCCGGCAATAGTTGCTATAAATACTGCCAAGAGCCCCCAAGCCTGCGGGCCGACTCCTGAAGGAGCCGGCAAGAACCAAATGATAACGCCGATGGCTATACAGATAAGCCCTCGGACGAGCGGGCTCATGCCCTGATTTTTGTTTGCGTCTGCCATAATCATACCTCCTAATTTCTAAGTCAATAACTTTACGGAATAATTGCGTTTGACTTATGGTTTAATTGATGATATTAATATAAATAAAAGACTACGAAAAACTACAAAATCCGATAAATTGCCGACATTTATTTTTTTATAAATTATTATTATTTCCATTTTTCGGACTTTTTGGCTATGCTATATGTATTTTGTATACTTTCGTTGCAAGGAGGTACAAATTGGACGATTTTTCCCCTACTAGGCGTGACTATATAGTATTTTTATTTATGCTGATATTAGTGCCGCTGGCCGGCGAGCCGCAGTTTCATCCCTTTAGCGGCGACTTTGCCAGCTTTCGCGTCAGCTTCGGCTCGCCTGTTTTCTTATTGTTTCTTATTTGGCTGCAATCCTTTCCCCGCTTGCTCGCTGGTGCGGCAACAGGCGTTGCCGTAACTCTTTTTAGGACGGGTCTTGATGTATTTATGGGCGTAGAGCTTGACGCTGCCTTCATCGCCCATATTCCTAACTTTTTCTATTATTTTGCCTATTCGCTATTTTTTGCCCTGCCGCAAATTTCTAGAAGGACTATTTATGAGCAGGCAATAGAGATAGCTATATGGGCAATAGTTGCCGAGGTTTTTGCCAGCACCGCCGAGCTTTCGGCTATGAATGCTATTTCCTATACAGAGTATCGAGAGTTTAATTTTGGTATGCTCATAAGGATAATTTTCATTGCGTTCCTGCGGTGCTTTTTTATTTTATCCTTTTTCTTTCTTATCCAGCTATACAATACAGAAACGCAGCTGGCGCGCAAAACCAAGGAAAAAAATCGTCTGGCTCTATTAATATCAGGTCTTTATGCCGAGGTTTTTGAGCTGCGCTGCTCGCTAAAGAATGCCGAAAAGGTTACTCACGACTGCTACAATGTCTATGACCAATTAAATGCCAGGGCTGCTACTGATGAGGATAAAAGGCTGGCTGCTGAAATCCTGCGCATTGCGGGCGAATGTCACGAAATCAAAAAAAATCATCAGCGCATCTATGCCGGCTTGCAGGAGCTTACCAACAATCGCCATGTTGATGATTATATGTCGCCGGATAAAATCGCGCGGCTATTAATTCACACGCAGACAAAATACGCCCACTCTCTTGACAAGGATATTGTATTTAACAGCGATGTGCCCAAGGGGCTGCCGCCGCTGCACGTTTTCTTGCTGCTGTCTATATTAAATAATTTAACGGCGAATGCGGTCGAGGCGATAAAAACGAGCGGCACTATCAATTTAAAAATACAGGGCGGCGACGGCGAGCTAAAAATTTATCTTAATAATACCGGCAGCTTTATATCGCCGCGCCGACTAAAGCAGATATTTAAGCCAGGCTATACCACTAAGTTTGACAGCACGGGTAAAGCATCTAGCGGAGTAGGGCTTACCTATGTAAAGCATCAAACGGAGGCTATCGGCGGCAGCATAAATATAACTTCTGACGGCGTAAATCAAGTGACCTGCGAGATAACGCTGCCCTGTAAAAAACTGCATGAGCCGCTAGCAGGCGGTAATATTTAGGAGGAAATGCTATGAATATAATGCTGATTGATGATGATGAGGCAATCTCTACGATGCTCCAAGATATTATCGAGGACTACAATTTAGGCGAGGTAGTAGCGGTAATGAATAGTGCGGTAAGCCTAGATAATGCCCTGCTTGAGCATAAAGAGGTAGACCTACTTATTATTGATATGCTGATGCCGGATTTAGACGGCATACAGGCGGCGCATAAAATCCGCCAAGGCTTTAGCGGCAAAATACTTATGCTTTCACAGGTTGAAAGTAAAGACCTCGTAGGAAAAGCCTATGTTGACGGTGTTGATTACTATATAACTAAGCCCATTAATCGCAATGAGATAGTAAGCGTGCTAAAAAATGTCAATGAACGGCTGCAGCTCGAAAACTTTGCCCGCACCTTAAAATCAAGCCTAGCTACCCTCAATCAAACACCGCCACCCGCAAAAGCCAAAATCACCTATATTGAGCGCGCCAAAAGCATTCTAGGCGAACTAGGCATAACTAGTGCTTGCGGCACTCAGGATTTACTCGATATTTGCCGCTATTTAGAGCGGCAAAAACGAGCCAATGCCACGCCTACCTTAAAAAATATTTTTACTAATGTCGCCCGCAGCCGCGGCAACAGTGAAAACTTTGAAAAGGAAGCAAAAACTATAGAGCAGCGATTGCGGCGAACCATTTATCAGGGCCATATAAATCTTGCTACTATCGGCGCTGTTGATTATACCAATCCTAAATTTGAAGAATACGCGCCCTTATTTTTTGACTATACCGACCTCAGAACTACCATGCACGCCATTGAGGCAGGCGAGCCGCGTCCTAATATGTCGCAAATCCACATAAATATAAAAAAATTTATCTACGCACTTTACGAAGCATCACAAAAATAAAAGCTTATCAATAGCAATTAATCGCTAATAATATTAATTGATTTATTTTTAAACAGTGGTATACTGTATACAAAAATATATTGCTGTATATTATGGGGAGGAACTACTATGAAAACAATCGGCATTATCGGCGGCATGGGGCCAATGGCAACCGTTGATTTAATGGAAAAAATAATTCTGGCTACTGACGCGCATGAAGACCAAGAGCACATCCATATTTTAGTAGATAATAATACTAACATTCCTGACCGTACAGCCGCTATCATGGGAGAGGGAGCTGACCCCGTGCCAGAAATGACAAAATCGGCTAAAAGGCTTGAGGCGCAGGGCGCAGATTTCCTTATCATGGGCTGCAACACCGCACATTATTTTCTGCCGCGCTTTGCTGACACTGTAAAAATCCCCTTCATCAGTATGATTGAGGCAACCGCTGATTTCTGTCATGAGCAGGGCTATAAAAAGGTAGGACTTTTAGCGTCAGCCGGAACTTGCAAAACCGGCATCTATCAGCAGGCATTAGAAAAGGCCGGGGTTGCCGTCCTCCAGCCCGATGCTACGCAAGAGCCGGCTATCCACAGCATGATTTATGACGGCGTAAAGGCTAACGATGTTAATTTTGACACCGCGCGCGTGCGCGAGGTACTAGCAGAAATGGAAAAGGCCGGTGCTGAGGCTTTCGTCCTCGGCTGCACAGAGGTGCCGGTAGCCGTCAGCATGTATAGTCTTAAAGGAAATTTCATTGATGCCACCGAGGTACTAGCCGAAAAGGCGGTCGCTGCCGCCGGCGCAAGGGTAATTTCACACCTTCCCTCTAAGTCCTAATTTTTATAAAATTTTATATTCAGCCTATTGTAATTTAATTTTAAATGTAGTATTATAGCTTTCGGGAAAGCCGCCGTATTAATTGCGGCGGTAGGCAGAAGGTATAGAGGCGGCAAAAACGGGGAACGTTCGGTTGTTCCCCGTTTTTGTATTGCTGTAATTTATATTTTTATGATAAAATAAAAAATGTAAATCATCTAAACTACATCATATGGGATAAGGAAGACAGGGCTATGACAAACATGATTTATGCGCTAGTGGGGCCGCACGCTGCCGGCAAAGGCACACTAGCCTCGCAGCTAATCGCTATGGGCATTAATTTTATACCGACCTATGTCACTGCCGCGCAGGCAAAAGCACCGGTAAAGCAGGATAACCCCCTCTATAAAGCAATATCTCCCGAAGATTTTAAAAAGCTCGACTTAATAGTCCGCTATACACATAAGGGCGAAATCTACGGCATCTGCAAGCAGGATTTATTAAATAGCTTAGACAACCACCGCATAAGCGTAATGCTGCTCGAAACCACCGGTATGCAGCAGCTGAAGCGGCTGCTGAAGAAAAAGCTAGCGACCATTTATTTAATGGTCGACTATGTAAGCCTAGTCGACCGTATGCTCAAGATGAATTCGACTAATGACGAGATAAAATATCATCTCCAATATGCCGAAAATAATAAGGAATTTGAAAGCTGGAAATTTACCGACCATGTTATAAAAAATACTGGCGAGATGCAGCAGGCACTGGTGCAGCTGCTGGCTATTATGGGGCTTAGCACCGTGGTGGCTGAAAGTAAATTCCGCGAACTTACCAACTAATCTGATACCCGTTTTCTAGTAAGCTAGAAGGCGGGTATTTTTGAAAGGAAAAGCTATGAAAATTTTAAATCAAAAGGGCGCGGTGCTAGTGCTGACTGCGCTAATGCTGCCGCTGATAATTTGTGCGGCAGGAACAGCGGTAGATTTAGGCAACATCTATATACAGCACTCCAGGCTGCAAAATGCTGCTGATGCCGCCGCGCTCGCTGGTGCAAATGCCTATGCTAAAAATAATGAAACCGTTGCCGCCCACCCTAAAGCCAACGCAACCGCCGCCGAATATATTTCAGGCAAGTATCATAATTTAGCAACGGACGAAAATATCAGCGAGCCTAGCTATCAGGCACGGAAAATAGATAGCTCGCTTTCCTATTACCGCGTAAAGCTGCAAAAGGAGGTCGACCTTTATTTTTTAAAGCTATTTACGGATAAAACAACCTTCAGCGTCACTGCCGCCAGCACCGCCTCGATAATCAATACACAAAGCGTCAGCACGCCGAGCAATCTATTTTTATTTGAAAAGGAATTTGATGCGGTAAACTCGCTAAACCCTCCTAACAAGTTAAATACCAACGAATATTACACGGACTCAAAAAATATGATTTCTACCGCCTTTGACGGCAAAATTCATTATACCGACCGCTATGGCAAGGAAAATAAGGACAGCTACAGTATAAAAAATGGTGATGTAAAGGTAGACTATAGCACACAGACAAAAGATTTTGCCCGCCCGCTTGACCGCTTCTTTACTAGCTCCGCTATGTCTGCCAATAAATCGCAAAACATCAGCAATATTATGGAAAAGGGGCATGACGCAGAGTTTTCCAGTGACGGCACACCGCAAAGCGGCTACTATCACTACGCCGAGTTCGAGGCATATGACTATAAGCCGTTTTTAAACTTTATGAAAGACCTCACCGCTAATGCTGATATTGTCCAAGACCAAAATCTAAAGACCTCTAGTAAGGCATTTGCCAGCGACTATATAAGAGCCGAGTACTCCAAAACGCCCAACCTAAGCATCGAGGTTGATAAAACGCTGGGCAGTGCCAATAATAGCGATGAGCCTATATATATCTACATAAACACCGCAGGCGAATACGGCGGCTCAATGGACATTCTTAATATAAATCTTAGTGCCGACACGGGCCGCCCGCTCATTATCTGCCTTGACGGCAATCCTAGCAATCGCTCAACCAAGGTGCATTTTAATCTAAACGGACATACCTTTAAGGGCATAATTTTTACGCCCTACTCCAATGAATGGGAAGGCGTGCTAGTAAATGCCGCTGACAGTACCTTTTACGGCTCAATCTATGCCGGCAACAAGCTTACTCTGCGCGGTGACAACAGCAAATATATATATAAAGACTTTTTTAAGAATGCTCAAAGCTCCGCCGGTTCTACCCTCGGCAAAATCGGACTAGTAAGCGGTACTGAGGTAAGCTGGGACTAAAAAATTTAAACAAAAACAAGACATCTGTCCTTTTTTATGATATTATAGTAATTGTCTTTTATATATGTATTTTTATTTTTACATAAGGGACTTTTACGCTTTTATACATTCATGGAGGACATTATTATGGAAACATTAATCCCCTTATTAAATTCTATTGACTCAATTCTATGGGGGCCGCCGCTAATTACACTCTTACTCGGCACAGGCATATACCTTACTATCCGCCTGCATCTTTTACAGGTATTTAAGCTTACTAAGGCATTAAGCCTTATCTTCACCGCCAAAAATCACGGCGAGGGCGATGTATCGAGTTTTAAGGCACTCTGTATCGCTCTTGCCGCCACAGTCGGCACGGGAAATATTGTCGGCGTAGCGACAGCGGTAAAGGTCGGCGGCCCTGGAGCTATATTTTGGATGTGGATTGCCGCCTTTTTCGGCATGGCGACTAAATATGCCGAGGGACTTTTGGCGATAAAATACCGCACTACAGACGCTAACGGCGAGATTGCCGGCGGTCCGATGTACTATATCCGTCACGGCATGGGCGAAAAATATAAGCTGCTGGCAACGTTCTTCGCGGTGGCTACAATTTTAGTCGCCTGCCTAGGTATCGGCACTTTTCCGCAGGTCAATGCCATTGTCGACAGCGTAGAAATTTCTTTTGGTATGCCCAAGCTCACCACTGATATTTTTATTACCCTGCTGGTTGCCAGCATCACCTTAGGCGGTCTGCAAAGTATCGCGCGCGTAGCCTCGAAAATAATTCCATTTATGGCAATCATGTATATATCAATAACGCTCGGCATTATTGCCATATTTATCGATAAAGTCCCCGCGGCAGTATCGCTCATCATTAGCGAGGCTTTTACTGGTACGGCGGCGGCGGGCGGCTTTGCCGGCTCGACCATTATGATGGCAATGCAAAACGGTATTGCGCGCGGCATTTTCTCTAACGAGTCGGGACTAGGCTCAGCGCCGATTGCCGCCGCAGCAGCTAAAACAAAAGAGCCGGCCGAGCAGGGACTAATCTCGATGACGGGTACTTTTATCGACTCTATTATCATCTGCACTATGACGGGTATCGCGCTGGTTTTAACGGGCGTATGGCAGGGCGATGCCGTTGGGGCGGCAATGACTAGCAGTGCCTTTTTTATCGCCTATGGCGCGGCCGGCTCAAATCTTTTAACTATGTCTCTTATGCTGTTTGCCTTTACTACTATTCTTGGCTGGAACTATTACGGCGAGCGCGCCTGTATCTATCTTTTCGGCACGAAGGCAGTTCTTCCTTACCGTCTGATATTTATTGTGCTGGTCGCATCGGGAGCATTTATAAAGCTAGAGGCTATCTGGATTTTAGCCGATATTGTAAACGGTCTAATGGCTATACCTAACCTCATCGCGCTAATCGCGCTGTCGGGCGTAGTAGCAGCGGAAACGAAAGCCTACCTTGCCAAGCAAAATAAATGCTAGTGATTGTCCATATCAGATATATACTATTTTTGACAAACTTTTGACTGGTTTTGCATAAATTATCGTATTTATAATGATAAAGTTTGATAGTTTATGCGCAAATTGAAGGAAATCGCCGAAAAACGAAGTATTAGAGAAAGTAAACGTTATCTATTTGCTAAAATTAGTTATTTTGCATTTTGTTTAGCTATAAGTGTTCGATAGCTTACTTCACAAAGAAATTATCATATAGTATAATTTCTCTTGAAGTTGTTGAAGGATACGCCCCTATCCCTCGCTTCGCTAACAACAAGCAAGCCGCTGCATTTAAGCCTATCCCCCAATAAGGCAGCAGCGCGATTAGGTATTGTTGGAGGTGTTTCTCATGTTTGATAACGTTCGCGTTGTTATCGAGAATGGACCGCTTGCTGTCGAAGATGTGCAGCTTTTCGTTGATAAAATCAAACGTTCATCGAAGTTCAAGCTGAAAAAGATTGTCTTTAATGTAACGCCTGCCTATATCGACATACGCTATTCGTTCGAGTCAATCCCCTTCGAGCGAATACGCCGTATTCCCCTGACGGCCATTTCCGAGAACCGTGCCGTAAACAACTAAGAGATTTTGCGTCATTCCCCCAAACTGACGTAAATAAACTCGCGCTCCCCCGCGCGAGAGGAATAGTTTTCCCCAAAGGCTATTTCTGACAAAATAAAACCCATGAAGCATTTAGTTTCATGGGTTTTATTTTTTTATTTTATTATTGATATTTAAAGCTGTCTAGCTCCCAGATGCGTCCCGTTACATTTTCCATCGCGCCGTCAGAGAATATTTTTAGCTCCGGCACGATATTTTTTTCAGGGAATACGAATAGGCTTGCCACCTCCTCGCCGTGCTGGAAAAATATTTCTAGGGCGGTTTTATCGATAAACATTTGCAAATTCAGCGTTCTATCGGCAAAGAGTTTAAACTGCCGTCTGCCCCTGCCGCCGCGTTTCATGCCATTTCTATCAATCGTCATAACCTGAGTTTGGCGGCTGTAGCTAAGATAAAGCTTTTCTAAGCCATAGACTAGCTCTAGCCTTACTACCTCGGCATCGCCTAGCGTGATGTCTAGCAAAATCTCGCTGCCTTCAAACAGGCAGGAGCTAATATCGGTCGTTTCGTCAGCGTCAATATCTATCGCCGTTTCCTGCACGCGCAAATCCTTTAGCTCTCTAAGCGGTCTAGAGTAGATGCGCCCTTGGCGCAGCGACAGCTCGCGCGGCAGGGTAAGGCTATACTGCCAGCCGTGCTGTGCGGTGGGATATTCATCGTCCTTGTCGGGCATACCCATCCAGCCGATTAAAATGTGTCTGCCCTGGTGGCTAAATACCTGCGGCGCGTAGAAATCAAAGCCCATGTCTAGCTCTTTAAATTTCGTATGCTGTACCATGTCCATACTGTTTAATGACAGCCTGCCCACGATATAGCCTGATTGATAGATATTTTGGCGGTCAAACTCGCGCGCCGCTAATCCCTGCGGGCAAAACATCAATACATCATAGTCGCCAAAGTGCAAAAGGTTCGGACATTCCCACATATAGCCAAAATCGCCGAGCCGCGTGTGAACTCTGCCGAGTAGCTCCCAGCTACTGTTATCGCCCTCGCCCTTTTCCTCATAGATTAAGACCGTGCCCTTTAGCTTTTCGGTCGAGCTGACGCGCTGTGCGCCCAATACGATGTAGCGTTTGCCGTTTACGCGGAAGATGAACGGGTCGCGAAAATGCCCTGTAATGCCTGTCGGCACACTTTCTATTATGATTTTTCCCTTTTCAATCTGCCCATTTTTCAGCACGCCGAGCCGCTGCGTCGGTATTCTTATGCCGTTTTCCTTGCGGTTGCAGGTATAGAGTATTTTTAAATCGCCGTTTTCCACAAAGGCACAGCCAGAGTAGCAGCCGTCCTTGTCATGCTCATCACTAGGATAAAGTGCCAGCTCCGGAATACTGTAATGCACAAAATCGCGCGTTTTCGTGTGCGCCCAACATTTATTTTTATGCTCGCATCCTAAAGGGTTCCATTGAAAGAAAATATGATATGCCCCGTCATAGTAGGTAAGTCCGTTAGGGTCATTTATAAGTCCGAAGGGCATTTCCAAATGAAAACGATTGTGATAGCGATGAGTAAAGGGAAAATTTTCCCGAATTTTTGCATCGATTGCCCGCTTGTCCATTAAAATTCTCCTTTCCTTAGTTACTCATGAGGAGTAAATAGAGTAAACGTCAGACCGAAGGCGACACCAAAGCCTATTAGATTAACTAAAACATAGCCAAAGAGCTGATTTAGATATAAAAGCGTCCCCGGTATTACCGTTATGCCCATACCCGTGCCAGCAAGTCCCATAATGCTTGCCGTAGCACCAGCACATGCACCGCCGACCAATGCATATAAAAATGGTTTCATAAAGCGCAGATTGATACCAAAGATTGCTGGCTCGGTTATGCCTAAAAACGCCGGTACGGCAGAAGAAATATAAAGCGCGCGCTTTTTCGGATTTTTAGTTTTTAAGGCAACCGCTACGGCTGCGCCGCCCTGCGCTACAATCGCGCCAGTGATTATTGCATTAAACGGGTCAACACCGGTAGTCGCGAGGAGCTGTACCTCAAGGGCATTAAATACATGGTGTACGCCAAATACTACGATAACCTGATGCAAGCCGCCGACTACCAAGCCGCCGATACCCATAGGCAGGGCTAAAAATGCCTCGACTGCGCCAAACACGACAGTTTCTAAAGAGTGCATAACAGGACCGATAACTAATAAACCCAGCAGCATGGAAATAAACAGTGTTAAAAACGGCGTAACAATGAGGTCGATAATATCGGGGATAAATTTCTTTAGCGCGTGCTGCAATTTTGCGGCAAAAATACCTAAAACGAGTGCCGGAAGAACCGAGCCTTGATAGCCGACAATACCGACCGTAACGCCTAGTATATCCATAGGAATGGGTTTAACATCGCCGCCTGCTACTGCCCACGCGTTCGGCAGCTGCGGGCCGACCAGCATAAGTCCTAGCACTAAGCCAATAACGGGCGTGCCGCCAAAGCGTTTCATCGTTGACCAGCAAACGAGTGCCGGCAGGAATATAAAGGCAGTATCGGTAAGTATCTGACTTAAAAGCAATACATTGTCACTGAATTTAAAGCCTAGGCTTTGCGCCGCGCCCCTTAGTCCCATAAAAAGACCGGTGGCCACTAGGACAGGGATAATCGGCACAAATACATCGCCTAGCGTTCTAGAAATTTTTTGCAGCAGCGACATCTCAGCATATGCCTCGTCCTTATTGCTGGTCGTGCCAAAGGACGCGCCCTTGGTAAACTCGGCAAAAACCTTATCTACAAAGCCCGTGCCTAAAATAATCTGATACTGCGCGGCGGCAAAAAATTGCCCCTTTACGCCGTCAATATTTTCAATCGCCTTTTCGTCAATCAGTGATTTATCATTTACGATAAGTCTTAAACGAGTGGCGCAATGCTCGGCACTACGGATATTTTTCATACCGCCGACATATTTTTCAATCAATTTTGCCACGCGCACCTCAGCGGGCAGCCCTGAAAATTCATCCTCATCAGCTTCAGCTACCTTAGCATTATCTTCTTTAGTTGCAGAAACAGTTATCGTTTTGCCGTTCTGCTCAATGGTAATATTATTAAACTCAGTCGGATTGGTTACAATAATCGGCGTAGTTGTATCATAGCCAGCCGCCTTTATCGCCGCAGGGTCAAACTCAATCAGCAAATCACCCGCCTTAACCGTATCGCCTTGATTAACGTGCGCGGCAAAATGCTCGCCGTTTAGCTTTACGGTATCAATACCGATATGGATAAGAATATCTGCGCCGTCCTCAGAGTGAATAGCTACAGCGTGATTAGTAGGAAAAAGTACTGCCACCTCGCCGGCGCAGGGCGCAAAAACCTTGCCTGTTGGCTCTTTTACTGCTGCGCCTAGTCCCATAAGTCCGCCGGCAAAGGCGGGGTCGCTCGTTTCACTAAGCGGCACTAACGTGCCTGGGACAGCATTTACTAGCTTGATGTCTTTCATCCTGAACCTCCCACGACTAAGGCCGCGGGGTTCTAAATGTTATTAAAACACTATTTAAGAAGTTTGATAGTCAGGC
>SAMEA104315428__coassemble_817_pt1 | contig 40689 bp, 39 predicted proteins | sample SAMEA104315428__metabat2_low_PE_031 | metagenome-assembled genome bin SAMEA104315428 (sample SAMEA104315428) | gut metagenome | biome: Monkey gut; feature: monkey-associated habitat; material: faeces | place: China | collected 2013 | reverse complement strand
CGCGATAATATTCATATTGCTGCTGACGTTTTTTTATTTCCGCCGGCAGACCGATTTTTAAATCAGTACAGATAGTATCAAAATTATCGAGAACTCTTACTATTTTTTCTTGTGTTCCCAATGAAGGAATAACAATTGCAAATTTATTCAGCATAGGTCTGCGTATTGACGGCACAGAACCTTGGTACATTTGTTTTTCTATGTACTGTGGAAATTTAGCTACAAAGTAATGATATAAATACCGTGCTGATATTTCTGATGTTATCGGGTGAATGCGATACGCTCTTTGATGAAGTGCATACTTGCCATTTATATAATGAAAAACTTTTCCAACACCTACACCATCACCAGCAGTAATAATTGCTTCTTCATCATATTCGTATTTATCCTTTCTAATAGGTTCTTGTGACCGTACAAAAAAAGGATATAGTCCGCCTTCCACTGCCTCATCTGTGTTGCTAGAACCAGTCGAAATTTCCGCGATTTCAGCTATGGTTCTTTTAATTATCCCGTTTGTCGCCCCCCCGTGGACATCAAAAGTCAGCAATTTATCCCGATAATATTCATACTGCTTCTGCCGAGCTGTAAGCTCGGCTGTAAGCTCGGCTGTAAGCTCGGCTGTAAGTAACGTGAAATGGTCCAAAATATGGACGATTTCACGTTGTACCTCCAGAGGAGGTACAGGGAGCATAAACTCTTCTGTCACTTTTAGTGAAATCTGTGGCATAGAACCCATACCAGATGCTGCTTTACGAAACAATTTTAAATTATTTTTCAAAATATAATATAAAAATTTAACACGAATAATATCATCTGTTGTATACGCCCACATTTCACTTTTAAATGTGAACGGCTTATCATAATACACAACATCAATAATTCCACGACTTTGCACTAAAACTGCTGGTACTCTTATAATATTTGCATTAGGTATATCCTCTTCATGTGCATCAATAATTGTTTTACCGCCTGCAAATATCTTTATTTTACCGTCATCACAAGCAATTTTTTTCATTGTACTTGCAGTTATAGTAGTTCCTCTTAATCTAGTATACACCTCCTTTATTTTTTTATATTCCACTCCATTCGGGCAAAGTTTTTTTATTAGCTCGTCTAATCTGCTCATTGTTCATATCCCTCATAATAGTATGATTGCTCTATTCCCTTAAAGTTTTCTTTGAAAAAAGTTCTGATAGGCTCGGTCTAGCTGCCTTGTGATGCTTTTTATTTTTATAACTATCGATTAATCTAATAATACAAAAATCTCCCTTGAAGTACAAGCTTAATACCTGCACCCCAAAGGAGATAAAATTTACATGGCTTTATTTATTTCATCGCGCGTTACCTTGCCCGATGCTATGAGGTCTTGCACCCATTTGCCGTGGTGATGCTCGGCGTAGCTGGCTTTAATTGTGCCGTCCTTCATGCCGTGCAGAGAGTCGGGATTTACGCCAACTGCGAGGTAAATATGACCGATTGCGGCAGCAAAGCCCACGCCGGCGCACAGGCTATGAAGGGGTATCATCCAGGTGCGGACGGTGGTAGAAACTACGCCGTCGCCTAGCCACAGGATTGCGCCCGATATTACTAGTGCCGCCCACAGGGCTGCCTGCAAGGCGATATTCATTTTTTCGCCGCCGTTATAAAAGCTCTGCGGCGGAATACCCTCAGGCTCTTTGCCGATTAGCTCTAGCGGGAATTTTTGGTTAAAGATTATATCGCGCTTGCCAAAGCTGAATACTTCCTTGATAAGGGTAAATATGCCCTCGCGTGCCGTGATTAAGCCGATAATCGGGTTTAATATAAAGATTACGGCAAATACGCGGTGTGCCATTTGCAGGGTGTGCGCGCCGAACATATCATAAAGAAAATGGAAGGTATCTGCATATAGCGGCAGTGCCGTCAGCATGAGCATAAAAAAGGCTACGCAGTTAATCCAATGGAAATAGACAAAACCCATTTTATGACGTTTGATAAATTTTCCATTAACCAACATGGTTGTCATCTCCCTTTCCTTTTTTAGCTTTGCTCTTTATCGCGTGGCTGACCGCTGCCATGCCTAGTACGCCGACTATTGCGCCGACACTGGCAACCTTGCCGACAGGGCGGACGATGTCGCGCCAAATATCTATTGCCTCTGAGGTTTTGGGGTCTTTGGGGAGGCCATAGACCTCCGGAACATCAGGAAGCACATAAATCATGTGCAAGCCGCCCACGCCCTCAGGATTATAAATATTGGCTTTCGGGTACTCGTCCTTGATTAGATTTAATCTAAACTCGGCGAGCTTTTTCATCTCATCAATCGACCCAAAGGCGAGCGCGTTAGTGGTGCAGGTTTTAGCACATGCGGGCGGCATTCCCTCGGCGATACGGTCATAGCACAGGTCGCATTTTGTCGATTTGTGCGTTTCCTTGTCAATTTTCGGCACGCCAAACGGGCAGTTGTGGCTGCAATAGCCGCAGCCAACGCATTTATCGGGGTCGATTACTACCGCGCCGCTGGCCTGTTTTTCGATAGCATTTTCAGGGCAGCCGTTCATACAGGCAGGGTTAGCGCAGTGCATACACTGAAATTTTAAAATATCCCAGTGAAAGCCGTCGCTATCCTTGCGCTCGCTCATTTTTACTAGGTTAATGGTGGTCGGGGTTAAATCTTTATGGGACTGATACTGTCCTTCAAAGGGAGTGGACATATCTGCCGGCAGGTCATGCCACTGCTTGCAGGCTACCATGCAGGCACGGCAGCCGCTACAACGCGACATATCGTGCAGTATGGCGATTTCGTTAGCCATTTTACTCTCTCCTTCCGTTATTTAAAAGGCATTAATACGCTGCCTTTTTTCGTTAGCTCCTCACGCTCCGCCAGTAAATCTAAATGCAGTGTGGCATAGTCCTTCAGATAAATATTTTCTAGTCCCTCGCCGTCATAGGTCTTTAGATAAGTATGGCACTTGTCGCAGACATCAAGACGCATAGAGGGCTCGCCTTCAATCTCAAGAATGTGCATTTCTTTTAAATCATCGTTGCCGCAGTATACGCAGCCTACGCGCTTATGCTGCCATGCCGTATGACAGCCGTCACAGCTAAAGAACCGCGCGCGGCCCTGCTTTTCTTTGCGGAGCTGTGCCATAACCGGCGGGCGACCGCAGACGGGGCAGTAGTTGCGCGCCCAGTGAACGCTATCCCACAGGTCGCTATTTTTTAGCTCGTCAGGGATTAATGCGTCAATTATTGCCCAGCCGATTGTCCTAAAGAGCGTTTCATTTAGCTGATGCTCAGCTAAAAGCTCGGCTAATTTTTCGTCCTGCTGCGTTAAAAGCAATCTAAATGCCGTTTCCTTTTCCGCTACGGATAGCTCTTTAGCTTTATTAGCTAAAGTCATCAGCGCATCCTTCATCGGTTCGGGCATAGCTAGCTTTTTTAATGGCTCTACAACTTCTGTTAGCCACAGCGCAGCACTTTTAACTACCAGCTCTTGCGGCTTTTTCTGCTGCAATAAGGGTTTACCGTCCTTTACTAAATCCTTTACGGCATTTATATCTATAAGCGTCACCTTTTCTACACGCTCGGCCAAAATATTTTCAATACCGGCGCGCAGATTTATAGTTTCGGCAAGATAGGGATGATTTTCTATATACTGCTGCATTGTTAATTTACTAGAACGTTTCATGGGATTTCTCCTAAATTATACCTTGACGACGTTTACTAGGCAGGCTTTAAACTCCTGCTCCTGAACATTCGGGTCAAGCGCATCAATAGTTAGATAGTTTGTGCTAGGGCCGGTCGATAGTCCTTTGTGGCCAAAGCTATAGGGCATCCAAACCATGTGTACCTTTTCGCCATTTATGGTGAGCGGATGCTGACGACCCGTTACCATAGCTTTAACAGTTATTGCGCCGCGGGTCGAGCTTACCTTTACTTTGTTGCCGGCTTTTATTTTTAATTCGGCGGCTAGCTCCTCGCTAATTTCGATAAATGGCTCTTTTACTAGCTCATTTAGCCACGGCACATGGCGGGTAATCGTACCGGAGCACCAATGCTCGGCAATGCCGGAGCTGGTGAGTACATACGGATACTCGTCCTTCGTGCCGATTTTCTGTCTTTCCGGCATACGCGGATAGATAACGCAGGGATTGTACTGCGCGTTTTTATTTTCATGGAGAGCGTTATTAGTCGGGCTTTCGACCGGCTCATAGAACTCCGGCAGCGGGCCGTCAACCGGAACATAGGAATGGTCGCGCGTGATACCGTTCGGATTTTTGTCGCTGTATTCGGCGGCAAATAATCTACCGATGCCTTCGCCGTTCATGCGGAAAGGATGCTGACCGTCAGGAGTTTCCGGGCCGTGCGAGCGGTTGGCAACGTCTGGTACGTCATAGCCTTCCCAGCGGCCTTTTGCCTTGTCCCACCAAACGATTTTTCTATCGGGGTCGACTGGCTGACCTTGTTCATCGCAGGAGCAGCGATTGTATAAGAGGTGAATATTATCAGGCCACGTCCACGCGTAGTTAGGATAAATATTTAGTCCTCCCTCGTCCTCTTGTCCGCGACGCTGTGCCTTATGCACGCCGTCACCATAAACGCCGGCATAAATCCAAAGTCCGCTGCTGGTTGTGCCGTCATCCTTTAGCTCGGTTATGCCGCTGACTAGCTTGCCTGTAGTTAGGTCGTAGCCGTTGATTTCCTTTAAGATGTCCTCAACAGTTTGGTCATCGGAGTAGTTCCACGTCATGCGCTTTATAATCTCGTCCTTAGCATCGGTTGAGTCCTTATACAGCTCGCGAATACGGCGGAACAACATATTATTAATCTCGTAGTCAGGCTTAGAGTCGCCGTAGGGCTTCGGGCCTTCCATGCGCCACTGGATTAGTCGCATCGAGTTGGTAATAGTACCGCGACGCTCTAAGTATGAGCAGGCAGGCAGGAATATTACCTCAGTATTTATTTCTGCGGGATTGTCGCCAGGGCGCGACCAAAATTCTGCTGTTTCGTTGACGAAAATATCCTGACAGATTAAGGTCTCCATATTGGCTAAGCCGTCATGCACTATCGAGAGGTTAGCATTAGTTACCTGCGGATTTTGACCGCAGATATAGGCGCATTTTATCTTGCCGCGGACTGCGTCCTCAAACATACAGTACATCGAATCGTTATGACCGCTATTGCGAACACCGATAAGGTTAAAGCCGTAGTCATTTTCCTTTGTAGCATAGTCGCCAAACCAAGCCTTTAGCATATTGATAAGGAACTTAGCGCGGAAAGTGCCGCTGACATCAGTCCACTTAGCGAGCGTATTGGTTTTTTCGGTCGGATAGGACAGGTAGCCAGGGAAATACTGGAACATAATTCCAAAGTCAGTTGACGCCTGAACATTTGGCTGACCGCGCATCGCGTCAATCGCACCGCCTAGTACGCCGATACTGCCGCGCAAGAGCTGAAGTATGGTAAAGCAGCGAATATTTTCTACACCTACTGTGTGCTGCGTCATGCCGAGTGCGTACATAAATGTTGCTGGTGCATACTCGCAGAAAATTTTTGCTGCCTCTTCCTGTTTTTCTACACTAAGTCCTGTGATTGCCTCAACCTTTTCCGGTGTGTAGCGGCTATAGTGTTCTTTTAGGCGGCTCATAACGGTGTTAGGCGCAAATAAATCATTAGCCTTTTGCGGCTTGCCGTCAGCACCTAGCGCGTAGCCCCAAGTGTGCATGTCGTAGGTGCGCTTTTCAGCATTGTAGCCAGAGAAAATGCCGTCCTCAAATTTATAATCATCACGCAGAATACAATAAGCATTGGTATTGCGGCGCAAATAAACTTCATCGTATTTCTTGTTTTCTATTACATAGCGTATCATGCCGCCGAGGAAAGCAATATCCGTGCCAGGGCGGATTTGGAAGAAATGGTCGGCTACCTTCGAGGTGCGCGTGTAACGAATATCTACATGGACAATCTTTGCGCCCTTATCCTTAGCCTTCATTACATTTTTTAGTCCCATGGGGTGACACTCGGCAATGTTTGAGCCTTCAATCCATACCAGCTTGGTATTTTCTAAATCGCCCCAGTGGTTCGTCATTGCGCCGCGGCCAAAGGCAGCATTTAGTGCCGGCGGCGTGGTAGCGTGGCAAACACGCGTCTGATTGTCGATATAGACAACGCCTAAAGCGCGCGCCATTTTAATATTTTGATAGCACTCCTCGTTATTTATCTGCGAGCCGCCGACAAAGCCAATCGCATCGCAGCGATGAACGTCATAGGTTTTGCCGTCAATGACTTCAGTCTGCGTCCAGTTTTCGTCACGCGCTTTCTTTAGTGCCTTGGCACTTCTATCTATAGCCTCTTCCCAGCTTATTTCCTCCCAGTGGTCGCTGCCTGGTGCGCGATAAAGCGGCTTTACCGGTCTTTCCTCCGAATTGGGGATTTGACCGTAGCCTAAGCCTTTGCTGCAAAGACCGCCACGGTTTATAGGACTATCGGCCGCGCCCTCTAGCTGAATTAGCTTATCGTCCTTTACATAGCCGATAACGCCACAGCCACAGGCACAAAAATGGCAAATGGAAGTAAACTCCCTTGCTCCATTTAGCTTAAATTCTTTAGCTTTCGCCTTGACAGTATTCATATCAAGACCCAGACTTGCCAACGCTACACCGATACTGGTTAGACCGCTGGCTTTTAAAAAGTCGCGTCTGCTCAAATCCATGCTAAAATCCTCCTACCTAAAAATGTATTTATAAATCACAAATGTATATATATGAAAGACAGTAATTATTGAAATAATTTTCTTTAATACTGTTATATTTTTATGTTTTCCATATATATTATTTATGATTTAATGCAAAAATAATATTATTCCGGCAAAACAATGCGCTCTGGATTAGTGTAAATACAAAAGCTCCCCGGCCTCATTCTAGCCACCAATGTAATTCCCAGCTTTTGGGCAATCTTTAGCGACAGCGTAGTCGGCACAGATTTTGCCGCAACGCTCGATATGCCCATACGTCCTAGTTTCATCATCATTTCTGATGAGCAGCGGCCGCTAAAGATAATGATTTTATCCGTGATGTCGATATTATGCCGCAAAGCATAGCCATAGAGCTTATCAAATACGTTGTGACGACCAATATCCTCGCGAAACACTAATATTTTGCGCGCCTTTTGGTCGTAGATAATGCCGCTATGCACGCCGTTGGTTTTTTCATGCGTGGCGGCCAGCTCGGCAAGGAGCTTATCCGCGCAGGCTAAAATATCATCGGCACGAAACCTTACATCGCGCGGCCGCTCAAAAATTTTGGCAGGGTCGCAGTCAAGTATTTCTCTAGCGCGAAAATATCTAGGGTCGCTCGCGCTTTTTTTCGCCCACTCGATAGCACTAGCTGTGGTTTCTACGTGTGCCTCTAGCGCGTCCTCGTCAATCTCTAGGCTTATTATATCGTCATTGGTTTTAATCTGCCCCATTTGCGCTAAAATACCGGTAACGAGGTCGGCATGGTCGCCTGGTGAGCAAAAGGAGGTTATAAAGCGTTTGCCGTTGAGATAAATATCTAAATAGCACTCAATCGAAGTGTACTTATGATGTTTCTCAAACGCATTTTTATCCGCTACATAGCGAATAACGGGAAAATCTACTAATTCGTTATTGCGTGGCTCTTGCATTATTACTTCCTCCTAGTTCATCACTAATCTATCCGCATGATAGCAAAGTTTTTCGCCTTTGACAAATCGCTCATTTGACTGAAATTTGCCATTAATAAATGTGATAAATGCTACAATAATATTTATATAGGAAATTTTTCCTATATAAACCAGTGTGGGCAAAAGTAACATTTGTGCCATTATATAGTGATATTGTAAATATTTTATAAATACTGTATAATGGGCAGGTACTTTTATTTTTCTATAATATATTGGAGATGAATTTATGAGTAATGATAATCGCATGAAACGCGGGCTCAAAAATCGTCACCTGCAAATGATTGCGCTAGGCGGTGCAATCGGCACGGGACTATTTTACGGCTCGGCATCAACTATCGCGCTGGCAGGGCCGGCGGTAATGCTGGCGTATCTTATCGGCGGACTGGTCATATTTTTTATTATGCGTATGCTCGGCGAAATGGCAGTAGATGAGCCGGTATCAGGCTCATTTAGCTACTACGCTACAAAGTACTGGGGCAAATTCCCTGGCTTTTTATCGGGCTGGAACTATTGGTTTAACTATGTTTTAGTTTCTATGGCGGAGCTTACCGCGGTCGGCATCTATATGCAGTTTTGGTATCCCGATTTGCCGCAATGGATTGCCGCCCTTGTCTGTCTAGTAGTCATCACGGCTATTAATCTTATAAATGTCGGACTGTACGGCGAGTTTGAGTTTTGGATGGCACTAATTAAAATCTCGGCGATTGTACTAATGATTGTACTAGGGCTTTATTTAATTTTTGCTAGCCCTGCCACGTTTCCCGATAACTTTAGCAATATCTGGGTCAATGGCGGCTTTTTGCCTAACGGCATATGGGGATTAGCCTTAGCTATCGCTGTCGTTATGTTTTCCTTTGGCGGTATAGAGCTAATCGGCATCACCGCCGGCGAAGCCGAAGACCCCGACAAATCTATTCCTACCGCTATCAATCAGGTTATTTGGCGCATTTTATTATTTTATGTCGGCACGATGATTGTTTTAATGGCACTTTGGCCATGGAACGAGGTTGGCATGGACGCAAGCCCCTTCGTGCAGATTTTTTCTAATGTCGGCGTGCCGGCAGCCGCCCATATTTTAAATTTTGTCGTGCTGACGGCGGCAGTTTCCGTTTATAACTCCGCTATCTACAGCAATAGCCGTATGCTCTATGGACTTGCCGAAAAGGGCGAAGCACCCGCCTTTTTAAAAAAATTGTCTAGACGCGGCGTGCCGACCAATGGTATTTTTATATCGTCTGGTATAACGCTGGTCTGCGTTGCGTTAAACTACTTTTTCCCTGGCAAAATATTTATGATTTTAATGTCGATTGCCACCATTGCCGCTACTATCAGCTGGCTGACGATTGCCATAACGCATTTAAAATTTAGACAGCTTTGTGAAAAAGAAGGGCGCGTAAATAAATTTAAATCGCCGTTTTATCCCTTTATTAACTATTTTTGCATTGCCTTTCTAATCGGCATATGGGCATTAATGACGCAAATTCCCGATATGTCACTGGCAGTATTTATCTTGCCGCTGTGGCTTTTAATACTATTTATCTGCTATTCCTCGCGCCGCCACTAAAAAAAGCACTAAAAGCATTTAGCTTTTAGTGCTTTTTATTTTTTAATATTTTTGACGGTCTTTTAGTGCGCGCTCGATGTCGCGTTTAGCTGCTTTTGCCTGCAAGTCCTGCCGCTTATCATAATTGTGCTTGCCTGATGCCAAGGCCAATTCTAATTTAGCCCTGCCATGCTTAAAGTAAATTTTTAGCGGTACTAGCGTATAGCCTTTTTCGCGAGTTTTACTAAACAGCTTTACAATCTCGGCTTTATGCAGCAATAGCTTTCTTGGTCTTAGCGGGTCATGGTTAAAAATATTTCCCTGCTCGTAGGGGCTGATGTGCATATTTTCTACAAAGATTTCGCCGTTTTTAATAGTGGCATAGCTGTCCTTTAAATTTGCCTTGCCAGCACGCAGGCTTTTTACTTCTGTTCCCTGCAAGGCTAAGCCTGTTTCGTAGGTTTCATGGATAAAAAAGTCATGTCTTGCCTTGCGGTTTTCGCAGGCTATTTTTATGGCGATATTTTTTTTGCCCATTGTTATCACCTGACCTTAGCGATTATTTATTATTTCTCGTTGCGCCCTCGGTTTTGCGTTTAAAGCGCGGTCTTTTGCTTTTGACTTTGTTTTTGCGCAGCTCCTTAGCGGGCTCATTTTCGCGCTCGCGGCGCGGTTTGTAGCCTGGAGGGTCCGGCCATACGGCACTATTTAGACCCGTGACCACTACGCGGTGATAGTCGCCTTCTTTTTTAGCCGGCCGCTCATTAGTAATATCTTCTTTAAAGGTTAATTTTTCCTTGCGCTCTTTTTTCCTCGGTGCGCGTGATTTTTTCGGCTGATTGTCAGTCGGATAAATATTAGCGGCAATGATGTCACTTGACCTAGCCGCCGTTTTTCTTGGCGCACGCTTACCCTTTTTATTAAATTTCTTGTCACTCTTGGAGCTATCGGTATTAGGCTGGCTACTTTTGGTCAGTATTGTTAAATCATAGTCGCCATTGCCCTTGATTACAAAATCTAAGGTACGCTCAGGAATGTTCGCGCGAATAAGGATAACCTCTATTTCATCGCCTAGGCGATAGCTAAGGTGTGACCGCTCGCCGACCATAGCAAACTGTTCTTCGATATACTCATAGTAATCATTTTTCATGGTCGATACATGGACTAAACCCTCAACGCCGTTATCTAGCTCAACAAATATGCCGAATGCTGTAACGCCGCTGATAACGCCCTTAAATTCCTCGCCGATAAACTGTGCCATATACTCAATCTTTTTCATATCGGTGGTTTCGCGCTCCGCCTCGATAGCTACGCGCTCACGGTTAGATGCCTGCTCGGCAATTTCTGGTAAAATTGCGCGCAGCTTTTGCTGTCTTTCGCTAGGAATTGACCCTGTAGCGAAGGTTTCACGCAGCAGACGATGTACGATTAAATCGGGGTAGCGGCGGATAGGCGAAGTAAAATGCGTATAGTAGCGTGCCGCCAGTCCAAAATGTCCTAGGCTTTGCTCACTGTAGCGCGCCTGCTGCATTGAGCGCAAGGCAACGGTCGATATTAGCCTTTCTTCTGGCTTTCCTGCCACACCGTTTAAAACCTTTTGTACGTCCATAGGCTTTATATGACCGTTTTCATCAGGGTGAACGAACGCGCCAAAGGCGGCTAGAATATTATTTAGCCGCTCGATTTTTTCCTCGGTCGGCTGCTCATGTACGCGGTACATGAAGGGAAGATTTTTTATGTCCATGTGACGCGCTACCGTTTCATTAGCCGCGAGCATACACTCCTCAATAATCGATTCGGCTAGGCTTCCCTCGCGCTTTATGAGAGCTACGGGGCGGCCTTTTTCATCTAGCTTTACTTTTACCTCAGGGATTTCAAAATCAATTGAGCCGCGTTTACAGCGTTTATTTTTCAGTACCTCGCGCAGCTTGGCTAAATCCTCTAGCATTTTCAGTATGTCCTGATTATCCGACAGGAATGGCTCGGCACGCTCGACTAATACCTTGTTGACGATATTATAGGTAAGCCGGCGGTAAACATGGATAACTGTCGGCAAAATCTCATAGCTAGTAACCTCGCCCTCAGGACTAATATTCATCTCGCACGCCATAGATAAGCGGTCTACGCCGGCATTTAAGCTACAGATACCGTTTGATAATTCCTTTGGCAGCATGGGGATAACGCGGTCAACTAAATATACGCTCGTGCCGCGCTTGTATGCCTCGCGGTCGAGCGGCTGATTTTCCCTGACATAGTAGCTGACATCGGCAATATATACGCCGAGGAAAAACGAGCCGTCAGCATTTTGGCGCGCGTAAACGCCATCATCTAAATCCTTTGAGTCTTCGCCGTCAACGGTTACTACCTGTAAATCGCGCCTATCCTTTCTGCCGCTGTATTCGCTAGAGCTTGGCGAGGTTTCAGTAGCCTCAGCCTCAGATTGCACGTCCTCAGGAAAATTTTCATCTAGCTCATACTGGCGCATAACGGCTAGTACATCAACGCCTGGTGCGCCGACTTTTCCTAAAACTTCGACAATCTCGCCCTCGGCTTTTCTTCTGTTATCCGGCCACTTAGTGATTTTAACTACCACTTTAGAGCCAGTTTTTGCGCCATTAAAAAATTTTTTAGCAACAAAAATATCTTGATTTAGCTTAGTATTATCCGGCGTTACAAAACCAAAGCTTTTGCTGCTTTCAAATGTGCCGACAATTTTTTCATTGGCACGCTCTAAGATACGGACAATCTCGCCCTCGCGCGAGCGGCCGTCTTCACTAGGCAGCGTAACCTCAGCGACTACATGGTCGCCGTGCATAGCCGTGCCTAGATTAACGGCCGGCACAAATACATCGGTTTCGTCCTCCGTTTCGCGCACATCAGGCACAACAAAGCCAAAGCCTTTAGCGGTCATTGATAGTATGCCTGTTACTAAGTGCCTATTTTTTTCTTTTAAATCCATGCTTTTTTATTTCTCAACTTTCATATTTTCCTGCAAAAACGCAGCAGCTACAGCAAATACCTTTTCGCGCTCGCTAGCTAGTGGCAAAAGATGCCCCGACTCCTCTAGCCAAGAGATGCGCTTAATTTTACTCTGCACCTGCTCATAAATAAAATTTGCACTTTTCGGCGCGGCGGTATGGTCATCGCGGCTGTGCATGATAAGTACCGGTGCAGTGACGCTTGATATTTTTCCTTTAGTTCTCTTTATAACATCAAGTAATTCATACACGCTGATTAACGGCATTTTTCGATAGGTATTATTAGCGGCGGCGGGAACTCCCTTTAATTTGCGCCTAGCTTTTGGGACAAAGCCGCCTGCGCATGCCTCGCGCGGCGGCAAAAATTTTAAGCCCTGCTCCTCAGGGATAAATATCGGCGCGGCGAGCGTAACTACTGCCGCTATATCCTCCTCAGTCGATAAAAGGAGCGAAAATAAACCGCCCATAGAATGACCGATAACCGCTATTGTATCGCAATAGCCAGCAAGCAGCGCATAGCCGTCGCGCACCGAGTCCATCCAATCCTCGCACGTCTGCTGACTCATATCCTCAACCGTTGTGCCGTGGCCGGCGAGCCGAACACCTAGCACGGTAAAGCCTTTTTCATGCAGATAGTTTCCTATTAGCAGCATCTCAGCAGGAAGTCCCGTAAAGCCATGAATTAAAAGTACGCCGCGCCTATCGCCGGGCATGAAAAACGGCTCTGCGCCCGGTAAAATCATAAGACAGCCTCCCTCTAAAAAATAAACGCCCCTGCCAAAATAAGGCAGGGAACGATACTAGATATTATCCAAGCTATCAGTTAATAATCCGCGCAATCACTATTGTAATAACGGCAAATAAAATTGCCAGCACAATAGTCACGCGAGCTAGCAATGCATCCATACCGCGAGCCTTGCTCGAAAAAACAGTATCAGCACCGCCGCCCATACCGCCCATGCCGGCAGTTTTTGCCTCCTGTCCTAAAATAGACGCGATAAGCATAATAGCCACAATAGCATCGAGCACCATTAAAATGGTAAGCAGCATCTATATAAGCCTCCCTCAGTTTAAATCCGATTTTCTTTTCTATCTTAACATAAAGCGCGCGCTAATAGCAAGAAAAACCACGGGCAAGACTTTTATAACTAAAAATAATTATCAATTAGCTTGACAATGAATTTTTACTGTGTTAAATTCATATTGTTTTAAATAATAATGATTATCAATTTAAAATTTATTTTTGAGCAATGGAGGTTTTAAAATTTAATGGAAGGTTTGGCTTATCTAGGACATTTATTTAATAAAGGCGGACTAGTGATGTATCCGCTGCTATTATTTTCCCTCGGCGCGGTCGCAATTGCGTTTGAACGCTACAGTTATTTTAAAGCTAACTGGAAACCCAAAGACGGACTGATTGAAATTATTCACTCGGCTCTTGATGAACAAAATTGGAGCAAAGCAGTCGATAGATGCAATAAATTTGATACGGTCGTCAGCCGCACGATAAAGTCAGGACTTGCGCTTGCCGCTAGCGACAATGTAAAAACGCTTGAGATAAAGGATGCCTTCGAGGAGCGAATGTCGATTGAAGTTACCAATATGCGCAAACATTTAGATTATCTAAGTGCTATGGTCACGCTGTCGCCGCTACTTGGACTACTTGGCACGGTTACCGGCATGATTTCCGCCTTCGGCGCAATGGACGAGGGCGCGGCAGCTATGGCAATTTCCGGCGGTGTCGGCGAGGCACTCGTAGCTACCGCTACCGGTCTTTGCGTTGCCGTGGTTGCTTTTCTTATCTACACTTACTTCAATCACCAATATGAAAAGGTTGTAGCTGACGCTGAACATATCTGCTATTTTGTTTTGGCACACCGCCGAGGTGAGCGCGCATGAAATTTAGGAATTTCAAAGACAATAAAACGCCGCAGTTTATGATTATCCCGTTAATTGACGTTATTTTTTTCCTGCTGGTATTTTTTATGATGAACAGTCTGCAAACTACCACCCAGCGCGCTTTAAGCTTAGAGCTGCCGCAAGCGGCAACAGCCGAAAGCGTGCGCGAGCTGCCGATTGTCATAACTATTGATAAAGCAGGCCATATCATGGTTGACGGCACATCTATGTCTTTTGACGAAGCAAGCCTATTATTTTCCTCGCGCACTGTCAGCAATAAAAATTTAGCGGTCGTTTTGCAGGCGGATAAAGCAACCGCCCACGGACAGGTGGCGGCGGTTATGGATATGCTGAAGCAGTCAGGCGTAAAAAAGCTCGGTATTGCCGCCGACAAAAAGGGGTGATATTTTGCGAGCAATCGCTAGTTCTCTGGCGGTGCATTTGCTAGTAGTTTTTTTGCTGGCAGTCACCCTTAATATTTTTTTAGTAAAGCACCCTAAAGCCGACTATGTTATTGATTTAGATATGTATGAAAGCGAAACTAGCTCTAGCGGCACGCCTAAGGATTTGTTTCCTGAGCCGCTGTCTAAGGCTAAAACCAGCAGCCTTTTAGAGCAGGCAGCCAGCGTAACGGCTGCACCTGCGCCAGCAAAAGCCGCTAGTGATATTACACTAACTAGTGGCGAGCCTAACGAAAATGCTATTGCCGCGAGCAGCGTTAGCGGCGATAGCATAGCTAACGCTAGCACGGGCAGTAATGAAACGGCGGGTGCTAGTCTTGGCGGCGATAGTGATAGTGGTAGCAGCAAAGATAATGGCACAGGTGCTAGTAATGGCAACGGCTTGGGAAGTGTTGCAGCTAATGAAGCTGAGCCGCCCTCCCGCCCGACTACACCGTTTGATTTTAACGGCTTTGCCAGCGCGGTCGAGGCTAATAAGGAATATCCTTATCAGGCGATAAAGCGCGAGCTTACGGGGTCAGTTACCATGCAGATAACGCTAGATAGTAGCGGCAGTCTTATTAGCTGCGAGGTCATCGCCTCGGGCGGCAGCCTTTTAGATAAAGCGGCAGTAAGAGCGGTTAAGGCCGCCTGTCCTTATCCTAATCCTACTAACAGCACAGTTACCTTTTCCACCACGCTGCATTTTATTTTAAATTGAGGAGCTGATTTATTTGTCCAAAGGTCTTAGACTGACGATTATTGCCGCTACTATAGTTGTTGCTTTGGCAGTAGGCTTTATAGCCCTAAGAGATACAGTAGCAGCCGAAGAAAAATATATAAATTTTACTGACAGCACCGGCGAAACGGTAAAAATTCCTGAACACCCTAAGCGCGTGGTAATCCTTAATGCCTCAAATGTCGATATGTACTACGGCGCAGGCGGCACGGTTGTCGGCCGTCCGTCAACTACCGCCTACGATGAAAAATTAAAAGAAAGGTTAGCCGACGTAACGGAGATTGGCAATATTCATTCGCCTAACGTAGAAACTATTATTAGTTTAAATCCCGACCTCGTTATCGGTGTCGATGTGCCATTTCATACAAATTTACGCGAAACTCTCGCTGCTGCCGGTATTCCGCTAATTATAAATAAGCTTGATGCCTATGAGGACGTTTTAACTACACTCGATTTTTATGGCGAGCTTACGGGAAACACTGCCGCGGCGGATAAAGAAAAGGAGCGCATTATAAAGGCGCATGATGAAATTGCCGCGAAGGCTGCGCGCTTGCCTTCGCCAAAATGCTTAGTAATTTTTGGCTCGCCGAATAGCTTCAGCATGGCTACTACTAAATCCTTTGGCGGCAGTCTGCTCGCCGAGTTAAATGCAGAAAATATCGCCGACAGTGTGCCAAATATCGACAGCGCATTTTTACCTTTAAGCATGGAGTTTGTTACTAAAGCCAATCCTGATATTATTTTCTTCATCAGTATGTATCCTAACCCAGCTATCACTAATTCCTTTAAGGAGGAAATGGCAAAAAGCAGTCTATGGCAGGGAGTTTCTGCCGTAAAAACGGGGCGCATATATTACTTAGCCGGCAATCTTTTTACGGTAAATCCAGGAACTAAGATTGATGAGGCACTAAAAATACTCTATAAGGATTTATACGCGCCTGACAGCACAAAGGAGATTAAATGAGTTACGATAAGCGCGCAGCTGTTCGCAGCCTGACCTTAATTTTCGGTATAATTTTACTGACGGGGCTGCTTTTCTTAGGCATTGTTGCCGGTGCTGCCGATATTAGTCTTAGCGAGGTAGTAGCTGTATTGAGCGGTGCTGATACGAGTGAAAATCACCGTATTATTTATTATCTTAGAATGCCGCGCGTTATCGCCTGCGCTATGGTCGGCGCAAATCTAGCACTAGCTGGCTGCATATTGCAGGGCATTTTAAGAAATCCCTTGGCAGACCCTGGGATTATTGGCGTTACGGCAGGTGCAGGACTTGCCGCTATGGCAATTATGCTTATTGCGCCGACTTTAACCTATCTCGTGCCGTTTGCTGCTTTCGTAGGAGCAATTATTGCGGTCAGCGTAGTATTTTTATTGGCGTGGGAGCACGGCATTAATCCCTTGCGCATGATACTTGCAGGCGTAGCCATTGCCGCGTTTTTTGGCGGCGGCTCGGCAGCACTATCCGTGTTTTTTGCGGACAAAATTCAAGGCACAGTAAATTGGCTGTCGGGCAGCTTTAACGGCGCGGCATGGCAGCACGTCTTAATGATTTTTCCTTATACGGTAGCAGGAATTATTCTTGCCTTTATCGCTAGCCGCAAGCTAAATGCAATGCAGCTAGGCGACGAGGTGGCAACATCACTAGGCTTAAATGTTGCTAAAACGCGCTTTTTACTGCTGGCATTAGCTGCGCTCTTATCAGCATCGGCGGTAAGTGTCGCCGGACTTTTAGGCTTTGTCGGCTTAATCGTTCCCCATATCATGCGGCTGATTGTCGGCTCGGATTTTGAGTTTTTGCTGCCGGCAAGCGCGGTCTTTGGTGCGGCTCTTTTAGTCGGGGCAGATACCGCCGCCCGCACACTTTTTAGCCCTATCGAGGTGCCAGTAGGTATATTTTTATCATTCCTCGGTGCACCCTTCTTCCTCTATTTATTAAAAAGGAGGCTTAGCTAATGGCAACACTCAGTATAAAAAATGCTGCGCTCGGCTATCCTCAGCATATTGTAGCCAGCTCTATGAGTGCCAGCTTTAACGAGCCGGAGGTAGTATCTATAATCGGGCCTAACGGCTCAGGAAAATCTACGCTGCTAAAGGCACTTGGCAGGCTGCTGACACCGCTAAATGGCACAGTCTATATTAATGGCAAGGATATTGCTGCGCTTTCTAGCGGCGACACAGCTAAAATCATGTCTATACTGCCGCAAAGCGCGCAAGCTCCTGCCGATATGACGGTTAAGGATTTAGCCGCCTGCGGCAGGATGCCCTATCAATCAGCATTTAGCCAGCTAACGCCTGCTGATGTTAAGGCTATCGACCTAGCCTTAGCAGCGTGCGGTCTAACAAAAATGCAGCATCGAAGGCTCGGCGCACTTTCAGGCGGCGAGCGGCAACGCGCGTGGCTGGCCATGGCATTAGCGCAAGAGCCAGAAATTTTACTATTAGATGAGCCGACAACATATCTTGACATACACTATCAGCTAGAGCTAATGGAGCTAGTCCATAGACTGCACAGCGAGCTAAATATAACCGTCATTATGGTTATGCACGATTTAAATCATGCCGCTAAATATTCTAAGCGGCTTATCGCGGTTAAAAATGGTGAAATTGTTGCCGATGATATAGTAAAAAAAGTTTTTACTAAGGAGATACTAGAGCCGCTTTATAATGTTAAAATGGAAATCATGGAAATTGAAACCGGCGGCAAAAAAGAGCTGGTTTGCTTCCCCTACAAGCTATAATTTTTTCACTAAGGAAGGAAGATATTATGAAAACAATCGTTATTTATTCGTCTAAAACTGGCAACACAAAAAAAATTGCCGAGGCTATCGCTGCGGTCTGCCCCGCGGAAACCGACTGCGTAGCTATTAAGGACGCGCCAAGCGATTTACAGGACTACGATTTAGCCTTTATCGGCTACTGGGTAGATAAAGGCACGGCTAACGCTGCGGCGCGCGCCTATATGGAGAAGGTAAATGCTAAAAATGTTGCCGTGTTTGAAACTCTCGGTGCATATCCCGACTCCGACCATGCTAAACAAAGCTTAGAAAATGGTCAGGCACTCATAAAGGCTAACGTTATCGGCGGCTTTATCTCGCAAGGAAAGGTTGACCCTGTGCTAGTAGAAGCAATGAAAAAAATGTTTCCTGCCGGTCATCCGCACGGCGACAGCCCCGAACGCCGCGCCCGTATCGCCGAAGCGGCCAAGCATCCCAATGAAGATGATTTTATAAGGGCGCGCGAATTTGCCCGCGCCATGCTAGATAAAATAGCTAAAAGTTAAGGAGGATTTATGCTGTTAAAGGAGCTTATCGCTGAGTTATCGACGACCGAGCGCGAATTTTTGCTAGGACTTGAGGGTGTAAATCCCTTGACCCACGGCTTTTTTCGCAAACGCGTAGTCCATGCCGGTCTTAACGGCAAAATGGTAAATAGCAGGGACGCGGCAGGCATATGGGACACTATTTTAAATTCTAAACCGAAAAAAAAGCAGGCAGAAACCGCCTACATTCATATTCCGTTTTGCAAAACTAAATGTCTGTACTGCGGCTTTTTTCAAAATGGCAGTCAGCAAGAGGTTGAGGATGCCTACATCGACCGCCTGATAAAGGAAATGGAAAGCGAAATGGATAAGCCGCGTCTAAAGGACACGCTTATTTCTACAGTATTTATTGGCGGCGGCACGCCGACCTCGCTTTCGCCAGCCAATGCAAAAAGGCTGCTAGAAGCTATAAAAAAATGTCTGCCGCTCACCAATGACTACGAGCTTACCCTTGAGGGCAGAATACACGACCTCGTGCCAGAAAAAATGGATATATGGATGAAGGGCGGCGTAAACCGTATGTCGCTCGGCGTGCAGTCCTTTAATACCAAGGTGCGCCAAAAGCTCGGCAGGCTTGATGATGAAGAAACCATTATAAAAAATTTAACCGCGCTCCATGATTATCAGCAATGCGCGGTGGTGATTGATTTAATTTTCGGTCTGCCTGGCCAAACCGCCGAGGTGTGGGAGCATGACCTAGAGTGTCTGACTACTGCGCCAATTGACGGTGCCGACCTCTATCAGCTAAATGTTTTTGAAGGCAGCGACCTAAATAAAGCTATCGCGAGCGGCAAAATCGGCAAAGCTGCCACTACCGCCGAGCAGGCGGAAATGTTTGCCTTTGCTCATAAATATCTGACGCAGCGCGCCTACAAGCGGCTGTCTATCTGCCACTGGGCAAAAAACAGCCGCGAGCGCAGTATAACAGTATGGCTAAAGCCGGCACACCGATGTTTTGCTATGGCTGCGGCGCGGGCGGCACGCTAAATGGCTACGCCGCCATGAACCAGCGCGCACTTCCCGCCTATAACGCGTTAATCGACAGCGGTAAAAAGCCAATCATGGCACTTATACAGGAAAATCCACTAAGCCATATCACGCGCCTAGTCACCGCGAGCTTAGAGTGCGGTACGCTCGATATAAAAAAATTAGCAGCCTTTGACAGCCGCCTTAGTGAGCTAGACTGGCTCTATAAGCTGTGGGAAAAGCGCGGCTTTGTCCGCTATAACGGCTATCAGTACGAGCTAACACTTGCTGGTCAATTTTGGCAAATAAATATAACGCAGTCAACGCTAGAATGTATTCAGTCGCTGCTAACGGGCAAAAATACAATTGCCATGCAAAAAATTGCCGCCCAAGAAGGCGCGACTGATGAAAAGCGTTTAAAAATGCTCCACGCTCATAAGCATTTGCAAGCTAATAAAATGCCCGTTTAAATTAAATAATAACCTTAAACCAGCGATTTAAGGTTATTATTTTTGACTGTCCATTGATAATAATTATTATTTTAAATAAACATAAAGGAGTACCCCATGAAAAATTATAAATCCCGCCGCCCGCTAACACTCGCTGTACTATTAACGCTGGCTTTGCCAACTATAGCTTTAGCAGCAGAAAATGACACTGCCAAAAGCCGCGATATCATTGTCACGGCTAACAAAACTAATGCCGAAGTAAAGGCTGTACCGCAGGCTGTCGAGGTAATAACGGCTGATGATATTGAAAAGCTCGGTGCTAGCGATGTTCTTAGCGCGCTTAGAACCGCCAACAATTTAAATCTATCATCTGCCGGCATGACGGGCAATCAGGTTTCAATCCGCGGCAACAGTACTAATCACACTTTAATTTTAGTTGACGGCAAGCGGCTGTCGGGCGAAGATACTGACGTAACACAAAATGTTTACGCCCTGTCGCGCCTAAATATCCATAATGTCGAACGTATAGAAATTGTCCGTGGCAACGCCAGCGTTCTCTACGGCTCAGATGCACTAGGCGGCGTAATAAATATTATTACTAAGACACCGACTAAAAATGCTTTTGCCGTAGGCTTTACCACCGGCACAAAGGAAATGACTAACTACTATCATTCCGAGCTTACGGACGGCAACCACCTTAGCGGTACTTTTGATGTAAACTTTAGCAAGACGCGCAACTTTGACCCCGTAGGCGACTCAAATATGTACGGGCCGCGACAGTTTTTTGATTTAAAAACTATCTATGATTTTAAAAACGCCAACCATAATAAATTAAAGCTAGGCATTAATTATTTTAAAGAACATCTAAAAGAGGACTACGAAAATAAAACAGGAGCTATGCCCGCTATCGCTGGAAAGTATACCAGCCTAAATAAAAAAGAATATTTTGACTCAAAAGGCTATGGCGTAGATTTAGCCTACAGCGGCAAGGACAGCAAAAATAATTGGGAATACCGCGCCTACTACAATAAGCTTGATAAAAACACACATTATAATAATGAGCGCGCCGATCTAGGTATCAATACTTTTAATGCAATGTACCCTGCGTATGACTACGATGTTATGAACTTTAAAAACTATGTGTTAGAGGCGCATGACACTCTGTATGCCAATGATTACCATACTTTTACCTTTGGCGGCGAATATCGCAATACTAACTACGAAGGCACGCGCCTTGGCGGCAGCAGCAGCCATGTAAATAAAGCTATCGAAAGCCACGGCTACAATACCTACGCGCTTTATACCGAAGACCAGTGGCAGACAAATGATAAATGGCTAGTCATTCCCTCGGCGCGCTACGAGCATAACAGTATGTTTGGCTCAAATATTGTCGGCAAAATCGGCACAACCTATAGTGCTGATAAAAATAACCGCCTGAAAATGACCTTTGGTCGCGGCTATAAAGCCCCTACTATCAGCGAGCTTTACCTAAACATGAACCGTAATATGGGTGTTGCTAATTACACTATATATGGCAATCCGGAGCTAAAGCCGGAAAAGAGCTTGAATTTTGATTTAAGCTACGAAAGCGAGTTCGGGAGTGCCTGGGGCAAAGTCAGCTACTACCATAATAAAATCAGCAATCTTATAAACACTGAACAAATATACAAAAACGGCAATACCACTCACCATAAATATTATAATGTCGATAAGGCACGCATTCAGGGCTATGAGTTCGAGCTAGGCACTAAGCTAAATAATAAATGGTCGCTAAAGGCTAACACCAATCTAATAAGTGCCAAAAACGGACTGACCGGTGCGCAGCTAAATAATCGCGCCCGCTTTAAAACTACTTTTAGCTTGAACTACGATGATACCGCCAATACCGGCTTTTCTGCCAGCCTGTGGGAGGACGTAGTGCGCGACTATCGCTACGGCGACAAAGACTATGACTATAGCACGCTAAACCTAGCTATGCGACAGGAATGGTCTAACGGCTTTTCCGTGACCGCTGGTCTTGATAATATTTTCAACCAGCGTAAATATGACATCTATATGTACGGTCGCGTATGGCGGTTAGGCGCAGAATGGAAATTCTAAAAATATTTTTAAGCTGCTATAAAAATTATAAGGGCGTACTGTTATTTATAATTTTAGGCTCGCTTACGGCATCGCTGCTGGATTTATTTTTGCCTATGGGTATTCGCTATATTTTAAATGAGCTGCTGCCTATAGGCGATATAAAAAGCATTTTATATTGTGCCGCCATTTTATTTTTGCTCTATGTCCTTAGCTTTTTCCTAAGCTCTGCTGTATTTGCCCGCGGGCGCGCTATGGGTGCAGGGATTGAATACGATTTGCGGCTAAAGCTGTTTCGCCATGTGCTTAATATGAAATTCAGCTATTTTGATAATGTGATAACAGGCAGGCTATTAAGCCGCCTAGTAAGCGACATCGCCGAAATTGGCGAGCTGATGTTTACCATTCCGCATTTACTGATAGTCTGCATTATTACCATGCTAGGAACTATCCTCATGCTGTTTTATATTAATCCGTGGCTTGCCAGTGTAGTAAGCCTGCTGCTTATTTTTAAAGCCTATGAGGCAGTCGTTATAAATAAGCGCATGAAGGCATCATTTAGCGATACGCGCGCTAAAACTGCCGACATAACGGCGTGCATTAGCGAAAGCCTAGCTGCTATTCGCTTGGTAAAAGCCTTTAAGGGCGAAGGGGAGGAGCTAAAAAAGCTTTGCTCAAGCGGAGCGCAGCTTTTAGATGTGCAGCGAAAAGCCTTTAAAATCGTGGGGCGCATGAATGCCAGTCTTAGCTTTTTTTCTAATACTACCAATCTAGTAATAATCGTACTCGGCGGCGTGCTGACAGCAAAAAACGCTATGAATTTAAGCGATTTAATCGCCTTTTTACTCTACATGATGCTGTTTATGAAACCAGTATTCCAGCTGACGCTATTAACTGAGGTTTATCAGCGCGGCATGGCAGGCTTTAGCCGCTATTTAGAGCTAATGAGAGAAAAAGTCGAGGTCGATAGGGCTGCGGGAAAAAAGCCCATACCCTGCGGCAAAATCGAGTTTCAAAATGTCAGCTTTGCCTATGAAAATGGCAAAAGCGTACTGAAAAATTTTAATCTCACTATTAAGGCAGGAGAAATTACTGCCATTGTCGGGCCGACCGGCAGCGGCAAATCTACGCTGTGCCAGCTGCTTTTAAGATTTTATGAGCCGACTAGCGGGCGCATTTTAATTGACGGCATCGACATTCACGAGTATAGCCTAGACCAGCTGCGCGGCTTTATCGGTATCATGCAGCAGGATGTATTTTTATTCTCCGGCTCGATTAAGGAAAATATCGCCTACGGTGCGCCGACTGCCGACCTTGCCGCGATAGAAAATGCCGCCGCCCTTGCCAAGGCTGATAGATTTATCGCCGCCCTGCCGCAAAAATATGATACCAATATCGGCGAGCGCGGTGTAAAGCTATCGGGCGGACAAAAGCAGCGGCTAGCTATCGCGCGCATTTTCCTCAAAAATCCGCCGATTTTAATTTTAGATGAGGCAACGAGCGCACTCGATAACGAAACGGAAAAGCAGGTGCAGCTCGCACTAGATACGCTTTCTAATGCCCGCACCACGCTGATTATCGCTCACCGCCTTGCCGCAATCCGTCAAGCAGATAAAATAATCGTACTCGATAAGGGCGAAATCGTAGAAAGCGGCACACATAGCGAGCTAATGAATAATAAAAATCTCTATTATCAGCTGTATATGACGCAATTTGCTAACGAAAAAACTAATCCGCAATAAAAAAATATTTATTTACATATTGACATGATATGAATTGTATACTATTATAATCACATACATTAGCTGACCAAAAAAAATTGGAGGCTCTACAATAATAGTTACTTTACTAGAACACTAGAGAGTAGCTTTATTGCAGAGCCTCTTTTTCTGTTATCACTTGGCGAGGAGGAATATTTCATGGAACAAAGTTTAGCTGTCAGTTACACTGAACGCCGCTTATCAAAAATTTTTGCTACAATGCTGCGTATCGGCTGCATAGGTTTCGGCGGCGGCAATGCGCTTGTTCCAGTAATTGAGCGTGAAACCGTAAATAAAGGCTTAATCACTAAAGCCGAGTATGATGAGCTAGTGGTTAGTGCCAATCTCACGCCGGGCGCGCTCCCTATAGAACTTGCCAGCGGTATCGGCTCAATTATCGGCGGTATGCGCGGCATGGTGCTAGGCGCAAGTGCTATGGCACTCCCAGGAGCAATCCTAACGGTGCTGACGCTCACGCTATTAAATAGTGTCAAAGATACCGCGCTAGAAATAATCAATCTTATCTCGCTAGGTGTCGGCGTATTTATTGTTTACTTGCTAGCAGGCTATGCTAAAAATACTCTTAGCCGTGCTAAATTAGAGAGCCGTAAATATTTTTATTTGACGCTTTCGATAATCCTTACCGTTTTTTCTTTATCCTCGCAAAAAAATATTTATTATTTTCTAGGAATGGGCAAGCCTGCCTTTAGCCTGTCGGTAATAGAAATCCTCGGTATGAGTTTTGGAATACTAGCGATAGTCAGCCTGTATAAAAGCGGACTATCCATGAAAAATACTCAAAGCAAACTAGCCGAAATCAAAACGCTGCTGCCTAGACTGTTTCATATTACCGCCGTTTGGCTGGCAGTCGGCTTTTTATTTGCCCTGCCGGCAATGATTTTACTGCCTTCGTCACTTGAATTTATGTGGCGCGGCGTTCTATCCTCGCTTATTTCCTTCGGCGGCGGCGATGCATATCTAACCATAGCTGACGGGTTGTTTGTTGAAAGCGGCTTAATAGATAGCGATGCCTTTTTCTCCCAGCTGATAACGGTCGTAAATATTCTCCCTGGTTCAATTCTTTGCAAAACGCTAACCGGTGTCGGCTTTATCTACGGTGCAAATTTTGGCGAGCTTGCTGCCATATTTACCGCGCTTACCGGCTTTGCTATAAGCGTCAGCGCGTCAGGTCTAGTTTTCGGCGTAGCCCTAGAGCTATTAAAAACCTTTCGCGAGCTGGTTATTTTTAAAACAATCAGCCGCTACATTCGCCCGATTATCGCGGGTCTGCTTTTAAATGTGGCACTATCGCTGATAAAAAGCATGACGATAGCTAGTGCCATGCTGATTGCCAGTATCTAAATAATTTAGGAGATTTTTATGAGAGCTAATTTTACGGCAGAAAAAATAACTGCCGATGTACTAATAATCGGCGGCGGCACTGCCGGCTGCTATGCTGCCAGCAAATTAAAAAATACGGATTTAAAAATAGTTATTGCCGAAAAAGCTAACGTGAGCCGCAGCGGCTGTCTAGCCGCGGGGGTAAATGCGCTGAATGCCTACATCTCGAAAGGGCATACGCCTAGCGACTATGTCGAGTATATGCGCCGCGATGCCTCAGGCATTATCCGCGATGACTTAGCTCTTTCGATGTGTGAGCGGCTTAACGAAGTCACGGCGGATTTAGAAAAGCTCGGACTGGTAATTTTAAAGGACGATAAGGGCGAGTATGTTACCCGCGGCTGGCGCAATGTAAAAATAAACGGCGAAAATATAAAGCCAATACTCGCTAATGCTGCTGAAGCTGCCAATATCACCATACTAAATAACATCAATATAACTGATTTAAAAATAGTTGCCCAGGATGAGCAAAAAATTGTAACGGGAGCTTATGGCTTTAGCACGAAACAAAATATTTACTATGACATAGACTGTCGCGCGGTACTTATGGCAACGGGCGGCGCGTCAGGACTGTATCGTCCCAATAACCCTGGCTTTTCGCGGCATAAAATGTGGTATTCGCCCTTTAACACTGGTTCAGGCTATGCTATGGGTATTCGTGCCGGAGCTGAACTTACTACCCTAGAGCAACGCTTTATCGCGCTAAGATGCAAGGATACCATTGCACCTACGGGAACTATCGCACAGGGCGTTCATGCCAAGCAGGTAAATTCCTGCGGCGTGGTCTACGAAAATAAATACGGTCTTACTACTCCTGAGCGCATCTATGGAACAGTCGAGGAAAATCGGGCAGGACGCGGGCCGTGCTACCTCGATACTACTAAAATTGATGAGCAGGCAGAGAATTCTTTACTGAAAGCCTATCTCAATATGGCACCTAGTCAGACACTAAAGTGGATTGAAACGGGGCTAACACCGCGCAAGGCAGGCGTAGAAATCGAAGGCACTGAGCCTTATATCGTGGGCGGCCATACAGGGAGCGGCTACTGGGTAGACACTGACCGCGAAACCACTATCCGCAATCTATTTGCCGCGGGCGATGTAGCAGGCGGCGCACCGCAAAAATATGTTACAGGCGCACTCGCCGAGGCAGAAATTGCCGCCGAAGCTATTTTAAAGCGACTGCAAAGCGAAAAATTTATTGATAAAGCCCCGCAAATTTTACCTCAAGAAAAATTTAGCGAATATGACGCTTTCCTTAGCAACGAGGAAAGCCAGCAAGGCTATCAGGAGCTTACCGAGGCTATGCAAAAAATTATGGACGAATATGCTGGCGGTATTGCCGCTAACTACCGCTATAGTGATGCGCGCTTGCAGCTTGCCGCAAGTAAAATCGCCGCCCTAGAAAAGCTAGTTGTTAGACTTTCAGCCCGCGACAGCTACGAGCTAATGAAAATTTATGAGCTGCGCGATAGGATTACTACCTGCCGCGCCCTCATCAAGCATTTGCAGGCAAGGCATGAAACACGTTGGCATACCTTTGGCGAAAACTTAGACTATCCTTTAAAATCATCTAGCTTTGAAGTCTATGTAAACTCCGTTTTTGACGGCAAAGATTTTAATATACGCTATCGACCGCTAGTGAGGGAGGCACGCTATGAGCATCAAAATTGAAAAAACAAAATGCGTTGGCTGTGCGCGCTGCACTGCCGCCTGCCCTGGCTCGCTAATCTATATGAAAAAAGAAAACGGCAAAGCCTTTGCCACAATCCGCGAAGTCCGCGACTGCTGGGGCTGCACCGCCTGCCTAAAGGAATGTCCTTCTAGCGCAATAAAATATTTTCTAGGTGCCGACATCGGCGGAACTGGAGCGACGCTATCTATTAAGCGCGAAAGCCACTACCTGCATTGGAAAATAAATTTGCCTAGCGGCGCAGAAAAAATAATTACCATTGACCAAAAAGAGGCTAATAAATACTAAAGCTAAATTGAAAGGAGCTTTTTTATGAGCAAACTATCGCACCTTGATGCCCTTGAGGCGGAGGCGATTTACATTATAAGAGAAGTAGCGGCTATGGCGGAAAAGCCTGTCATGCTCTACTCAATCGGCAAAGACAGTACAGTTATGATGCATCTTGCCCTAAAAGCGTTTTATCCCGAAAAACCGCCCTTTCCCTTTTTACACGTCAACACCACTTGGAAATTCCACGAGATGATAAAATTCCGTGACGAACAAGCCAAAAAATATGGTTTAGACATGATTGAGTATATAAACGAGGACGGCGTAAAGGAAGGTATAAATCCGTTTGACCACGGAGCAAGCTACACCGACATTATGAAAACCAGAGCCTTAAAGCAGGCTCTTAATAAATACGGCTTTACAGCAGCCTTTGGCGGCGGCCGCCGCGATGAAGAAAAGAGCCGCGCCAAGGAGCGCATATTTTCCTTTAGAAACGCGGCGCAGGCGTGGGACCCGAAAAACCAGCGTCCCGAGCTGTGGAAGCTTTATAACGCGCAAATAAATAAAGGTGAAAGCATTCGCGTATTCCCCATATCGAACTGGACAGAAAAAGACATCTGGCAGTATATCGAGCGCGAAAAGCTAGACATTGTCAGCCTGTATTTTGCTAAAAAAAGACCGGTAATCGAGCGCGACGGCAACCTCATCATGGTTGATGACGAGCGCATTATCGATAAACTAGCACTGAAGGACAGCGATATTACCAATAAAAAAATCCGTTTCCGCACCCTTGGCTGCTATCCGCTGACCGGCGGTATCGAATCCGATGCCGACACCCTAGAGGCAATAGTTGAGGAAACCTTAGGCGCAGTAGAATCGGAGCGCACCAGCAGAGTTATTGACCATGACGGCGCAGGCAGTATGGAACGCCGCAAACGGGAGGGCTATTTTTGATGAACGATTTACTAAAATTTATTACCTGCGGCAGTGTTGATGACGGCAAATCCACACTGATAGGTCATCTATTATACGATGCCAAACTCATCTACGCCGACCAAAAAGAAGCACTCTTGCTCGACAGCAAAGTCGGCAGCCGCGGTGGTGCTATCGACTACTCCCTGCTGCTTGACGGACTTTTAGCCGAGCGCGAGCAAGGCATAACCATTGACGTTGCCTATCGCTACTTTACTACCGACAATCGGAGCTTCATCTGCGCCGATACTCCGGGTCATGAAGAATATACCCGCAACATGGCGTGTGGTGCGAGCTTTGCCGACCTTGCCGTTATTTTAATTGACGCTACCAAGGGCGTGCTCACGCAAAGCCGCCGCCATGCTAGAATTTGCGCCCTCATGGGTATCCGCCACTTTGTATTTGCCCTAAACAAAATGGATTTAGCCAACTACTCTAAAGAAACATTCGATAAAATAACTAAACAAATACACGAGCTGCAAAATGAAATCGGTCTTGCCAACGTCACCATTATCCCTGTATCGGCAACCGAAGGCGACAACATCATGCACCACTCAAAAAATATGCCGTGGTATACGGGAAAAACCTTGCTAGAGCATTTAGAAACTGTTGATGTCAGCAGCGATGAACAGCAGGAAAGCGGCTTTTATATGCCCGTACAGCGCGTTTGCCGCCCGTCACACGAGTTCCGCGGTTTTCAAGGGCAAATTGAGGCGGGAGCTATCAGCGTAGGCGATGAGATTAAAACCCTCCCCAGCGGTGAAACAGCAGCTGTAAAATCAATAATCGTAGCTGGAAAGCCGGCAGCAACAGCAGTAAACGGACAGCCGGTAACAATCGAGCTAAATCGCGAAGTCGATGTATCGCGTGGCTGCGTCCTTGAAAAAAATAGCGGCATAACCGTTAATAACAGCTTTAACGCCGACATTCTCGCCATGGACGATACACCGCTAAAAATCGGTAAAGAATACCTTATCCAGCTAGGAACGCAAAAAATACCCGGTCTAATCACCAAAATAAACTACCGCATCGATATAAACACCGGTGAAAAAATTAATGCCAGCGAGCTTAATAAAAATGAAATCGCCAGCGTCACCATAAATACCGCCGAGCCGATAGTACTAGCTAAATTTAATGACCACCAAACACTAAGCGAACTAATCCTTATAGACAGGCTCACCAACCAAACCAGTGCCTGCGCTGTAGTCCGTGATATACTCGCTAGTGCCAAAACCCACCTAAAAGCTACCGAAAATATGCGTGCCGCTCTAAATTGGCAAGAGCCAAAAACCTTTGTCTTTAGTCCGGCAAAAGACGGTACAACCCTTGCCGCTGTCGAAGAAGCAGAATATTATCTCATAAAGAGCGGCCGCCACACCTATCTATATCACCCTAAAGCCGGTGAGGACTACGAGCAAACACTAATACATTTGCAAGCCGCCGGACTTATCGTCCTTTTAGTCCTCGATGACGGCGCAGTGCCAATCGGCGCAACCGCCTGGGCAAGCATCGCCGAAAAAAATCTAACTCCTGCCCAAATCGCTGAAAAAATTATGCGCGACTCCACCCTAAGCTCAATGATTACTCCCAATAACTGGGTTATTTAAAACATAAAAATAAAAAGGTTGTTATAGCGACTACTACGCATAACAACCTTTTTATTTTGCATTAATTTATTTATTTTTCTCTATTATTTCATTAATCGCTGCTATAAATCCCATAATTCCCCCTACTATAAATCCGTGGGGTGCTATGTACTCCATAAACAAATGACACATCATAGGCAATAAAACATCAAAGATTAAAAGCCACGCGCCCCAGCCAATAGCAACACCTATTAAAGCAAATAATAGTACAATCATAATGTTTTGTGCCCAAGATTTAACTTTATTAGTCTTAATATCATTGTTGTCTGTGGCTATTGAGCCAGCATTGAAAGAAGAACATGCTTTCATTATATTAGCTTGAACACGTTCGATACGTTCGTTATCAGTCATAATTACACCCCCTAGCCCTCAAAATATCATTCCATTCTATAATAATTATCGCTGATTTATTTCTAAAAATCAAATGACTTAATCAACTTTTAATCTAATTTACCTTATTATTTAATGTTTGCCTGTTATAATAATAGCTGTAATCGAGATAACATTTACTAAAAAATAAATTTACTCCATATCGAAAGCGAGATGATTATTATGTTTAGCAAAAAGAGTATTAAGGTGACTGGCATAGCATTGGCTAGTTTAATGACCTTTGGATTTGTAGGTGCTACCGCTAGTGTTACCGAGGCTAGCAGCCATAATAATTATGAAATTCAAGAGCTATCGCACCGCCGTGATTATCGCAATCCGCCGCCGCGTCAGAGTAAGAAAAAATATTCTGAGGGCGAGCGCAACACGGCAGCAATTATTGGTGCTATTGTCGGCGCAGTAATCGCTAAAAATACTTAATTTATTTACTCTTGATAAATTCTTCTTTCCTTCCCCGAAGAATTTATATAAATAATTCCCATCTTCTAAATTTAATTCCTAAATCTCTTTTTAGACTAGCTTGCTAGTCTATTTTTTTATTTATTTTTATTATTCTAATTGGTGCAGGATTTTATATAGTCTAACGCGAAAGATGATAATAATAAAAGTTACTAGAATTTTGGGAGGGATTGTTATATGTATAATGAAGAATTTAAACGCTGGCTGTCGGCTGATTTACAGGACGCGGACTTGCTCCCTGAGCTAAAGAAAATTGAAGGCAGCGATGCCGAGATTAAAGACCGCTTTGCTATATCGCTAAAATTTGGCACGGCAGGATTGCGCGGCGTGCTAGGTGCTGGCACGAACCGTATGAATATTTATGTGGTTGCGCAGGCTACGCAAGGTCTTGCTAACTGGGTAAAGACGCAGGGCGGCTCGCAGACAGTGGCTATCAGCTTTGATACGCGGCTAAAGAGCGATGTATTTTCAAAAACTGCCGCCGGCGTGCTAGCTGCTAACGGTATAAAGGTGCGCATCTATGATGCCGCTATGCCCGTTCCGGCACTATCGTTTGCTACGCGCTACTATAAATGCAATGCAGGCATTATGGTAACGGCATCACACAATCCGGCCAAATACAATGGCTACAAGGCCTATGGCCCGGACGGCTGTCAGATGCCTGACGGCGCAGCCGATATTGTTTATAATGAAATTCAAAAAATAGATGTGCTGACGGGCGCAAAGGAAATTTCCTTCGCCCAAGGCGTAGAGGACGGTCTTATCCGCTTTGTCGGCGATGACTGCAAGAAGGCTTTCTATGAGGCAATCGAAGCTTGTCAGGTTCGCCCAGGTCTAGCTAAAACCAGCGGTTTAAAGCTTGTCTATAGCCCCTTAAATGGTTCGGGATTAGTTCCCGTAACGCAGGTTTTAAAGGATATTGGCATAAGCGATATTACTATCGTACCGGAGCAGGAGTATCCTAACGGCTACTTTACTACCTGCTCATACCCCAACCCAGAAATTTATGATGCACTAGCTAAAGGCTTAGAGCTGGCTAAAAAATCCGATGCCGACCTTATGCTCGCTACCGACCCTGACGCTGACCGCGTAGGTATCGCAATGAAATGCCCTGACGGCTCTTATGAGCTGGTTACTGGCAATGAAATGGGCGCACTGCTCCTTGACTATATCGCCGCGGGACGCATTGAAAAAGGGACTATGCCCCAAAATCCAGTAGCTGTTATGTCGCTCGTATCAACGCCGCTAGCCAAAGCTATCGCCAAACATTACGGCGTAGAGCTGCGCACCGTGCTTACTGGCTTTAAATGGATTGGCGACCAGATTTTAAGCCTTGAAAAGAACGGTGAGGAAGACCGCTTTATCTTCGGCTTTGAGGAAAGCTATGGCTATCTCGCCGGCACTTATGTCCGCGATAAGGATGCCGTGGTAACTTCCATGCTTATTTGTGAAATGGCTGCCTACTATCGCGCTAACGGTACTAGCATCAAAGAGCGATTAGAAGAAATTTATACCCAGTATGGTCGTTATTACAATAAAACTGACAGCTTTGAGTTCCCCGGCCTTAGCGGCATGGATAAAATGGCGGGCATCATGGCAGAGCTGCGCAACAATCCGCCGCAGGCAATCGGCACGCGCAAGGTACTAAAGGCTATAGACTTTAAAGAGTCGGATAAAACCGGTCTGCCGCCGGCAAATGTTTTACTGTACGAGCTAGAGGGCGGCGCAACTACTATCGTCCGTCCGTCCGGCACTGAGCCCAAAATCAAGGCTTACTTCACCACGCTGGGCAAAACGCTAGAGGAGGCCAAAGCACAAAAGGACGAGCTTGCTGCTGCGCTGAAGCCGCTATTTGCTTAATTATAAATTTTGCTTGCCAAACGTTAGGAAAAATTGTATTATAGTATGGTATGTCGACTATGTGAATATATCCATTCAGCATCAACCCTAATGTTTGGATTTTCACCGATAAGCTTTTATTCGGAGGTGAAAATAAAATGGCAGTTCCAAAGCGTAAAATGAGCAAGGCGCGCCGCGATAGCCGCCGTGCTAACTGGAAGCTACAGACTCCGGGCTTCATTTCCTGCCCGCAGTGTCACGAGGCAAAATTGCCGCATCATGTATGCCCTGAGTGTGGCTACTATGACGGCAAAGAAGTAGTTGCCGCTAATTAAATAAAAAAATAGCAGTCTAGTTTAGACTGCTATTTTTTATTGCTTTTTTTATATTATTTTTTCGTTATATCCTTACCAAACCACTTTTCCGAGATTTTTGCCATAGTGCCGTCAGCCTTCATCTCGTCCATAACCTTTTGCACCTCGTTGCGCAATGTCTGATTATCCTTGGCAAAAGCAATACCGAAGGTGCTGACATCGCCGACAGCCACATCAACCGCTTCAATCGCATCGGCGTGCTTACTCATATAGTAGCGACCGGTAATCTCATCGCCCACTACTGCATCAAGTCTGCCATTCTCTAAATCCATAAAGGCCGATACATAATCAGAATACTTTTTAACCTCTTTAACCTGCGTCTTAAAGAAATCAGATTTATCCATATACTCCTCAGCCGTGCCGGCACTTTGCGTGCCGACCACCTTGCCGGCTAAGCTTTTTTCATCAGTAATGTCCTGCGTACCTTTCTTTACAAAAATTATCTGGCGGTTATCCATATATGGCTCAGAAAACAGCATATTTTCCTTGCGTTTCTCTGTTATATCTAAGCCATTCCATAAAACATCAACGCGACCGCTCTTTAGCTCCGCCTCCTTGCTCGACCAATCAATTGCCTTAAACTCCCCCTCACGGCCTAAACGTTTCGTTGCCTCCTTGGCTAAATCAACGTCAAAGCCTACAATCTCATTATTTTCGTCCTTAAATCCCATTGGCGGGAAATTATCATCAAGACCGACTATAATTTTCTTGCCGGCTGAAGAAGAATTATTAGCCGCTTTATCACTGCCGCAGCCAGCCAATAATGCCATGGACACAACGCCCGCCATACCTATTGCTAATAGCTTTTTAAAATTCATAACGTATACTCCTTTTATCACTTTATCTAGTTAAAGAATTAATATGATGATATTATAACTGTAACACTGTAAACTTGTCAAGTAAAAATACAAACAAAAAACAGCGGCTATCTGCAAATATCAGATAGCCGCTGTTTTTGTTAATAATAATGTTCAGTTAAATCCACTAAATTATCCTGTACCGTTTCAATAAAGTTCCAGTAATTTGTCTCCTGCCCATAAGCAGCAAAGCTAAAGCCGCCCGCACTCCAGACAGCAGCATAGGCACTATCATTTATTTTAGCGATTTTAACGCTCGTATGGCTAATTATTTTATCTTCCCAATTATAGCCATACAAACCGCTTATCGCCTCCGGCGCAAAATCGCCGCGCGCCGTGCGGAGCATAAAACTCTCCTCGCGACCATTTAAGCCATAGCGGGATTTGTAACGAATATCAGCGGTCGTGTCGCCTATCACATAACGCGCATTTTCTACTAATCCTGAAGCCTTAGGAAATATCAACGGCTTAAAGCCTAAAACCTGCTCCATAGCCGCATAACTATCGTAAGCTATCATCGGATTAGGCATACCCACACTGTCTATTGCTGTATCCTCTGCCGCTGCACCAGTTGCCAGCTCATTTTCTATCGGCGATGCCGCTAGCACATAGCCAGTACTTCCTAAAAAAACACCTAGTGCCAAGGCAATTATTTTTTTATCCGTCATAATCACTCCTCATAGCATATTAAAAACTTTGCCCTTTTCAATACATATTATTTTATCTCATCTAGACCACGACTGACAAACCGTTTTTAGCAGCTATCTTTCGTATATCGTCTGCTGATAGCTCAGTTACACGCATGATAAATGATAAATCTAGCTTTTCTTTCAACAAACTAATGGCTATTGCTAAGTTTCTCGCTGCCATACCTTCTTTACGTCCTTCTGCTAGTCCTTCTTCCCTGCCCTCATTGCGCCATTCTTGAACCTGCATTTCATAAGTCATATAGCTTTTCATCTCCTTTTCGATTAATTTTACTTTTTTAATTTCTTCGTTTATTTCCTGCACAAATTCATCGTTACTGACTACAGCCGAGTCTACATAGTCTAAAAAAGCTTTTACTGCCGGACTTACGTCATTCATAGTGGATTTAGTATTTAAAAACATTTTTGTTGTGCCGTCAGCTAAGGTTACAGTTTTATCTTCCTGACATATATTGTTAAAGGTATAAATATGCCGTCCCTTGCCTACAGGATCGAAGGGGCAGATAAAGATTATATAGCTATTATTGAGTTTGTCATAGCTCATTCCGCGGTCTAACAGGTCTACGTCTATCATTGACTGATAGTATCTTGTGCGTCTGGCTAGGCTGTCGCCTTCTAGCTTGCGCACCTGCATTTCAATGTTATATATAGTATTTTTATCATCTTCTACATACACATCTAGTCTTATGCCTTTGCTTTCATAGCGTGCCTGCATGGACTTTTCCTTCTCAATGTAGCGAATGTCCCTTATCTTTATATTCAGTATTCGCTCTAGCATCTTTTTGCAAATTCTCTTACGCCCCATAATGAGTTTAAACATATAGTCGTCTTGGAGTGTCAGTTCTTCCCATGGCTTTATCTGATAATAGCTCATAATATCACACCACCATTTATTTATCCCACAACTGACAGACCGTTTTTAGCAGCTATCTTTCGTATATCGTCTGCCGATAGCTCAGTTACGCGCATGATAAATGACAAATCCAGCTTTTCTTTTAATAGACTTACCGCTACTGCTAATTTTCCAGCAGCTAAACCTTCTTTACGTCCTTTTGATAACCCCTCAGCCATACCTTCTTCGCGACCTTCTTTTTTCCACTCGCGGATTTTCATTTCGTATGTCATATAGCCTTTCCTCTCTTTCTCGATTTGTTTTACCTTTTTTATTTCTTCGTTTATTTCCTGCACAAATTTATCATTGCTTACTATTGCGCTGTCGACATAGTCTAAAAAGGCTTTTACTTCGCTTGATACGTCGTCCATTTCTGCTTTAGTATTTAAAAACATTTTAGTTGCGCCGTCTTTTAAGTCTATAGCTTTATTCTCGGTACAATAGTTTTTAAAGGTGTAAATGTGTCTGCCTTCTCCTACGGGGTCAAACGGGCAGATAAAGATTATATAGCAATCATTTAGGTTATCGTAGTCCATACCACGGTCTAGCAGGTCGGCATCTATCATGGATTGATAATAGCGTGTACGGCGAAAAAGTCCCTCGCCTTCCGGTTTTCTTACTTGCATTTCAATATTGTAGACGGTATGGGCATCATCTTCGACATACACATCTAGGCGCACGCCCTTGCTTTCGTAGTTGGATTTAATAGTTTTTTCTTTGTCGATATATTTTAAATCTTTTATTTTAATGTCAAGCAGCATCTCCAGCATTTTGCGGCATATACGTTTGCGGCTCATAATAAGCTTAAACATATAATCATCTTGGAGCGTCAATTCTTCCCATGGTTTTATCGGATAGTAATAGCTCATAGTATCACTCCTTCTATTATAATTTTAGCGCAGGACAGCTCAAAAAACAACGAAAGGAAACTCAAGCCTTTCATGAAATATATTGGGCATAAGTTTTCTATTGTGGTAGAATAAAATAAAAAAGTAATAGCGCTTGTTAAGGTGGTGAAAATTATGATTTATGATATTAATGAAATAAAACGCAGAATTACACCTGTTTTAAAGAAATATGATGTAAAAGCTGCTTTTTTATTCGGCTCATACGCTCGCGGCACTGCTACAAGCAATAGTGACATTGATATTCGAGTAGATACAACGGGCAGCTCAAAATTGCTGGGAATTTTTGCCGAAAGCGGATTATTGATTGATTTAGAAAATGCTTTGGAAAAAAAGGTCGATATGATTACTATGCTCCCCATAAAATCACTAAAATTCAAGGCAAATTTATTGCGAGAGGAAAAGCTAATTTATGGCACTGTCTAACAAAGACCAACAAATACTAGAGCATATTATTAAATATTGCGAGCAAATAGCAATTACCATTCAGCGTTTAAAAATAACACAAGAAAGTTTACAGAAAGATTTTTTACATCAAAACGCACTGACAATGCCGATACTGCAAATTGGCGAGTTAGCCAAAAAATTGTCACCTGATTTTGTAATAAAATATAATTCTGTTCCATGGCAAGCCATACGGGGAATGCGGAATAGATTTGCCCATGTTTACGAAGAAACCAACTATATAAAAGTTTGGTATACTGCTCAAAATGATATTCCTTTTCTGAGTAACTACTGTACAAAAATTATAAAAGAAAATTCATAAGTATGCTAAAACATAAAAAAGGCCCGAGGTTAAGCTCGAGCCTTTTTTATTAACGTTTCATATTGATAAGTGTTTCTAGCATTTCATCGCTGACGGTGATTATTTTGGAGTTGGACTGGAAGCCGCGCTGGGTGATTATCATATTACTAAATTCGTTGGATATATCGGTGGTACTCATTTCTAGGGCGGACGGGGTTATGGTGCAGCCGAGGTCGGCGGCGGTCTTTACGTTTGCCGTGCCGGAGTTATTGGACTCCTGATACAGGCTGTTGCCAGTCTTGGTAAGACCTGATGCGTTGGTAAACTGCGCGATTGCGACCTGCGCCTCGGTCTGCTTCATGCCGTTGGTATAAGTGCCAGTGATTACACCTGAGCTATCAACTGATACACTAGAAAGTGTGCCTGCCGCATTGCCGTCTGCCTCAGCATTAACGGTGCTATTGCCAGAGTACTGAGTAAGTGCCGCAAGATTTACAGCAACACTCTGTGGAGCGTCCTCGCCGTTGTCTGGTGTTATGGTCAAGGTTGCTGAGCCTGATACATATTTGCCGGCTGCGTCAAAAACTAAATCTGATGTATCAAGGCTAAGTGTTGCCGTACTGCCGTCATCAGCCGTAATAGAACCAGACGAACCACCGCCAGTCAAAGAAAGTCCCCAAGTATTGGCATCGGTTTTTGTAAAGAGTAAGGGAACATTATAGGCACGACCCTGACTACCATAAACAGTAGCGGTAGTAGTTACTGACGGATAGAAAGTATCGCCAGCATTGTAATCATTGCCCATAAGACCGGATAAAGTTGTACCGTCAGTAGCAGTTACTGTAACTGATTTGACTGTCTTACCGTTGAAATCATAAGTACCTGCACTGCTGGTACTTATTGCACTAATATCTGCCTTTGTTTTCTTAGTAAAATTAGCTCCAACTTCAGCTGGACTAGGTGTACTTTGTGCATCAACAGTTACTGTACCATGATTTTTAGTCGTTATAGTTGCACCTGTATAAGCCTTTACCGTTGTTACTTCAAGTTCTACATTAAAGGTATCTCCGTCTTTATAATTACCCGCTGTAGTAGCATCAAGAGTTATATTAGTAACGTTACCTGCACCACCAGCACCACCAAATATAAGTTTTACATCTCCATTAGCTAAAACTTCTACATCAGTTATGACCTCAGCACTAAGATAAGTACCACCTACAGTATATGTACCTGATTTCAAATTATTTAATTTAGTATTCGCTAGAGTCATTCCTTTATATTTTCCAGAGTCTCGCATCTCAATATCTACTGCACCATTAGCATTTGCCGTAGCCGATGTTACTTCATCATCCCATAAGGTAGTACCAACTGGAGAATTCAAATCCAAAGCATTTCCGCTATCAACCAATTCAGTAGTGCCGTCAGCATACGTTATTGTAACTTTTCCAGCTGACGATGTCGGGCTATAACTATTAACGGTTTCTGATGTGCCGTCCGTATAATTAATCAATATACCGCCAATATTATAGCCCTTAGTGCTGGCATTTAGATTATTGGCATAGCTAATAGTACCAGTAGATTTAGCTGCCATAGATTTACCGGCAGGAATAGTGATATTGCCGGCAGCGCCGTTAGTGCTTAGCACGCCGTCAGTTGCCGTCCACCCCTGTACATACAGTCCCGAACCTGGCAGGACATAGTTGCCGGCGGCATCGAACTCGAATGCGCCGTCACGGGTATAGTAGGTTTGGTCGCCATTTTTTACCACAAACAGACCGTTGCCTGATAGGCAGAGGTCGGTATTTTTACCGGTGGACTGTATCGAGCCGTCAGTAAAAATCATGTCGATACTGGCTACGCCCGTACCTAGACCGATTTGCTTAGGGTTCGTACCGCCAACGGTGTCGCCCGGAGCACTGGCACCGGTGAGGGTCTGCGAAAGGGTGTCGGCAAAGGTGGTACGGCTTGCCTTAAAGCCTACGGTGTTGACGTTGGCGATGTTGTTGCCGATAGTATCCATTCCGGTCTGATGAGATTTTAATCCCGATACGCCGGAAAATAATGAACGCATCATAATGAAACACTCCTGTCTGCGCGGGCTATAGCCGCGCTATCGATTTATATAAATATTTTACGAAGGCTTTTTGCCTTCCCTTACTTCCTTATAGATAATAACGCGCTATTCCCTGCGCCTTGACACTTCCCTCCCCTTTTAATATTTATTACAAATTTTATATCGTTGTTTTAATAATTTTTCTTAAATCTATTTCAAGAGTTTATTTTATCGATAATATTTTTAACACACTGCACATACAATGTGTTAAAATATATCAAAAGGAGTTGATATTATGGCAACAAATAGCACTTTAACCTTACGAATGGATGCCGATTTAAAAAATGAGGCGGAAATTATTTGCAAAGAAATGGGTATAACTATATCAGCGGCGATGATGATTTTTCTTAAACGCTTGGTATCGGAGCGCGCTATACCTTTTAGGGTTGAGGCGAAAGACCCGTTTTATAGTGCTGAGAACTTGAAACATCTCCGCGCGGCAGCAGCTCGCATGAATGTCGGCAAGAAAGTAAACCATGATATTATCGAGGTAGATTGATGATTATTTCATGGGACGAAGAGGCATGGCATGATTATGTTGATTTACAAAATGAAGATAAAAAATTTGTAAAACGTATAAATGCCCTTATAAAAGATATTGAGCGTAATGGCACGCAGGGTATTGGCAAGGCTGAACCATTAAAATATGTAGAGGGCGGTTGGTTTAGTCGCCGAATAGATAAGGCTAATCGATTAGTTTTTCGTATAAAGGACAGTAAGCTAGAGATATTGCAATGCAAGTCACATTACAATAAGTAAAAATTTATGGAATTTGACAGATTTGCCATATGAGGAAATCGAAAGATTAGCGTCTACCATTAGAAAAATTCATTAGATTTTATTTTAGGGGGACTTTTCTATATGGAAAGTATAAAACGCAATGGCAAGGATACGGTATTTCGAGATTTATTTTCCAATAAAAAATATCTTTTGCAGCTTTATAAGGCATTGCACCCTGAAGATAGTACTATAACCGAAAATGATTTAGATATAGTTACACTACAATCTATTTTGATGAACGGCATATATAATGATTTAGGTTTCCTTGTTAGGAGCGATAGATTGTTGATATTGGTAGAGGCTCAATCTACATGGTCGCCTAACATTATTATTCGCTCATTATTGTATCTTATGAATACCTATCAGGAATATTTTACTAAAAATAAAATTCAGTTATATAGCAGTCAAAAGGTGCATTTGCCAACACCGGAGCTATATGTTATTTATATCGGCGATAGGGACAGCCGCCAAAATATTTTATCCTTAAAGGATGAGTTTTTTCAAAATACAGATTGCTGTATCAATGCCAAAGTAAAGGTTATTTATCTCAGCGATAGCGACAATATAATTAATCAATACATAGGTTTTTGCAGGGTATTTAATGAACAGGTAAAAATTTACGGAAGAACGCTAAAGGCGGCTAAAAATATTATTAGAATATGTCGCGATATGAGCTTGCTTAATGACTACCTAGCTGAAAGAGAATTGGAGGTAGAGGGTATTATGTTGACTTTATTTGACCAAGAACAGGTATGGAATATCGAAAGGGAGCATATTAAACAAGCGGCATTAAA
>SAMEA104315428__coassemble_814_pt1 | contig 41378 bp, 39 predicted proteins | sample SAMEA104315428__metabat2_low_PE_031 | metagenome-assembled genome bin SAMEA104315428 (sample SAMEA104315428) | gut metagenome | biome: Monkey gut; feature: monkey-associated habitat; material: faeces | place: China | collected 2013 | reverse complement strand
GCTCATCAAAATGCCGCTCGCGCACCATTGGGCCGTCAGCGGTAATGGAGTCAATTGCTTTGTTGTAAACAAAATCAACGCCGTCAGCTAAGGCATATTCAGCCTCGCGCTTACTAGCGGTAACGGTAGAGTGACGGGCAAACACCGTCACAAAGCGGCTGCCCTTGCGGATAGCAGTGCGGGCAACGTCCATAGCGGAATTTCCCGAGCCGATTACCGCCACGCGGTCGCCTAGCTGATAGACCTCGGGATTTTGCAAATAATCAACGGCAAAATGACAATTACCGAGGCTTTCGCCTTTTATACCTAAGCGGCGCGGCCGCCACACGCCAGAGCCGATAAATATTGCCTCATAGCCGTCATCAAAGAGCGCGTCTAAATTCAGTGCGCCGCCGATACTGGTATTAGGGCGGATATGAATACCTAGCTCATGGAGCTTTTTTTGATAGCGGTCGAGTACGGTTTTCGGCAAACGGAAATCGGGTATGCCGTAGCGCATCATGCCGCCAATTTTATCCATGCGTTCAAAAATAGTTACCTCGTAGCCAAGAGTAGCCAGCTTTACCGCAACAGTCATGCCTGCCGGCCCGCCGCCAATAATTGCTACCGGCTGATTGGTAGAATTTTTTTTCTCCATGCGCACCTTGTCAAGATAAGTATCAGATATATAATGCTCGATGCTAGAAATTTGTACAGGCGCGCCGCGTCTTCCCTGCACGCAATGACCTTCGCACTGCGCGTCATGGTCGCATACCAGCGAGCACATAACGCTCATCGGATTATTTTCAAAGAGCATGGTGCCAGCCGCGTTTATATTGCCGTCAAGAAAAAGGCGTATCATTTCGGGAATATTGGTGGCAACGGGGCAGCCCGTTTCGCGGCAGAGTGCCTTTTTGCATTGCAGGCAGCGTCTTGCCTCGTTGATTACATGAACAGCCAAAAAAATCACCGTGCTTTCATTAAATTACATTTTTCATCATCAGCTTACTGCTAATAAAATTATAAAAATCGCTTTAAATTAAGTCAAGAAAGATGATTAACAATTTCTTGTTTTTTCCTAGAGCAGCAATTATAATAAATTTTAATGAAATTAAGCAGAGGAGGAAATTTTTGGTGAAATGGGCGGAAGTGGCTATCGAAACAACACATGAGGCAAATGATATTGTGGCCGAGATTTTTAAGGATTTAGGAGCAGGCGGCGTAGTTATTGATGACCCCGAGCTTATAAATAGCTGCATAAGTGAAGACGGCTATGATTTTTCAGAGCTAGAGCAAAATACGGCAGGCGCGGTGACGGTAAAGGCTTACCTGCCCTTTGATGATAAGTTAGACGATACCTTGCGCGACCTAAATGAAAGGATAAATTTCTTTAAAAATAATGGCGAGGGAATAAATAAAGGCAGCTGCACTGTCAGCTGGAAAATTGTTGCCGATGAGGACTGGGCAGATAATTGGAAAGCCTATTTCCACCCCGTAAAGGTTGGCGAAAAAATAGTCATCAAGCCGACTTGGGAAGACTATAAAAAAAATGACGGCGACCTAGTAGTCGAGCTAGACCCTGGTGCAGCCTTTGGCACAGGATTGCATCCGACAACTGCCATGTGTATTCGCGAATTAGAAAAGCTCGTGACTGGCGATAAACGAATTTTTGATGTCGGCACTGGCTCAGGAGTCCTTGCCATAACAGCGGCGCGGCTAGGAGCAACCGATATTACCGCCATGGACTATGACCGTACGGCGGTAACTATCGCCGCAGAAAATATTGCGCAAAATGATTGTCAAAATATTATTAAGACCGGTGTCAGCGACCTGCTGCAAAACTTTGACGGCAAAGCAGATTTAATAATAGCCAACATCATTGCCGATATTATTATTCGTCTATTTAGCGAGCTAGATAAATATTTAGCTGCTGACGGCGTGCTATTAGCGTCGGGCATTATCACCGAGCGTTTAGCTGAGGTTAAGGCGGCAGCTGAAAATAATGGCTTTGTGGTACAAAACGTTATTTATGAAAAGGGCTGGGCGGCTATGGAAATAGGACGCAAGCTATGAGAAGATTATTTTATAAGGGAAAACTAGCTGACACTATAGCGATAACTGGCTCGGATGCCCACCACCTTATGCACGTTATGCGGGCTAAAGCTGGGCAGGAAGTAGTAGTAGTCGATGATAACGGCAAAGTCGCGCGCATGGAAATGACGGATTTTTGTGAAATCGCTGTCACGCTGCGCCTAGTGGAAATGCTGGCGGCAGATACCGAGTCGCCTATAGAAATAGTCTTAGTGCAGGCACTATTAAAGGCAGATAAAATGGATTTAGTAGTGCAAAAAGCGGTAGAGCTTGGCGCGGCTAAAGTAGTACCGCTGGCTACGGCTAACTGCGTGGTGCGCTATGATGCGAAAAAAGCGGCGGCAAAAGTTGTCCGCTGGCAAAAAATTGCTGATGAGGCAGCTAAACAATGCGGACGCACAGCACTATTAAAAATTGCTGAAGTTACCACGCTAAAAGACCTGCTGACGAGACTAGCACAGGAACAAACAATTATTTTCTGCTATGAAAACGAAAGCACGCAAAGTATAAAGACCGTGCTAAAGAAAAATACGACTGATAAAATATTACTGGTAATAGGGCCAGAGGGCGGATTTTCGCTAGACGAAGCAAAAAGCCTGATAAATGCCGGAGCTAAAAGCGTAACGCTCGGTAAAAGAATACTGCGCGCCGAAACCGCAGCAGTAGCGGCAATAACCATTGCCCAATATGAAAACGGCGATTTAAATTAAACTATTAACTAAGGAAAGGAAGAATAATTTTGCCAAAAGTGGCATTAACAACCCTCGGCTGCAAGGTAAATCAGTTTGAAACAGAAACCATGACTGGTTTATTTAAAAAAAGCGGCTATGAAATCGTACCTTTTGAAGAAAAAGCAGACTTTTATGTTATAAACACCTGCTCGGTAACTAGCCTTGGCGACCGCAAATCGCGGCAGATTATCCGCCGCGCCCTGCGTACCAACGATAAGGCAATAATTGCCGTGTGCGGCTGCTACTCGCAAGTACACCCCGAAGAAATAAAAGCGATAGAAGGTGTAAGAGTAATCCTTGGTACGAAAGAACGCAGCAAAATTGTAGAGCTGGTAGAGCAGGCGGCCCGCGAGGACGGCATACTAGACGAAGTCGGAAATATAATGACGGCCAAGGAGTTTGAAGATATTCCGCTCTATGACAGCCCGCAGCGCACGCGCGCCTTCTTAAAAATCGAGGATGGCTGTCAAAACTTTTGCTCTTACTGTATAATTCCCTACGCGCGCGGGCCAGTAAAATCGCGTAAGCTGGCTAAAATTCATGCTGAAGCAGAAAAGCTAGTAGCCGCCGGCTTTAAAGAAATTGTTTTAACAGGTATTCATCTAGGAGCTTACGGACGTGACTTTAAAGACGGAACAACACTAACTGATGCTTGCCGCGAGGTGCTGAAAGTCAAGGGCTTGAAAAGACTACGCCTAGGCTCATTAGAATCTATTGAGCTGTCAAAGGATTTATTTGAGCTTATCCGCACCGACAGCCGCTTTTGCCCGCATCTGCATTTGCCCTTGCAGGCTGGCTCAGATAAAGTGCTAAGGGACATGAACCGCCACTACGATACCGCTGAATTTGCCCGCTTAATCGAGCAGGTAGAGCGTGAAGTACCAGGCATTGCCATATCGACCGATATAATTGTTGGTTTCCCTGGCGAAACCGATGAGGAATTTAATGAAGGACTAGAGTTTGCCCGCAAAATGAACTTTAGCCGTATGCACGTCTTTCCTTACTCTAAACGCAGCGGCACACCGGCCGCCGCAAGACATGACCAAGTAGCAGAGCAGGTAAAAAAAGACCGCGCCCATAAAATGCAGGAAATGGCGCAGCAAAAAACAACCGAATTTCACGAAAGCTTTATTGGCAAAAATATGCGCGTGCTGTTTGAAACCAAAACTGACGGCATAGCTGACGGACTTACCGATAATTACATTAGAATTTATACCGCTGCCCCTGTTGAGTGCGATAAAATATATGAAATGCATTTAGAAAAACTTTATAAAGACGGGATATGGGCAAGCTTAGCTGAAATGGGAAATGAGGAAAATAAATGAGATATGTAGCCTTAGACGGCTTGCGCGGTATAGCGGCACTAACGGTAGTAATGTCGCATTTTTTTGGCATGATACCTGATATGCCGCTATATTTTCGCGCGTTAGCACAGACACCCTTACATATATTTTGGGACGGTGCGGCGGCAGTAGATTTATTCTTTGTATTGAGCGGCTTTTGTGTAGCCCTGCCCTATGTAGCTAACAATGAGCGGAAGATTAGAGCAATACCTTTTGTGATAAGACGCGGCTTTCGCTTGTATCCTGCTTACTTAGCGGCATTATTAGTTTGCTTTGTATTAAAAAGCTACTATATCTGTCCCCCCCCCCCGAACATATGTCGGAATGGGGCAGGTCGTTTTGGCTATGGGATAGCATAGGCAGCTATACGCTAGTCAAAGTGCTGACATTAATAACTAACTTTGACAGCAGATTACTAGACCCGCCGTCTTGGTCACTGGTTATAGAAATGCGCATGGCATTTGTCCTGCCGCTAATGTTTTATATATTTAGACGCTTGAATTTAAAAAAATCAATACTGTTAGCAGTAGGCTTAGTATTGCTGTCCTTTCTTAATCGTGATGTATATGGCTATTTTACCTTTTCCTATTTATTTGCCTTTGGCATAATGCTCGCTAAATATCGGGCGGCTATAGCTGACTATGTAGAAAATATAAGTGCAAAGCAGTTAAAATATTATTTATTGCTAAGCTTTATTCTCTATGAAGGCAGATTTCCCTTTAGAAAATTATTATTCAATGACGGCAGTGAGGCAGTATTTCATTTAGCAACCGGCTTGGGCAGTATACTTATAATAGCCTTGCTGTTCCGTAAAGATTTAGGAAAATACCTATCAGGAAAACTAGGAGCATTTTTGGGACAAATTTCCTACAGCATATACTTATTGCATTTTCCATTGTTATTAATACTATGGAGCTTAAATTTATCGCCGCTAATTATTTTAGTGTTGACTATGGCGTTAGGCTTAGTATTAGCCTATCTAGTTTATAGATTTATCGAGCTGCCATTTGTAACAATGGGACGCTACATCAGCGACCGGTGGTAATTTTGACGTTTTTTCCGCAAAATGCAATTCCATATTTGAGAATATGGTCTTGGGGAATATCACGACTTAAAAATGATTGTATATAATCTTTAGTTTCAATCTGTTTTAAAGCTTCATTAGCACGCTTAGAAAGTTCTTCAACGGCAGAGGCTGTTTTAAACTCTAAAATCACCCCGAATTTTGAAGAATTTTTAGGAAATATAGCTAAATCGAAACGTCCTTCACCACTTTCACGATTAGATTGTACCTCGTATTGAGGTACTAGCAAGGCAGTCATACCTAACAAGAAACCATGATAAAAACTTTCTTTATTGGCTGTGTCGTACACACTGGTCATTTGTAAAATAATGCTTTGCAAATCTTGCTGGAATGAATTTGTATTGCCCGATAGGAGATTTCTCATTAATCTAATGAGGACAGAGGAAGATGCTCCGCCGCTTATTTGCCGAAGTACTTCTCTGCTGTAAATGCCTCTGATTTCTTCATTGGGAATTGTCAGACTACACTCTTGGCCAGCAGGTCCCCAGCTAATTGATTTTGAAGTTAAATAACCAGTGGTTAGCATAACTGTATAAAGTGCATCTACTTGAGTATCTATATCATCATAAATAATACCTTCATCAACAATAGCAGAAATATTTTGTCCGCGTAGCAATCGCAATAAATTATTCTGTTGCTCTTGACTGGTATTCTTGAGAAGCTGTTTAAGTATAACATTACTAGAGGTGTTAGCCCAATAAGGTTGAGGATAGCAGTTATTATAAAAGTAGTTTAGTACCGACCAAGGATTATAAATTTCTATCCCTGCGAAGTTATAGCCATCGTACCATTGTTTGATTTCCGACAGTTTATCGGAATAATTTAGCGTAACTGCTAGATTATTTACTTCCTTTTCCGTAAAACCTAAGGCAGTGGGATACGATGCTTCTATGACACTGCTAATAACAAGGTTGTTTAAGCCACTGAAAATACTTTCCTTGGCAATTCTTAGGACACCTGTCAAAAGTGCAAAATCTAAGGAGGGATTTGTTTTTAAAGCAGAACTGAGAAAATTTCGCATAAAAGTTATGGCTTCTGTGTAGAACCCATGCTCCCATGATTGCTGTATAGGAACATCATACTCGTCTATTAATAATACAACAGGCTTTTTGTAGTGCTGCCGCAGCATTTGTAATAGCTGTTGCAAAGCATTTTCTAAAGCTGTTTGTTTGGCTTTTTCATTCAGTATTTCATTAAAGTAGCGGCAATCAGCCTCATTTAAGTCTTTATCCTCTAGCAGAAAAGAATATTGTTGATATAAAGATGAAAGATTGTGCTTTAACTTTTCCTGCATATTTTCCCATGATGTGGCTTTGCAATCCTTTAATGAAAGCATAACAACGGGCTTACTGCCTTGCTCGCTTAAATATTTAGTATCTACTTTTTCGATATTTAATCCAACAAATAGATTTGTGTAAACTCCTTTTTCTTCTAATGAAAAGAAATGCTTGACCATAGACATAAGTAATGTTTTTCCAAAACGTCTAGGACGTGTAATAAGTAGGACTTTTGGTGCTTTATCAATTAAATCTTTTATAAATAGAGACTTGTCTATGAAATAATAATTTTTTGTTCTTAATTCAGCAAAATCTTCGATACCGATAGGTAATTTCATTATTTTACTTCCCTTCTTATGAGTATATGGAAAATGAGGAATTTATTAGAATGATAAACCAAAATAAAGTTACTAACTTTATAGTAATTATAGCAATGAGTACAGTGCTGGCTCCGTTTATATTTTTAGGGGACAACTATGCCTTCACAGTGCATGATTACTTAGATAGCTATCCAGGTTGGATGCATATAGTGCAAAAAATACCTGTTATTCCTAGCTATAATGAAACATCTGGAATTATGGGGGGGATGCCAGCTTTTTACTTTTTTAGAGAAATAACTGTTTACATGATATTAAATCATTACTTTGGTTTTGTGCAAGCAGAATTAATAAATAGATTTCTCACGATTGTAATTGGTTATTTTTCAATGAAATATCTACTACAATTGCTATTTAAGAATAATTTAAGCATAAATATGATGAAATTAATAGCTGTTTCATATGCTATTACACCTGCGCTACCACAGTGGACTTTGGGGGTGGCGATACTTCCATTATTGATTGCAAAATTATACAAATATAGCAACACCATTGATGAGAAACTCACTTGGCGTATGCTGCCATTTATTTTTGTAGGTTTTTTGAGCTCATTTGTTTGTCTAGGTCTATTTGTTTGTATAGTATATATGTGTGCTATTGTTGCTGTTTTTTATAAGAAGAGGGTATTAAATAAAGCACTTATATTATCCTTAGTGCTTATGTCAATCGGATTTTTAATAACGAATGCACATTGGTTTACCATGGTACTTAGCGGAGTTGAAACAAATAGAGTTTTGATGACTTATGAGCCTATTTCATGGAAAACTCTTTTTCATATATTGCAAAGCACAATAGACGTTTTATTACATGGTCAGTATCATGTTGCTCCAATACTAACTGTAATAAAGCCAGTTTGCTTTTTTGGATTTGTATACTTGTACATAAATCATCGCACTAAAAATTTATCCATAAATGAATATAAAATAATTAACAAGATACGTAATATTTTTATCATAATATGTGTATTATCATTAATTTATGCGTTAGATGAAGCTGGTGTTGAGAGATTGCTATTATCCTCTTTCATACCTATTTTTAAAGGTTTTAATTTAGGCAGGATTGTATATATCAACAATGTTTTGTGGTATATATTATTTGCATTAATGCTGTCAATATTAGTGAACAAATTTAAATTTAAGAAAATATTATTCACTGTAGTATGCATTCAAATATTAGCTGTATTGTTTGCTAATGGATTTTACCAAGATACAAGGGCTAATATTATAAACTGTTTTATGCAAAAAAATAGATCGGATAAAATTAGCTATCAGCAATTTATAGCACCAAAATTTTGGTCAAGTATAAAGGATAATATAAATTATAACAATGAAGGAGTAGTAAGTGTTGGTATGCATCCTTCTATTGCCCAAACAAATGGTTTTAATACGCTAGACGGTTATTTATCTGTTCATCCTATGAAGTATCATAATCAGTTTCGCGAGATAATAGAACCAACATTAGAAAAGTATGATAACATAGAGAAATATTATGACACTTGGGGAGGTCGAATGTACGTCTATGCAGACGATACGAGTAATCCATCAGTGACATTTAATAAAAATCTAGAGTCTAAATACTTATTTTTGAATGTTAATAAATTAAAAGAGCTAGGGGGAAAGTATATTTTTTCTAGATACAAGATTATTAATGCTGATGAATTGGGAATTAAAATGATATATGAACAAAATAGTGAAGATAGCATTTATCATATTTTAGTATATGAATTAACATAAAAATAGTATTGTTACTATCTTTTTATAATGTTTAGAAACACTAGTATTGGCTATATGAAGTACATTAATAATAGATAGGTTATGCAACTTGGATAGTATTCCAATTTAGCAAATAAGCTATAGCAAAAATATGGCAAATAGGGTTATAATTAAATGGCAAAGGAGGTGTAGAATATGGCAGATTGTATTTTTTGCAAGATAGCTAGCAAGGAAATTCCTGCAAATATTGTTTATGAGGATGACTTAGTAATAGCTTTTAAAGACCTTGAGCCGCAGGCTCCTGTACATGTTTTAGTTATTCCTAAAAAACACGTTGAAAGCGTAGCTAAATTAACCGCAGCGGATAAAGATTTAGCAGCACATATCTTAACGGAGGTTGTGCCAAAGCTAGCTGATGATTTAGGTGTAGCAGAGAATGGTTTCCGCTTAGTGGCAAATACCGGCGATGATGGCGGTCAGACGGTAAAGCATCTTCATTTTCATCTTTTGGGCGGACGCTTTATGAAGTGGCCCCCAGGTTGATTGAGCAGGCTTTCCCAGGTTAGCGTTCGGAAGTTTGTGGTTGACATGATATATTGCGCTGATGTATAATTATATGGTGTGATTATGAAACACAAACTCCCATGTTGAGTGGAGGGGGGGAAAAATAGATGGCAAACGAAATCAAAGTTGGTAAAAACGAGACAATCGATAGTGCTCTCCGCCGCTTCAAGCGTATGTCCCAGAAGGCTGGCACGCTGGCTGAAGTGAGAAAACGTGAACATTACGAGAAACCGAGCGTTCGCCGCAAGAAGAAATCTGAGGCAGCTCGTAAACGCAAGTTCAGATAATATCTTTTTGTAATTTGCGCGAAGCACCTAGGATTTATTCTAGGTGCTTCTTTGATTATAAAGATTTAGACAGGAGGAAATATTTATGTCTTTAAAGGAACAGCTCGCCGCTGATATGAAGGACGCTATGAAGGCTCACGATAAGGATAGACTGGCAGTAATCCGCATGGTGCGCGGCGCGGTAAGACAGCAGGAGATTGACGGCAAAACCGAGCTAGACGATAACGGCGTTATTGCAGTAATCAGTAAAGAGGTAAAAATGCGCCGCGACTCTATTGATGAGTTTAAAAAAGGCAATCGTCAGGATTTAGTCGATAAAACGCAGGCAGAAATTGATGTACTTATGCCGTATCTGCCGGCGCAGCTATCAGAGGACGAGGTGCGTGAGCTGGTAAAGGCAGCTGTAGAACAGACTGGCGCAACTACGGCAAAGGATATGGGAAAGGTAATGGGCGTACTCATGCCGAAGGTAAAAGGCCGGGCTGACGGTAAAATGGTAAATACTATTGTTAAGAGCTTTTTAAATTAATTTATGCCGCTAGAAAGGTGGTTTTTCAATTGTTGCCAGTTGAAATAAAAAAGGGGATTTACTGGGTAGGCTCAATGGATTACTCTATGCGCAGCTTTCACGGCTATAGCACGGAGAAGGGCTCAACCTATAATGCCTATCTTATTATTGATGAGAAGGTAACTCTTATCGACACAGTAAAAGCACCGTTTTGCATGGAGGCTTTAGGGCGCATACGAAGCATAATTGACCCAGCCAAGATTGATTATATCGTATCAAATCATGCTGAGCCTGACCACTCTGGCGGTATACCTTTCTTTGCTAGTCATGCGCCCAATGCCAAAATCGTAACCAGTGACCCGCAGGGTATAAAAGCCTTGACTGACCGCTATGGCGAGCGTGATTATATCAAGGTAAAGGCTGGCGATAAGCTGTCAATCGGTGAGCGCACGCTAGAATTTGTGCCGACTCCGATGCTGCACTGGCCGGATAGTATGGTTACTTACTGTCCTGAGGAAAAAATACTTTTCTCTAATGACGCTTTTGGGCAGCATTTAGCAACTACTGAGCGTTTTGCTGATGAATTGCCGCTAAATACAGTTATGGAGCAGGCTAAGAAATATTATGCTAATATTCTTATGCCCTATGGTATGCAGGCAAAAAAAGCGTTAGCAGCATTAGCCGATTTAAAAATCGATATGGTTTTGACGGGACACGGTGCAGCTTGGCGCACAGCTGACAGCATAAATGAAATTTTTACGGCATATAAAGATTGGGCAGATTTTAAAAAGTCAGCTAAAGCTGTAGTTGTTTTTGATACCATGTGGCACACTACCGAGATTATGGCCAAAAATATTGCCGATGCTTTCTATCATATCGGCATAGAGCCAAAATTATTTGATTTGCGCTGCGATAATATATCGGACGTTATGACAGAACTAATAGATGCTAGATATATTGCTGTAGGCTCACCGACCTTGAACAATAATATGATGCCTAGCATTGCTGGATTTTTATGCTATATGAAGGGCTTAGCTCCAAAAAATCTACAGGGCTTTGCTTTTGGCTCGTATGGCTGGTCGCCGCAAAGCATGGCACAGATTGAAACGGCACTAAAGGAAACAAAAGTAGAAATATGTTTGCCCGCGCAAAAGATTTTAAATAATCCCAATCCAATGCAGCTAAAAGAATTGCAAGCGGCAGTTATGGGACTAAAAGATTAAATAAAAAATGAAAGCGTCACAATCATTTGATTGCGACGCTTTTTTGCTAAGTCATTAAACTCTTGCTATAATAGTCAATGTTGGTTAAAATAAAAGCTAAGTTATAAAGAATTAGGAGGAGAAAGTTTGGCTAAACAGGTTACACTCTCCACGGAAATATCTTATACTGGCGTAGGGCTGCACTCTGGTCAGCCAGTAAATTTGCGTTTGCTGCCAGCACCGACCGATACGGGTTTAGTATTTGTGCGCACTGATATAGCCGCACACCCTATGATACACGCTGCGGCTAAAAATGTTACCTCGACAATGCGCGCTACTACCTTAGAGGAAAATGGCTATAAGGTTTTTACAATCGAGCATTTAATGAGCGCATTGCACGCTATGGGCATTGATAATTGCTATATTGAAATGGACGCTGAAGAACCGCCGGTAGCTGACGGCAGCTCGCTGAAATTTTCAAAGCTTATTCAAGCTGCCGGTATAACGGAGCAGGAAAAAGACGCAAGGGAAATCGTTGTTGATAAAATTTACCGTATTGATGACGATGAGCATAAGCGGTTTGTTATGGCAGTACCGTATGACGGCTTTAGGGTGAGCTTTACCTCGCTTAATCCGCATAAGTTAATCGGCGTGCAGTATGCTAATTTTGAGATTAACCGTGAAACCTATATGAAAGAGATTGCACCGGCTAGGACTATTGCCTATGAGCAGGAAGTAAAGGAATTGCAAAAAATGGGGCTAGGACTAGGCGGCACGCTCGACAGCGTTATTGTTTATAATGATGAAGGCTGGATAAATCCTTTGCATTTTGCTGATGAGCTGGTTCGCCATAAGATTTTGGATATTATCGGTGATTTGCGGTTAGCTGGCAAAATCCGCGGTCATATTGTCGCGGTTGCCTCTGGTCATGCCTTAAATACGGCACTAGCTAAAAAAATCGCTGCCGATAATTAATATAGCTAAAAATTAGTTTAAGAAAGAAGGATACATATGGTATTAGATATTAAAGAAATTCAAAAAATTCTTCCGCATCGTCCGCCTATGCTGTTAGTTGACCGCATAACCGACCTTGTACCCATGGAAAGTGCTACCGGCTACAAAAATGTTACTATGATGGAAGATTTCTTCCGCGGACATTTTCCCAATCAGCCGGTTATGCCGGGCGTATTAATTCTTGAAGCAATGGCACAGGTTGGCGGCGTTATGATGCTTTATCCTGAAGAAAACCGCGGCAAGCTCGCTTTCTTTGGCGGCATGGAAAATGTAAAGTTTAAGCAGGTTGTTGTACCTGGCGACCGCTTGGTTACGAAGGCAAAGCTTACCCGCGTGCGCGGCGATTTTGGTATGCTTCACTGCGATGGCTATGTTGATGATAAGCTGGTTGCCTGCGCTGACTTTAAATTTGCTATGAAAAGAGCTGAAAATCTGTAATATTTAGTAATATACAGATGAAATTTAACGATAATCTTTGCTCAGCTTGCAAAAATGCTCGCTTTTAGAGTTGTATGGGACGTAAGTTTTCAGCGTCATTATTGGATTGTAGGAAAAGACAGAGCAAAGCACCCATTTAGGGACTCATATAAATATCCAGAAAATGTGCGATTGGCATGTTTTAGCGGATGGAGGTTTTAAGGAGTAGAGATGAGCATGGAGAACAAGGTCATCGCATATATACATGAAACCGCGGTCATCGCGCCAGGAGCGCGTATCGCGAAAAATGTTGAGATAGGGCCGTACTCGGTAATCGGCGAAAATGTCGAGATAGGCGAGGGCACAAAGATTGGCCCGCATGTAGTAATTGCCGGCTGGACGCAGATTGGCAAGGACTGCAAAATTTTTCAAGGGGCATCGATTGGCGAAGAGCCGCAGGATTTAAAATTTAAGGGCGAAAAAAGCTATACCTTTATTGGCGACCGCACAACTATCCGCGAGGGCGCGACTATTCATCGAGCTACCGGCGAGGGCGAGGAGACGCGCATAGGCAGCGACTGTCTGCTAATGGCACTAACTCATGTAGCGCATAACTGCGTAGTAGGAAATAGTGTTATTATGTCTAATCTAGCCAGCTTGGCGGGTCATGCTATCGTTGAAGACCGCGCGGTGGTTGGCGGCATGGCAGGCGTTCATCAGTTTGTAAAAATCGGCCGCAATGCCATGGTTGGCGGTATGTCCAAGCTTACACAGGACGTTGTCCCCTATACTATTGTTGACGGTCAGCCGGCAAAGGTTGTAGGCTTAAACAGTGTCGGCATTTCCCGTGCCGGCATAAACATCGAGGCGCGCCGCAATATAAAAAAGGCCTATAAGATTTTATACCGCTCAGGGTTGCGCCTTGCCGAAGCAATAGCAGTAATCGAGCAGGAGGTCGATTGCTGCGAAGAGGTCGAGCATTTCCTAAGATTTTTAAGAAATGCCGACCGCGGTATCTGCCGTGAACGCCGCGATAATGACTGATTATTTTAGCTGTTTTTAGCTGGAGAAAAATATGGAAAAACTAGGACTCCTAGCCGGTGTCGGTACGCTCCCCGTAGAGTGTGCGCGGGCGGCGCGCGAGCTAGGCTATGAAGTCTACTCGATAGCTCTTTTAAAGGACACGGATAAACGCCTAGCCGAGTTTTCTAACGATTTTACTGAGATAAGCGTTATGAAGGTCGGCAAAATACTCAGCTATTTAAAGAAAAATGATATTCATAAGGTGACTATGCTCGGCAAAGTTACTAAAGAGCTGCTTTTAGCAGGAAAATTTATTCCTGATTTAAAAGCCATGCAAATTTTATGGAAGCTGCCCGACCGCAAGGACGATACCATTATGAATGCTTTAGTAAAAGAGCTAGAAAATATCGGGGCGAAGGTCTGCGACCAAACCGAGCTGCTGCGCCCACTCATGCCCAAGGCCGGTGTTTTAACTAAGCGCAAGCCTACGAATAATGAGCTAAAGGATATGGAGTTTGGCTTTTATATGGCGCGTGAAATTGGTCGAATGGACGTAGGGCAGACTGTAGTTGTAAAAAATATGGCAGTCATGGCACTTGAGGCAATCGAGGGAACTGACGAGTGCATAAAGCGCGGCGGAAGGCTAGCTAGAGATGGCGCAGTAGTAGCCAAAGTCGCTAAGCCTTTGCAGGATAATCGCTTTGATGTACCAGCAGTAGGACTTACTACACTAAAAAGTATGCTAGAGGTTGGCGCAAAAGCATTAGTAATCGAGGCAGGCGCAACGCTTTTAGCCGAACGCGAAGAAGTTTTAGCGTTGGCAAATGAAAATAATGTTACGATTGTAGCTATGGACGAACCTAAAAAAGCTTAAAAATAAAATTTAAGACGCGGCGGACATAAAAAAATGTGTCCGTGCGTCTTTTTTAGTGTATAATATAGCATGGACTATTGTGATTAGTAAAAATGAGCTAGAGGTGAACACATGAAAATAATGTTTTCTGCCGGCGAGGCATCGGGCGATGTGCATGGCGAGAGTTTGGCGGCGGCGATTTTAAAATTAAATCCGTCAACAGAACTAATCGGCTTTGGCGGCTCGCTTATGGAAAATGCCGGCGTGCGCCTTTATAAAAATTTTGCTGATTACAATGTTATGGGCGTATGGGAGGTTTTAAAAAATCTTAGACGCATAAAAAAGCTTTTAGACGGTCTTACCGATTTTATGCGTACTGAAAAGCCGGATTTATTGGTGTTAATCGACTATCCCGATTTTAATTGGCGGTTAGCGGCGCGCGCAAAAAAGCTAGGCATACCGGTCTTTTCCTATATTCCGCCTTCCGCGTGGGCATGGCGCAAGGGCAGAGCTAAAAAATGTGCCAAGCTTGCCGATGAATTTGTAGCAATTTTTCCGCATGAGCTGCCAGTATATGAAAGAGCAGGCGCAAATATTTCCTTCGTGGGAAATCCGCTGGTGGACAAAGTAAAGGCAACCATGCCGCGCGCATCTGCTCGCAAATTTTTTAATATCCCTGCGGATAAAACCGCAGTGCTGCTCTTGCCCGGCAGTCGTAAGCAGGAAATAGAGCTATTGCTGCCCGTCATGCTAGAGGGCGTAAAGAAACTGTTAGCAAAAAAAACTGATACAATGCTTCTTTTGCCCGTAGCTGACAGCGTAGATAGAAACCGCATAGAAGAAATGATAGCTAAGGCAGGAGTAGAAGTCAGCATAACCGATAAATCGCGCTATGATTTATTCGGAGCTGCCGATTTAGCCGTAGCCACCTCGGGAACAGTAGTCATGGAGGCGGCATTAATGAATTTGCCCTGCGTGGTGCTGTATCGGCTGTCGCCTATATCTTACGCAATAGGCAGATTGCTAGTCCATGTAGATAATTTCAGTCTGCCTAATATTTTGCTGAATGAACGCTTTCAGACAGAGCTTTTGCAAGACGAGGTAACGGCAGATAATATTTCAAGAGAGCTAGAAAAAATATACCCTGGCACTAAAGAGCGGCAAATAGTTTTAGAAAAACTAAAGCTTGCCTGTAAAAAGCTGGGTGCGCCTGGGGCGAGCAGCCGCGTAGCGCAAAAAATACTTGCCGCGGCGGATAAATACAAAACTAATAACGGTGGAGAGTAATGAAAAACTATAAACGTTTGTTACAATATATAAGACCCTATCTAAAGCAGCTTACGCTGGCGATTATCTGTATAATTGTGGCGGCAGGCTGTAATCTTTACCTGCCATGGATAATAAAGGACATGGTCGATAAGGTGCTGACTGCTAAGGATATGCTCATGCTGAATGTAATCTGCGTGGGCATCGTGGTAGTCTTTTTAATCCGCGGCATATTTTACTATGGACAGAGCTATTTAGTATCCTATATAGGTCAAAAGGTCATTATTGACGTGCGCGAGGTGATGTTTAAAAAATTCCAGCGTATGCCCATGGCTTATTTTGACAAGCATCAGACTGGCGAAACCATGAGCTATATTACTAATGATGTAGCGGCTATACAGTCGGCACTAGTTGACCAACTAATTGAAATGGTGACTGAGGCCTCTATTCTTATCGGCTCGCTCGCCTTGATGATTTATTTAGATTGGAAATTATCGCTATTAACCTTAGTCGTTATTCCGCTAGTCGGTCAGGCGATGAAAATCTTTGGCCGCAAGCTAAAGAGCAACGGCACAGTAATTCAAGAGCGCATGGCTGATATTACCTCGCTATTACAGGAAAGTATTTCCTCAATCCGCGTAGTAAAATCCTTTGTGCGGGAAAAATACGAAACTGACCGCTTCGTCCGTCAAAATGAGCTGAACTTTCAGGCAGCAATGAAAAATGTTCAGCTGACTAGCCTGCTTACCCCGACGGTAGAGTTTTTAGCCGCTATATCGGTAACATTTATTGTGTGGTTTGGCGGCTACGAGGTATTAAATGATGAAATGACCGCGGGTGCTTTGGTAGCCTTTTTAACCTATGCGGTAAACCTAGCCAATCCAGTAAAGCGTCTATCGCGCGTTTATGGCAATTTGCAGCGCGCTATGGCGGCAGTAGACCGAGTATTTGCTGTTATTGACCTAGAAGAGCCTATTCGCGATAAGGCCGATGCTAAGGCTTTGCCGAAAATTAATGGCGAAGTAACCTTAGAAAAGGTTACATTTGAATACAAAAAAGGTATACCGGCTTTAGTCGATGTCAGCTTGAAGGCAAAACCGGGGCAGATGATAGCCTTTGTCGGTCCGAGCGGCGCAGGCAAATCCACGATTGCCAACCTCATTCCCCGCTTTTACGAGATAACTTCCGGCAAGATTGCTATTGACGGACATAATATTCAGGACGTGACCCTAGCCTCATTGCGTGAGCAAATCGGTATTGTGCCGCAGGAAACGATGCTGTTTTCAACTACAGTAAGAGAAAATATCCGCTACGGCAGACTAGATGCGACTGATGAGGAGGTCGAGGAGGCGGCGCGCGCTGCTAATGCCGACAGCTTTATCCGCGAGCTGCCGAATGGCTATGATACCTCGATTGGCGAGCGCGGACTAAATCTATCGGGCGGTCAGCGTCAGCGCATAGCGATTGCCAGAGCAATTTTAAAAAATCCGCGCATACTGATACTAGACGAGGCAACCTCGGCACTTGATACCGAAAGCGAAAAAATCGTGCAGGCGGCACTAGATAAATTAATGGTCGGCCGCACTTCGTTTGTCATCGCGCACAGATTGTCGACCATATTTAATGCCGACCAAATCTATGTTATCGACGGTGGCCATATCAAGGAACATGGCACCCATGAGGAGCTATTAGCTAAAAATGGCTTATACAGCTATCTATATAACATACAGTTTCGCAAACAAAACGAGTAAGGAAAGGAAGAGTCATGCAGTTTCTCTATAACTTAGCGGCAATACTGGTCGTGATACTGATAATACCGGTATTTATGATACGGAGTGTCCGTGAAAAGGGTTTTGTCGAGCGCATCAAGCAGAGCTTAGGCTTCTTCCCCCATAATGCTTTAGAAAAGGTTGAAAAAAAACATTGTATCTGGGTTCATGCCGCATCCGTTGGCGAGATAGTGGCAACTAGCCCGTTAATAAAGGAGTTTCATCGCGAATTTCCACAAACACCGATACTGGTATCAGTAGTTACTACTAGCGGCTATGAAATGGCTAACCGCATTATAAAAGATGCCGACGCTATTATTTATTTTCCGCTGGACTTGCCATTTTTAGCTGGCCATGTGCTTAGGCGTATACACCCAAGGGTATTTTTGCCCGTGGAAACTGAGCTGTGGCCGAACTTTTTAAAGACCGCGCGGCAGCTGAAAATTCCGGTTATGATGGTAAACGGACGCATCAGCGACCGCAGTGTTAAGCAATATAAGCATTTGCACGGACTTTTAACCGATATGATTGGCACGGTGACTAAATTTGCCATGCAGTCAGAAATTGATGCCGATTATATAAAGCGTTTAGGCGCACCGCCGGAGCTAGTAACAGTTACCGGCAATACAAAATTTGACCAAACCTATACCGATGTCAGTCCTAAAGAAAAGCAGCATATAATTGAAGAAATGGGACTTAGCGGCAGTGACGGCATATTTTTAGCCGGCTCTACTCATCGCGGTGAGGAAGATTATGTACTAAAAGCGTTTGCTGCCGTTAGAAAAACTCACCCACGGGCAAGGTTGGTTATTGCGCCGCGCGAGCTTTTGCGCACGCAGGAGGTAATTCATCTTTGCAAAAAAGCAGGCTTTAAAGTAACCACGCGCACCAAATTGCAGGAAAATAAAAATGCAGCCGTTGATGAAGATATTGTAGTTCTTGATACTATCGGCGAGCTAGGCAAAGTCTATAGTGTCGGCGATGTAGTCTATGTGGGCGGCAGCCTTATCCCTCATGGCGGTCATAATATATTAGAGCCGGCGGCTCACGGCAAGGCAATAATTGTCGGCTACAATATGTTTAATTTTAAGGACACTCATGCTCTCTTTAAAAACCGTGATGCCTGCATAACAGTAAATAATGAAAATGAACTAATCGAGGCGGTAGTAAAGCTTTTCGCCGAGCCTGAACGCCGCCATGAGCTAGAACAAAGAACATTGGCTATTGTCGGCGAAAATAAAGGTGCGTCGCGTAAATCGGCTATTATTTTGCGCGAGATGCTAGAAGACTATGAAAGCCGTCCCGAAAATCGGCAGCGCGCGCGCTCAACGCAGAAAATTGATAATTTCCAAACCTATTTCATTGACCTAGTACATAGCAAAGAGGTTGACGGCTTCTGTATGCACCTTATCATGGCGGTGCTGTATGTGTTTAGTATCATCTATGTGCAGCTGGTAAACTTTAAGCTTATGGGCTATCGCTTAGGCTGGTTCAGACGCGAAAAAATGGACTGCTTTGTTATAAGTCTAGGCAATGTCACCGTGGGCGGCACGGGTAAAACTCCGACTGCCCAGCGACTAGCGAGCGACATTCGCGATATGGGCTATCGGGTAGTGATACTAAACCGCGGCTATCGTGCCAAGTGGCACGGCAAAATAGGCATAGTTTCTGACGGCAAGCGGCTGCACATGAGCGCGGCCGAGGCAGGCGATGAGGCATTTATGCTGGCCAAGCATTTGCCGCAAGTACCGGTCTTAATCGGCGCGGAACGCGCTGTAACCGGTCGCTACGCTATCGAGCATTTTGGTGCGGAGGTAGCTATCCTAGATGACGGCTATCAGCATTGGCAGCTAGAGCGCGACATGGATATACTGCTAGTCGATGCGGTTAATGTGTTCGGCAACGGCTATATATTGCCGCGCGGCACACTTCGCGAGCCTATATCTCATATCAGTCGCGCCGATGTTTGCCTCTTGACTAAGGTCGACCAGGCCGCCGAGGGCTCGCGCGAATATATACGCGACACCGTGGCAAAATACAACAGCAAGGCACAGATTGTAGAAAGTATTCATCAACCGCGCTGCTTTATACCGCTTTCCGAATGGTATGTAGATATTGCCGGCGACGGCATAGACGTAAGCCTGATGAAGGGGCGCAAGGTCATGGCAGTATCGGCAATCGGCAATCCGGCATCCTTTGAGCAAACGCTGTCGGATTTAGATGTAGTAATCATAGAGAGCTTGAGATACCCCGACCACCACGATTACAATATGCAGGAAATGGGCGATATTTTGCGGCAGGCAGAACGCATGGGCGCAGAGGCAATAATTATTACCGAAAAAGATGCCGTAAAGATACCTACCGAAGTAATGCAGGCTGGCTGGGAAATACCGGTCTATGTTATCTGTGTCGAAGTAAACTTTAAGACAGGGGCAGCCGAATTTAAAGAGCTGCTAAAGGAGCGGCTAGTAGAAAAACTAGGCGCACGTCCTAACCGTCTTAGCTAAATAATTATTAATCAGCAAAATTTGAGCTTTGTTTAGTATACTGCTAGAGAAAGGGTAAATGATATGAAGATACTATGTGTCATTCCAGCGCGCTACGCCTCAACCAGACTGCCAGGCAAGCCCTTAAAGGATATTGCCGGCAAACCTATGGTATGCCGCGTTTACGACCGTGCAAGCAAGGCTGAAAGCGTAGCTGAAACGCTGGTAGCAACCGATGATGAGCGTATTTTGACGGCGGTTAAAAATAACGGCGGCGAGGCAGTTATGACGCGTGCCGACCATAAAACCGGCACGGACAGACTAGCTGAGGTTGCCGCACGCTTTCCCGACATAGATTTAATAGTCAACGTGCAGGGCGATGAACCGCTAATAGAGCCAAAGCTAATAGATAATTTAGTAGCGGCTTTTTATGACGACAGCGAGCTGAAAATGGCTACGGTTAAAACAGAAATCACCAAAAAAGCCGAGCAGGAAAATCCGAACAATGTAAAGGTTGTTACTGATAAAAATGGCTACGCACTGTATTTTTCCCGTTCGCTCTTGCCCTATCCTAGAAATGCTGGCTGCAAGGTGTATAAGCATATAGGCATATATGCCTACAAGCGGGATTTTTTGCTAGAGTATGCTAAGATGAATACTACACCGCTAGAAAATGCGGAGTCTTTAGAGCAGCTGCGTGCCTTAGAAAACGGCTATCGCATAAAGGTAGTAGAAACCGCGGCTAAATTTGTCGGCGTAGATACAGCCGAGGATTTAGCTAAGGTCAATGAAATATATAGAAATATGAAATAAAGTATATAGCTTGGAAGGAGAATTGTAATGAATAAAGTGCAGATAGGAAACTTCACTGTTGGCGGCGGCGAAAAACTGACGCTGTTAGCCGGCCCTTGCGTGCTAGAGGGGCTAGAGCGCAGCTTAATGATTGGCCGCACGGTTAAGGAAATTTGCGAGCGATTAGACATTAACTATGTTTTTAAAGCCTCCTTTGATAAGGCAAACCGCTCCTCCTTCCATAGTTTTCGCGGCCCTGGCATGAAAAAAGGATTGGAAATTTTAGCTCAAATAAAAAAGGAACTAAACGTTCCTATTGTCACCGATATACATGAAACCTATCAGGCAGAGCCAGTTGCCAAGGTGGCTGACATTTTGCAAATTCCGGCTTTTCTATGCCGTCAGACTGATTTACTACACGCCGCTGCGCAGACAGGCCGGGTGGTAAATGTTAAAAAGGGACAGTTTTTAGCACCAGAGGATATGCGAAACGTGGTCGATAAGCTCCATGAAAGCGGCTGTGAGCAGATTATGCTGACCGAGCGCGGCGCGTCCTTTGGCTATCATAATTTAGTAGTCGATATGCGTTCGTTACCGATTATGCGTTCCTTCGGCTATCCCGTAGTCATGGACGGCACGCACAGCGTGCAGCTGCCAGGCGGCAACGGCGCGACTAGTGCCGGCAATCGCGAGTATGTAGAGTATCTAGTGCGCGCCGCTGTCGGTGTAGGTATTGATGCCCTGTTCCTTGAGGTGCATGATAATCCTGAGGAGGCCTTGTCTGACGGAGCTAACATGGTATATCTTGATAAATTAGAGGACTTGCTAAAGGACGCTGTAGCAATCCATGAGATAGTACGTCATAAAATCAACTGAATTATAATGAACAGGGGATAGGCTAAGTGGTAGAGCTAATAAAAGAAAAAGCAATAGAAACGCTAGACATCGAGGCTAAAGCCGTTGAGGAGCTAAAAAAACGCATTAACGATGAGTTTATCGCGGCAGTAAAATGTATTCTCGATTGCTCAGCACGCGTCATTGTAACAGGCATGGGAAAATCAGGCCATGTGGGCAGAAAAATTGCGGCAACGCTGGCATCGACTGGTACACCGTCATTTTTTATGCACCCTGCCGAGGCATTTCACGGCGATTTAGGCATGGTGACAGAAAAAGATATAGTTATCGCTATATCCAATAGCGGCGAATCAAGCGAAGTAGTAAATATTTTACCAGTTATCCGCCGCATCGGAGCAAAGATTATAGCTATGAGCGGTCGCCGCAACTCGCAGCTGGGCAAAAATTCCGATTACTTTATAAATATTGCTGTAGAGCGTGAGGCGTGTCCCTTAGGGCTTGCCCCGACCGCTAGTACTACCGCGACACTAGCTATGGGCGATGCCATAGCCATAGCATTGATGTCGGTTAGAAATTTTACTAGCACTGACTTTGCCCTATATCACCCTGGCGGAGCATTGGGAAGAAGACTCTTGCTGAAGGTATCAAACGTTATGCACAGCGGCAAGGATAACCCCGTGGTTCATAAGGATAAAACCGCCAAAGACGCGCTATTTATTATGACCGACAAGGGTCTTGGTGCAGCCTCGGTAGTTGATGATAACGGCAAATTTGTCGGACTTATCACTGACGGTATTATCCGCCGCGCGTTGGCTAAGGATTATAAATTCCTCGATGAGGCAGTGGGAAATATTATGTTTACCGCGCCGCTCACTATTACTAAAGACGAGCTGGCCGCCGCCGCTTTATCGGTAATGGAAAAGCATCAGCCGCGCCCTGTAACGGTACTACCGGTTATTGATGCAGATAAAAATCCTATCGGTATCGTTCATTTAACTGATTTATTGCGTCAGGGAGTAGTCTAATGGAGCAAAAATTAGGCGCACTAGAGAGTGCCAAAAAAATAAAATTAATAATACTAGATGTTGACGGCGTATTAACTGACGGTGGTATTTATACCGGAGAAAACGGCGAATTATATAAGCCTTTTAATACCCGTGACGGATTAGGCATAACCATAGCCCAGAAAATGGGCATGAAAACGGCAATCATCACTGGCAGAAAGTCAAAACAGGTTGCCTATCGTGCTAATGAGCTGCACATAAGTGAGGCTTATCAGGGAAATACTGATAAACGTGCCGCCTACATAGATTTAAAAAATAAATTAAAGCTGACAGATGAAGAAATCGGCTATGTTGGCGATGATTTAATAGACTTGCCAATATTATTGCAGGTAGGGCTGCCCATGGCGGTAGCTGATGCAATTCCTGAGGTTCGCGCCGAGTGTAAATTAATATCGGGCTTTGACGGTGGACACGGCGCAGTGCGGGAGCTTATCGAGTTTATTTTAAAGGCACAGGGCAAATGGTCGGCAGCGATAAAAGGCTATTACGAGATAGAGAATACTACTAATAATACGACTGGGATTGCGCAGTAGGGCAAATAATTAGTTGCTGGCGCAGTCTAGTCAGCTAAATGAGGGGGAAATTCATGCATTATAAATTCGTGATGTTTATGAGTGCGCTGATTTGCCGCCTGCCCTATGGTCTAGTAATGGCTGCTGGGCGCGTGCTAGGCAATCTATACTATTTGCTTATAAAAAAAGAGCGTGAGCGCGCAGTAGCGCAGATGATGCCGGCACTAAATATCAGCGAAGGCGCGGCAAGAAAGCTGGTTCGCGAGTCGTTTGTAAATTTAGCTAGAAATGTATTAGAAATTCTTTATATGCCGGTACTTAATGAAAAGAATTTTCATAAGTATATTGAGATTGACCATTTAGAGCGTATGCAAAATGCCATTGCCGAGGGCAAGGGCGTAGTAGTGCTTACGGGGCACATAGGTACATGGGAGTGGCTGTCGGCAGCCTTTACCTTAAACGGGCTGCCGGTAACGGCAATCGCCAAGCCGCAGCCGAATATGCAGTATACTAACGCGCTGAATGATTTAAGGAAAACTATCCATGTAGAAATATTTTCGCGCGGCACTAGCGAACTTATTGCTGCCGCTAAGGCACTAAAAAAAGGCAAGATTTTAGGCTTCCTTGCTGACCAAGATGCCGGCCCGAATGGTGCTTTTTTGCCCTTTTTAGGCAAGCTTGCATCAACCCCGATGGGACCAGCGGTATTTGCCCGCAAATTCAATTCACCGGTAGTACCGGCATTTATCGTCCGTCAGCCAAGCGGCAAACATAAGGTCATAATTGGCGAGGCTTTGCGCTATGAAGATACCGGTGATACTGACCGTGATTTATTTGAATTTACTAAACGTATGACCGCAATTGTCGAGAAAATAATCCGCGAAAATCCAACGCAATGGCTATGGTTTCAAAAGCGTTGGAATACTACCCCCGATATGCAAAACCAAAACAAGCATCATACGGTAAAGTCGGAGGGGTCTAAATAATGGATAAAAATAAAAAAATCCTGTTTGCTATAGTAGGATTATTAGCGGCAGCTTTGGTAGTATGGACAGTTACCACTATCCCTGACGCACCGCCCAAAGAAAAAGTTGAGCCAGCCTCAAAGACTATGACCTATGAGGGAAATACCATTAGCGAAAGCAGAAACGGCAAAACGTTGTGGGAAATTACGGCGGAGCATATCGAGATAAATGCCGACACTAAGGATGTGACGCTAGAAAATGTCACAGGAAAAATTTACGGCGACAACGGTCGCGAGGTTACGCTAAAGGCGGATAAGGGACTTTATACCGATAAGGAAAAGGATATATCGCTTAGTGAAAATATAGATATACAGACTAATGACGGCATGAGCCTTACCTGTGATGAGCTAAAGTGGTTCGGCAAGGAGGAAATGCTGGCAGCTATCGGCAATGCCAAAGCTAAAAAAGACGATATGGAGGCTAGCGGCGATAGAATAGAAAGCAAAGATGCTTTTTCTAAATTTAAAATCATCGGCAATGCTCATTTATCTAAGGGAGGCAGCAAGTAATGAAAAAGATTGCGCTAATGGCGGCAATGATAGCGGCATTTCCACTAGCCGCTATGGCAGCGGGCAGCGATACTCCGGCAACGCTTGACGCTGACACGCTTGAATACAATACGGCAACGGGACTGGCAACTGCTACGGGAAATGTTTTGATGACGCGCGGCGATGCCAACGTTACAGGATTAAAGGCAAGCTACAACACTAAAACAATGGAAGGTTTGGTTGAAGGAAATGTTATTGCTGTAAAGGGCAATACACGCATAACCTGCGCTAAGATGACTACTGACGGGCAAAATCATATGCTAGCTGAAGGCTCAGTTTATGGCACGCAGCTAGATAAATCTTTTACTGGAGAGCGCGTAGACTACTATCCTAACCAAAATGAATATGTTTTAGTTGCAGCTGGCGGCAAGCTCGTTAGTAAGGACGGCACTTTTACCGCCGATAAGCTAGAAGGCTGGCTTGCCGATGAGCATTATGTCGGCACGGGCAGTGCGCATATTGTAAGTCCGCCGCGGCAAATGGAGGCTGGCGGCGACCATATGGACTATTATGGCAAAACTGACGGCAAAGTAATTATTACTGGCAATGCGTGGGCAGTGCAGGAAAATAATACTATGAAAAGCAATCGCCTGACGATTTATTTAGCTGATGACGGCAAAGCGCAGGCAAAGTAAATTTGGAGGTATAGACTTTGCATATTGAGGCGAAGAATTTAGTAAAAAAATTCAAGGAGCGAGCCGCGGTTGACCGTGTGTCACTCAGAGTAGAAAAAGGAGAAATTGTAGGCTTGCTCGGCCCTAACGGTGCCGGCAAGACTACGACCTTTTATATGATTGTCGGACTTGAGCAGCCCACCTCCGGCGAGGTCTATCTATCGGATATAAATATAACTAAGTCGCCGATGTTTAAGCGTGCCGCGCTAGGCATTAGCTATCTTACGCAGGAGTCATCTATTTTCCGCAAGCTGACAGTCGAGGAAAATATCATGGCGATATTAGAAACAACGGCACTATCAAAGGCAGAGCAAAAGGCTAAATATGAGGAACTATTAGAAGAATTTCATATCGGCCATGTCCGCACGCGAAAGGGTACGGAGCTATCGGGCGGCGAACGCCGCCGCGTAGAGATTGCAAGATGCTTAGCCTTAGAGCCGCAGTTTATTTTACTAGATGAGCCATTTGCCGGCGTTGACCCGCTAGCGGTAGCTGATATTCAAGAAATTATCGAGTATCTGCGTCAGCGCGGCATGGGGATATTGATTACTGACCATAATGTGCGCGAAACGCTCCATATTGTTGACCGCGCCTATATTTTAAGCGAGGGCAAAATTTTATTAGAGGGCGACAGCCAGACTATTGCTAATAGTCCGATTGCCCGCAAATTCTACCTCGGTGAAAACTTTAGCCTGTGATTGGAGAAGAAAATGCGCATTAGAATTTTAGATAAATACATATTCAGGGAGGTACTTAAATCCTTTCTCTTTGGTATCTGCGCCTTTTCTGCGGTATTCATTGGTTCAGGTACGCTCTTTAATATTGCTAAATTTATCACCGACTATGGTGCATCGCTTACATCAGTAGCTAAAGTATTTGTGCTTAGTATGCCGGCAGTAGTTATCTGGACTTTTCCTATGTCTATGCTGTTAGCAAGCTTATTAACCTTTGGCAGACTGTCGAGCAACAGTGAGATTACCGCGATGAAATCCTGCGGCATAAGCTTTAGCCGTATAGCTATGCCGGCAATAATAATGGGACTAATCGTAAGCGTAGTAGCTATGGCATGGAATGAGTATGTAGTTCCGTGGGCAAACACTGCCTATAAAAATGTGCTGTACTATGAAATTGAAGGCAATACTGCCATGATGACGCAGGAGCATATTATTTTAAAAGAAATAAATGACGGCAAAATGCACCGCCTAGTTTATGCACGGCTCTATAATGCCGATACGCAGACTATGCAGAGCCTTACAATGCAGGATTTTGATGAAAATGGCAAGGTAGCGCATGTAGAAAATGCTGAATATGCTGAATGGAACGGCAAAGAGTGGACAATGCACAATGGCATGATTTATGACATTAATGAAGACGAAAGCAAAGCCGAGCATACTATGCGCTTTAATACGCAGGTCTTGCCGATAAGCGTAAATCCTAAACAAATTGTGCGCGAGCAGAAAAAGCCTGAGGAAATGACAATGCAGGAGCTGCGCGAGCAAATTGATATTATGAAAACGCAGTATGTAAATACGGGCAAGCTGGAGGCAGAGCTTTATCAGCGCGTGACCGTGCCATTAGCAAGCCTTATATTTGCACTAATCGGCGTGCCGTTAGGACTTCAGCCGACGCGCAATAGCTCATCAGCTGGTTTTGCTATGAGTATCATCATTATATTCATTTACTATGCACTGATGACTATGGGTAACGCTCTAGCGCGCGGCAATGTGCTAAATCCGTTGCTGGCAGTATGGATACCGAACATTGTAGGGCTTATCGCCGGCTGTTATTTAATCAAAAAAGCATCTAAATAATGTATTGGCAGCAGAAAGGAGGCGAGCGCGGTGTATGGAGTATGGCTTATACTGGTGCTAGTCGTAACTGGTGGAGCGATTGCTTTTATTGGTGACAGACTGGGGACTAAAGTCGGCAAAAAAAAATTGTCGATATTTGGGCTGCGCCCGCGTCACACTTCGATTATTGTAACGATAGTTACAGGCATACTTATTACTACCATGACGCTAGGGGTTATGGCCCTTACATCAGAAAATGTCCGCACAGCACTTTTTGGCATGGAAAAGCTTCAGGAAAATATGGCTAAGACGCGTGAAAGTTTGACGCAGGCGGAAAAGGAGCTAGAGCTAGCGCAAAGCGAGCGTGTCGAAACCAATGAACAGCTAGAAAAAGCTAAGGCTGATGTCGATAAGTTGCAGCTACAGCAAAAAGAGTTGCAGGCGGCATCAGATGAGCTGGTCGCTGGCAATAAAATCCTTGAGGAGGAAAATAGCAGACTTTTGGAAATAAATGATAGCTTAGTCAGTGAAAATAATAGCCTTACTAATAGCAATGATAAATTAACTTCTGACAACGAAAATCTGACTAATGAAAATGGCAAGCTGACTAGCGATAATAAGGAATTACTAGAGCGCACTATTGCCTTGCGTAACGGACTTATATATCTGCGCGAGGGCGATGTCGTTTTTCGTGCCGGCGAGGTTATCGCTAGCGGTGTAGTCCGCGGCAATCGCTCGGCAAGCGAGGTTGCTAGCGATTTACAGGCATTAGCGCAGGTTGCTAATCGCAATGTATCGGCGCGGCTCGGCGAGAATACGGGGGATAAGGATATTTGGATATATCAGCCGGAGTACGATGCGGCGGTTAAAACTATAGCCGAAAGCCCTCAGGATATGGTAGTGCGTATCGTAGCTGCCGGCAATCTTATTCGCGGTGAAAGCGTGCGCACTACTTTGGCCCTTTATAAAAATAGCGTTATCTATAAAAATAAAGAGTTTATAATCGCTAAACCCTACACGCTGTATGGCGATGGTCAGGAGGCAGAAGAAACGGCGATGAATTTCCTAAAGGAAGTAAATCTAGCCGCCAATGCCAAGGGAATTTTAGCCGACCCCATTACAGGAAGTGTGGGCGTTATGGACGGCGAAGAATTTTATGATATAGTAAATAAGCTCCGCGGTATGCGCGGTTCGGTCGTTTTATCGGCCTATGCTTTAGGCGATACTGATGCCTTAGGGCCGCTAAGGCTAAAGCTAAAGGTTGACCAAGATGAAACAAGTGCTGTAAAATAAGTAAAGCCTTCTCCTAAGGAGAGGGCTTTTATAGAACGGAGGTGCAGTATGCTAGCAGCAGTCGACCCAGGACGGGATAAATGCGGCGTAGCAATAGCTAGTGACACAGGCAATATTTTGTGGCATGAGGTTATTAAAACCGAAAGCTTAGCAGCTACATTAGCCAGGCTAAAGGAAAAATATAATTTTAAAAAATTAGTTATCGGTAATGGCACAACGAGTAAAGACGCGCAGCAAAAAATAAATAGCAGCCAGTTAGCTTTAGAAATAAATGTAGTTGATGAATACCGCACCACCGACATGGCGCGCAAATTATACTGGAAACTAAATCCGCCGACAGGTTTAAAAAAATTAATTCCCACCTCGATGCAGGTACCTAAAGTTCCTGTTGACGATTTAGTGGCAGTTATTTTAGCTAAAAGATTTTTAGGAGTGAGCGAAAATGAGTGAGCAAAAATTTTTAAGACCAGATTGGACAGAATATTTTTTAGATATTGCCCGCGCGGTCGGCAAAAGAGCAACGTGTTTAAGACGGCGTTACGGTGCAATTATAGTAAAGGATAAAATAATTATCAGCACAGGCTATAATGGTGCGCCGCGCGGCGAGGCAAATTGTATCGATACCGGTGTTTGCGAGCGCGAAAGGCTGCACGTTCCTAAGGGACAGAATTATGAGCTGTGCGTATCCGTTCACGCTGAGCAAAACGCGATAATAAATGCTGACCCTGCGATGATGGAGGGGGCAACTATCTATATTGTAGGCGTAAATGCTGACGGCAGCCTAGCATCGGGGAAACCGTGTCTTTTATGTCGGCGCATGGTGAAAAATGCCAAGCTCTCGCGCGTGGTTTATTATGAAACTGACGGCAGCATCGTAGAATGTACGCCGGCAGAGATACATGATTAATTAAATTTGTTTTTCTTGACACTACGTTTGTAAAATGTACGCGCTATACAATGCTTATTATAATTGACACTTACAAGGCACTGCGGTAAAATAAACCGTGTTGACTAAGCTAGACGGGGGTTTAGCTAAAATAAGGTAATTGAAAAACAGGAAAAAGAGGTGCTGCTTGTATGCCAGATTATGTGTTGGCGTTTATTATCGCAACTGGTGTCGCGCTTTTTATCACGCCGGGTGTGATTTTATTGGCGGCCAAGACGGGGGCTATGGATGCGCCCGATGCTAGAAAGGTACATAAAAAACCAATTCCGCGTATTGGCGGACTAGGCATTTATGCTGCATTTATGGTAACGATTGTAAGTCTATTGAATGTAGTCGATGTTACCGATGATGTTATGTTTGAGCTGACCGGACTTATAATCGGCGGCTCGCTTATCGTTTTAGTAGGGATTATTGATGATTATAAAAATCTGCCGGCTAAAGTAAAGCTGGTGGGGCAGATTATCGCCGCGGCAGTTTTAGTTATTGGCTTTGATGTCCATATTGATTTTATAACCGACCCATTTGGCGACCCGCTCAGCGACTATATCTATACCGAGGCACTGGCCATTCCGCTGACTATTTTTTGGATAGTGGGCATAACCAATACTATAAATCTAATTGACGGTCTAGACGGACTAGCCGCCGGCGTATCGATAATAGCATCGATTACTATTTTTTTAGTAGCGATGCAGCAGGAAATTTTCTTGGTGGCAACCTTGACCGCTGCTCTAGCTGGCAGTGCTTTAGGCTTTTTATACTACAATTTTAATCCGGCACGCATCTTCATGGGCGATTCGGGCAGTCTTTTCCTAGGCTTTATGTTAGCCGGTATTTCTGTTATCGGTGCGGTTAAGTGTGCGACAACTATTGCTTTGATTGTCCCGATACTGGCTTTAGGACTGCCTATTCTCGATACGACCTTTGCTATTGTGCGCCGTTACCGCGGCGGTGTGCCAATATTTAAGCCCGACAAAGGGCATCTGCATCATCGCTTACTGGACTTAGGCTTTAGCCAGCGGCAGGCAGTGCTTTTGATGTATGTTATAAGCGCGCTGTTAGGACTTAGTGCAGTAGCACTTACCGAGGTAAGCAGTCAAATGGCGATTATAATTGTGTTGCTGGTCGTTATAGCAGTGCTGTTTGGTGCTAAAAAAATCGGCATATTAAGGCTTAAAAATTCAGCGCATCAGCACTAATATTGTCCCGAAAAGAAAGGAAGTTTAGAATGGAAAGCAAAAAGATAAAGGTGATGACAGTCTTTGGCACGCGTCCTGAGGCTATCAAAATGGCACCGATTGTGCTAGAACTAGCTAAGCATCCCGATAAAATCACGCCAGTGGTGGCAGTCACGGCACAGCATAGAGAAATGCTTGACCAGGTGTTAAAACTTTTCCATATAAAGCCTGACTATGATTTAGACATCATGGCGCAGGGACAGACACTATTTGATATCACTACTAAGGCAATGCAGGGACTAGATAAGGTTTTGACAGCAGAAAAGCCAGATATTGTGCTGGTTCATGGCGATACAACGACAACCTTTGCCGGCGCGCTGGCCGCCTACTATCATCAAATTCCAGTAGGCCATGTCGAGGCCGGACTTAGAACACATAATATTTACTCGCCATTCCCAGAAGAAATGAATAGAAAGCTTACGGGCTGCGTTGCCGCATTAAATTTTGCGCCGACAGAAACCAGCGAGCATAATTTACTTAGCGAGAATGTGCCGGCTGAAAGTATTTTCGTTACGGGAAATACGGTTATTGACGCACTGCATCATACTGTCCGCGATGATTTTGCGTTCTCTGATGAGCTATTGCAAAAGATAGATTTTAAAAATAAACGCATAATCCTCGTCACTACCCATCGCCGCGAAAATCTCGGCGAGCCGATGCGCCATGTATACAAGGCTCTGCGGCAGCTTACCGAAGAATTTGACGATGTAGAAGTAGTTTTTCCCGTGCATAAAAATCCTAAGGTGCGCGAGGTAGTAAATGAGGAACTAGGCGGCTTAGACAAGGTTCATTTAATTGACCCGCTAGATTATGAGCCGTTTGCTAATCTTATGCACCGCGCTCATTTAATACTAACTGATTCGGGCGGCGTGCAGGAGGAAGCTCCGGCACTAGGAAAACCGGTGCTAGTGTTGCGCGATACTACGGAAAGACCTGAGGCAGTCGAGGCGGGTACAGTAAAATTAATCGGCACTGACCGCGACCGCGTGTATAATGAGGCGCGCGAGCTGCTCACCAATAAGGCAGAATACAACCATATGGCAGCAGCAGTAAATCCCTACGGTGACGGCAAAGCCGCTGCCCGCATTATCAAGGCTGTACTTTATCATTATGACCTTGCTGATGACCGCCCTGATGTATTTATGGGCAAGTAAAGATAAATAAAACATCTTAAGCACTTGCAATTTGTTTGTGAGTGCTTTTTATTTTTACATAAAAATGATTTTTTATTGAATGTAATTACCTTATAGCTACGAGAGAGGATACAATATAACGTTTTAAAAAATAAAAATCTATAGACTAGAGAGTAAATATTAAAAATTTAATATTTATATGGTATAATAACGCTATATTTTTGATATTATAAAGATTAGGAGATGCGATATGATATTATCAGAAGAGATAAAGCGAATTAGACAACGAAGTTTATTAACACAAAATGATTTTGCTAAAGAAATTAAAGTTGCATTTTCGACTGTAAATAGATGGGAATGTGGAAAAGCAAAGCCTAACATCAATGCGATGAAAAATATTAAAAAATTTTGCTTTAACCATGATATAGATTATTCAACTGTTGAAGAGGCATGGCTTAATTATACTGTAAAGACCAGAGAAAAATGATTAAAGTTATTATAGAATTGTTATCAAATAAGGAGATTTGATATATAGTGTATAGTTGTGCTACAGATATATTTGAAAATGATATTACGAAAATAGGTATGGATATACTTGAAATTCTTCTTTTTGATAGAACGACTAAAAGAAATATTATATGGGCTACTTCTGATTATGAAATGTATGGAGAGGAATATAATTCAAGATTTCCTATTACCGTAAATTTAATTTCTAATATAAACTCCAATATTATTCAACCTCGAGTTAAAAAAAATAAAAGCAATAAATTGACAAGAACAAAAGAAAAAGCAGAAGTTTTTACACCTTCTTGGATATGTAATATTCAAAATAATTTAGTGGATAGTGAATGGTTTGGTAGGAAAGATGTTTTTAATATCGAAACAGACAAATCATGGATTACAACCAATGAAGTTATATCCTTTCCAAAAGATAATAAACACTCTTGGAAAAAATATGTTGATGATAAGCGATTGGAAATTACTTGTGGAGAAGCTCCATATTTAGTTAGCCGATATGACACTGTGACTGGAACTCCAATAGCTGTTAAAGATAGAATAGGCTTATTAGACAGAAAATTGCGTATAGTTAATGAAAACACTGATACTATTGAAAATTGGTATAAGTGGACTAAAAGAGCTTTTGAAAGTATATATGGTTTTGAATTTCAAGGGGATAGTTTGCTATTAGCAAGAGAAAATATCCTGTATACATTTATTGATAACTACGTTTTTAAATTTAATTCAGTGCCAGACAATAAAAAGATAAAAGAAATTGCTATTGTAATATCTTGGAACATTTGGCAAATGGATGGCTTGAAATTTACTGTCCCCTATGAGAAGGTGTATGAGCAATTCTTTCAAATACCGATAGAAAGCTCAACTTCAAATCAAAATCAACCTTGTTATTGTAAAATTAAAGATTGGCGTTCAAAAGAAACGCTGACATATAAATCAATAGTTTTGGAAGGGTGTTGAGTAGAAAATGTCCACATTTGTAAATATGGAAAAACTAGATGAATTAATAGTTGGCAGAGTAAAACCGAGCATATATGCTTTTTCTACTAATACAGTTCCAAACTATTTGAAAGTTGGTGATACTTATAGACCAGTTCCAACTAGGCTGGCAGAATGGAAAAAATATTTTCCAGATTTAATTCAAGAATTTAAAGAAACGGCTGCTTTATCTGATGATATATTTTTTAGAGATTATTCAATACATCAATACTTAGAATATGTACTACACAAATATCGATTACAAGAATGCGATATTCCCATCGGAATGCATTATTCAAAAGAATTTTTCAAAGATACAACAAACGATGATGTTAGTGCTGCAATTCAAGATATACGTATGGATTTTAAAAACAATACTGGAAAATACAAATTTTATGATACGAACACAAAACTTCCAGAAACCTTTACCTATGCATCTACTGGAAAATGGATGTTACGTCCTAATCAAGAACAAACAGTAGAAAATTTTAAGAAGGCTGTAAGTAATGGTAGAAAAAACTTACTAATGTATGCAGTTATGAGATTTGGAAAGTCTTTTACATCGCTATATTGTGCTAAAGAAATAAACGCTAAACTGGTTTTAATTGTTTCAGCAAAGGCTGATGTTAAGGAAGAATGGAAAAAAACAGCAGAGAGTGCTGAAAATTTTAATAAGGAGTATGTTTTTTTATCATCAGATGATCTACTGAGAGAAAAATCTGTTATTCAGTCAAAATTTAATAATAATAATAAAGTTATTGTGTTTTTAACCCTTCAAGATTTGCAAGGCAATGAAATAAAAGATAAGCACAAGGAATTATTTAAAAAAGATATTGACTTGCTTATTGTTGATGAAACTCACTATGGTGCTAGAGCTGAAAGCTATGGAAAAGTTATCAGAGAGGTAAATTATGAAAAGGATGTCAAGGGAAAATATGCTGATGATGATTTTATTGAATATGTTGATGCTGAAGAAGTTTTGAAAAGCCTATCGGTCAACATAACATTACACTTATCTGGCACACCCTATCGCATCCTAATGGGAAGTGAATTTGAAAAAGAAGATATTATTGCATTCTACCAATTTACTGATATTGTGAAAGATCAAAAACAATGGGACGAAGATAATCTTTTGAATGAAGAGCCAGAATGGAATAATCCATATTATGGATTCCCACAAATGGTTCGGTTTGCCTTTACACCCAGCAAATCTGCTTTAGAATTACTTGATGCACTAAAAAATAAGGGTGTGTCATATGCATTCTCAGAATTATTTAAACCAGAATCAATAAAGAAAGATAATAAAAATAATAAACATAAAAAATTCATACACGAACAAGAGGTATTAGAATTATTTATGGCTATTGATGGTAGTAAAACAGATGACGGTCTATTATCTTTTCTTGATTATGACAAAATCAAAAAAGGAAAAATGTGCCAACATATAGTTGTTGTACTTCCATATTGTTCTTCTTGTGATGCATTAGAGAATTTAATAGAATTACATTTAGATGATTTTAAAAATCTTCAGCAATATAAAATAATTAACATTTCTGGTGTTGACAATCCAAATAAATATCATAGTATACAAATTATTAAAAGTGAGATAAAGTCTTGTGATGAAAAAGGGCAAAAGACAATAACTCTTACCGTTAACAGAATGCTAACTGGAAGTACTGTAGAACAATGGGACACAATGATATACTTAAAGGATACGGCTTCTCCTCAAGAATACGACCAAGCAATATTTCGATTACAGAATCAGTACATAAAAAAATATGTGAACGATACCGGTGAGGAAATTAAATACAATATGAAACCTCAAACCTTGTTAGTTGATTTTGACCCACATAGAATGTTTTCTATGCAGGAGCAAAAATCAATGATTTACAATGTGAACACTGATGCTGCAGGCAATCAACACTTAAAAGAAAGATTAGATGAGGAATTAAAAATATCTCCTATTATACAAATTAACAAAAATAAGATATCAAAAGTTGAACCAAATGACATTCTTACACTGATAAGCCAATATTCTGCTTCAAAAGGTGTGTTAGAGGAAACAATGGATATTCCAGTAGATATGTCCTTATTAAATTACGATGAGTTGAAAAAAATAATAGAGCAACAATCGGAATTAGGGACAAAGGGTGGTTTATCAATAGAGGCTTATTCTAGCAATAATGATGGGGATGATTTCGATAATTCTGATGATGATAATAATAGTAAGGAGAACAATGATACGAATGTTGCTCATGATAATTCAAAAGATCAAACAGATATAAAGAAGACAAAATCTCTTGAAGATAAGTTTAGAACTTATTATTCAAGAATACTGTTTTTGGCATTCTTGACAAAAGACACTGTTAAGTCACTTGATGATATAATTGCTGTTATTAACACAACGGATAATTGTAGAATTGCTAAAAATTTAGGAGTTTCAGAAAATATTTTGTCCCTAATAAAGGAACACATCAACTTATTTATTCTGCGCCAGTTAGATTATAAGATACAAAACATCAATATGCTTGCACACGATGATTCAGTTGAGCCTATTAAACGAGCATTAACAGCAATAAAAAAGTTTGATAGAATATCAGATTCGGAAGTTACTACACCCAATAATGTGGCAAATAATATGATTTCGTTGATTCCAGACGATTGTTTTATTGATTTACCTAATGGAAAAATACTTGATATAGCAAGTAAAATGGGCGAATTTGCAATTGCTATAGTTCATCGATGTAATGATTTAGGGATACAAACGGATGCAATTGCAGATAAAATAATGTCAATTCCTACTTCTTCTGTTGCTTATGAATTCACAAGAAAAGTATATGAGGTTTTGGGACTAAATGTTAATATGATTGTATCTAATTTCAACAGCTACGATTTGCTGGATATTAAGGAAACAGATAAAGATAGTAACGATTTTAATAAAATTAATTATAATAAAATAAAGACCATACTATCTCAGAAATGTATGGCAAATGAAATGACATTAAACAATATTATAAAGAATGAAGGTGAACAAATGAAATTCAATGCAGTTGTAGGTAATCCTCCTTACCATGAAGATGATGGTGGGGCTGGAGCTAGTGCAAGACCTATTTATCCTGATTTTGTAAATATTGCAAAAATAACTTCCTCGAAATATTCATCGTTGATTATTCCGACAAGGTGGTTTACAGGAGGTAAACATTTAGATAAATTCAGATTAAATATGCTGAAGGATATACACATTAAAGAACTTCACGATTTTTTACATCCAGAAGAAATATTTCCAAATACCAATAATCGTGGAGGTATTTGCTACATCTTATGGGACAATTATTATGACAATATAAATGCTTCATCTCATACTACGGTTGTAACACATGGAAATAATGGAAAGATAGATATAGCAAATAGAACTTTAAAAACAAGAGATTTAGATTTGTTTGTCAGAAACTATAAAGCTATATCTATATTAGATAAAGTAATTCCGAGTAAAACGACCAAAACAATGAGCAATTACATTTCTGTAAGAAAACCTTTTGGTATAGAAAGCCATATAGTGAAGACAAAGGATTGGCATTTAAATGCAGCAGAACTTTTGGATGCTGTTCAATGTTTTGGTAAAGGACAAAACTTAGGATATGTTTCAAAATCTAAGATCACATCTAATGAAAAGTATCTTGATTGCTGGAAAGTTTTTACACCTAGAGCAAATAATGTTGGTACTGAGTTAAATGATGATAATTTAAATGCATTTATTGGGCAACCAAGTCAAATATGTACAGAGGCATACATAATGATTGGATGTGGTATGGCACTTAATAAAACATCAGTAAAAAATTTAGCAAAATATTTTAATACAAAGTTTGTTAGATTTATGCATGGACTTGCGAAATCAAGTCATGATGCACCACGTTCTACTTATAGATTTGTTCCTGTTGTGGATTTTAATGAAGAATGGACCGATGAAAAATTGTACGACAAATTTGGACTCTCCGAAGATGAAATCGAATTGGTTGAATCTAGTATCAAGCCGATGAATTAAAAGAAAATGACTGCACTAGAGTAATTAATATTCTAGTGTGGTCGTTTAATATTGAGTTCCGTTTAAAGGATTTACTTGAAATTGTTATTTTTTATGCAAAATTTATGTGTATTTTACGAACTGGAGTTATGAATATATGAATCTTGAAAATTATATCGAAAGTCAATACAGGGAAATAAAACCATTTCAAAACTATGAATATATTGATTTATATAAGAACTTTGAATCTAGAAAAATGCAAGAAATATTAGCAACTGTTCATTTTTTATTCATTTCAAATTATAAAAGGATGAACGAAAGATTGCCAACTAAAGATTATGAAGCTCATTTTTGGGCAGATGAAAGTAGAAAGCTTTTGTTTGCAATAAACATTATTCGTGAGATGCAAAAAAAATTAAAAAATACTGCTTTTGCTTTTGAATTAGATAGCTATTACGAACAAGTTGTTACTTTATCTGAGCAATTTTTAAGTGATAGTGGTGGAAGTAAAATACCACCACATACAGAGAAAGTACAGCTGTATTATACGATACCTATCTTTATTAATAAAAATTCTATTAAATTAGGTAATGATGAAAATCAATGTCATAATTTTGCTGATTTAAAACTAATAGGGGAGGGGTCATACGCAAAAGTGTTTTCTTTTTTTGATGATTATTATAACAGAAAGTATATTCTTAAGAGAGCAAAGAAAAATTTAAATGAAAAAGAAATAGAACGATTTAAGCAAGAATTTGAACAAATGGAAAGACTTTCTTCTCCATACGTTGTTGAAGTATACCGTTATGATGATAAGAAGAATGAATATATTATGGAATACATGGACACCTCGTTGGATAAATTTATTGAAAAAAATAATTCATCATTACTTAAAGAAGATAGAAAGAGATTTGCTTTTCAAATCTTAAAAGCATTTAAATACATTCATTCAAAAGGGTTACTTCATAGAGATATCAGTCCCAAGAACATACTAATAAAAATGTATGAAGATGCAAAGGTGATTAAAATATCGGATTTTGGTTTGGTTAAGATGCCAGAAAGTAACTTAACTTCTATCAATACTGAATTCAAAGGATATTTTAATGACCCTAGCTTGATAACAGAAGGTTTTTACAAGTATGACATTTTACACGAAACTTATGCTCTTACAAGATTGATGTATTTTGTTATGACAGGTAAAACCAATGTTTCAAATATAAAAGATGAAAAATTACGAGCATTCATTAATAAAGGATTATCTGCTAATAAAGCTGAGCGTTACAAATGTGTTGATGAAATTATTAAGGTCATAAAAGAATTATGAGAACTATAAAAAGTCTATTAAAGTTAGAGCAATAAAGAAAAAAGCTTTAAATTGGCTGTCGGCTTGAAAGTTAATGTTGATACTATATAAAAAATGTTATAGAATATAGGTCGTATGTTAATATAAGTAATAATATAATAGAGAAAGTGGGTATATGAATGGCACAGACGGTTTGGTCACTATTGCCGCCGATTATAACAATCGCGCTGGCACTGTGGACAAAAGAGGTGTATATGTCGCTAATCATCGGTATTTTTTGCGGAGCGATGATTTTTACGGGCGGCAATGTTTTGACGGCAATAATTACTATGTTTGAGGTGATGTCGGAGAAAATCGGCTCGAATGTCAATATTTTAGTTTTTTTGGTAATTCTCGGTATTTTGGTGGCGGCGATTACTAGGAGCGGTGCAACGCGCGCCTATGGTGAGTGGGCTGTGCGGACTATTAGCGGTAAGCGCAGTGCATCGCTTTTGACGGCATTATTAGGTGTAGTTATTTTTATTGATGATTATTTTAACTGCCTGACGGTTGGCACGGTTATGCGCCCCGTTACTGATAAATTTAAAATTGCGCGTACTAAGCTGGCTTATATTATTGACGCAACGGCTGCGCCGATTTGTATTATTGCGCCGGTATCTAGCTGGGCGGCAGCGGTTAGCTCGTCCCTGCCGGAGGACAGCGGCATTGACGGTTTTTCTTTATTTTTGCAAACTATTCCCTTTAATATTTATGCTTGGCTGACGCTTGCCTTTATGATTTTTATTATCTGGACGGGCAAGGATTTTTCTAAAATGGGCAAAAGCGTGCGGGAGAACCAACAAAATTTTGTTATCCCGAAGGAATATGAGGGGGAAATAAGTCATAAGCATACGACAGAGGGCACGGGCAAAATGATTGACCTTATTTTGCCGCTATTAGTTTTAATCGCTGCCTGCGTTTATGGTATGTTATATACTGGTGGCATACATGAGGGCAAGGGCATTGCCGAGGCATTTGCTAACTGTGATTCGTCTAAGTCGCTGGTGCTGGGCTCATTTATCGCGTTTGTTTTTACGGGCTTTTTGTATCTGCCGCGCCGCGTGGTGACGTTTGGCGCGTTCTGCGATAGCTTTGGTGCAGGCTTTAAGGCAATGACACCGGCTATTTTTATTCTGTGTTTAGCGTGGACGCTGTCGGGGATTTGCTCAGATAAATTTTTGGATTTGGGCGGCTTTGTCGGCGGCATTGTAAGTGCTAATGCCACTATTTTAATGTTTATTCCATTGATGTTTTTCTTGGTGGGCGCAGGTCTTGCATTTGCTACGGGAACGAGCTGGGGAACGTTTGGTATTCTTATTCCGATTGCTGTTGCCGTGGTCGGTACAGATGTAAATTTACTTACGCTGTGCGTTACGGCGATTTTATCAGGCGCGGTGGCCGGCGACCATTCTTCGCCGATTTCTGATACTACGATACTGGCATCGGCTGGCGCGCAGTGCCACCATATCGACCATGTAAATACACAAATTCCCTACGTTATGACGGTCGGTTTGTGCTGCGTCATTGGCTACGCACTAGACGGCATAACAGGTAATGGCTGGATTGGCTTGAGCGCGGCAATAGCCATGCTGATTGCCATTATGGTATTTATTTCTGCCAAAGTAAAAAGTTTAGATTGAACTTTTTTTTAAATATGTTATAATTTCATTAAAGACACGCAACGAAGCGCGAAAGCTCGTGGCGTGTCTTTTTGTATTTAGTGTGTGATTTTTTTAGGGGGAATAGAAATGATTAGCTTTCCTATTTTTAAAGAACTCGAGGAGCATCGCGATAAGATAAATGAAAGATTTCATCGCGAGAGTGAGCCGCTGCTTATAGAGCGTTTTCAACAGTTCGGCTTTAAACCGATTGACGGCGATTTGCATAAAATGGTGTTGACGGAAAACAGTACGGGAAATACTTATAATTTGGCAATAAATACTTATGAAATTGTGGTGGAGTTTTGTCATGTAAAGCGTGATGAGCGGATAAAGATTTGCGAGATAAGCAATCTTAGCCTTAGCGCGCATGATATTATGAATATTATAATTGCGGCAATTGACTCTTGGCTACAATACGGTGTGATTTATGATTACTTATCGGCGCAGCACTTTACCACTGCCGGTGCAGCAACTCTTCCTACATTATGATTTAAGCAAAATTAAGTTTCAAACGATAACACCTGTAGAGCTTTTGGTTTTTAAAAGGCAGGTGTTATTATGAGCTCAATAGATGCTATTAGCACTAGTAGTTGGAATACTGTTTTAACTAGCACATCAGCTACTGACAAGGATACAGACACTAAGGCTGATTTTTCTGCTATGTTGGCGGATTTAAAATCGGGTGGCGGTACTGGCAAAAAATCTAGCGGCAGTGGCGACAGCGATGAGGAAACGGCAACGGTTACGCAAGTTATGTCGGACGGTTCGGTTTTAGTTACAGTTTATCAGGGCGATGAGATTATTTCGCAGACAAAAACTAGAGCCGCTAACGCTGAGGAAAATCCCCATATTTTAAGCACTAGTTTTGAAAAGAGCGGCGGGACGGCAGATAATCAGGCAAATTCAGCGATTGCCGGCAGTGCGGCGGCACTTATGCTGAACGCGCTAATGCAGAAGTGAACGTACTCCCACCTATAGAGGTGGGAGCTTCCTGCTTCAACGACAACAGC
>SAMEA104315428__coassemble_806_pt1 | contig 43752 bp, 43 predicted proteins | sample SAMEA104315428__metabat2_low_PE_031 | metagenome-assembled genome bin SAMEA104315428 (sample SAMEA104315428) | gut metagenome | biome: Monkey gut; feature: monkey-associated habitat; material: faeces | place: China | collected 2013 | reverse complement strand
AATTAAAGGCTCTTATTATGTCCGCTATTATGGCAGGCTCGATTTCCTTTATGGGAACGAGTGAGGCAGCTATACAGGTAAATCCAATAAACGGCATTTCTGACGATTTTATCAAGGGTGCAGATGTATCTATGCTGCCGGAAATGGAAAAGCTGGGCGCAAAATTTTATGATGTCGACGGCACGGAAATGGACGAATTGCAGATTATGAAAAATCACGGTATCAACTGGATACGCGTGCGCATTTGGAATAATCCTAAGGAAGGGCCAGGAGGCGGCGGCAATACGGACGAGGCCCGCGCTATTGAGCTAGCCAAGCGCGCTAAGGCTCTCGGCATGAAAACCCTAGTAGATTTCCACTACAGTGATTGGTGGGCCGACCCTGGCAAGCAAATAACGCCGAAGGCTTGGCAAAATATGAATAAAGACCAGCTTAAAAAGGCTCTCTACGACTACACCTATAAGGTTGTTAAGGATTTCCAAGCCGCCGGTGTCGAGCCGGATATGATACAGGTCGGCAACGAGGTTAAAAGCGGTATGTGCTGGCCAATTGGTCAATTCCCTGGCAAGGACGAGGGCAAGGCATTTTCTGAGCTACTAGCAGCTGGCTTAAAGGCAGTAGGCGATGCCGACCCTGACCACAGCATTAAGCGCATGGTGCATCTGCCTGACGGCGGCAGTAATGACTTCTATCGTTACTTCTTTGACAAAATGATTAACGATTACGGCGTAAAGGATTTTGATGTCATTGGATTATCCTATTATCCGTTCTGGCATGGCACGTTTGATGCGTTGCAGCAAAATATGAATGATATTTCCGCGCGCTACGATAAAGATGTAATCGTGGTTGAAACGGCATTCGGCTATACGAATGAAAACTTTGATAGTCAGAAGAATGTTTACGGCGCAGACGAGGAGCGTATTGGCGGTATGCGCAGCACGGTTCAAGGACAGGCAACAGGACTTAGAACGGTTATGCAGGCAGAAGTAAACGTCCCGAACGGTCGTGGCACGGGCATTTTCTACTGGGAGCCTGATTGGTATCCAGTAGAGGGTGCGGGCTGGAAAACTGGCGAAGGCAACGAGTGGGATAACCTTGCTATGTTTGATAAAAATGGCAAAGCCTTGGAGTCGTGGGAAGTATTTAATATGGTTTCCGATAAAAACGGCAAGACGGTAGAGCCAAAGGTTAAAGAGGTCGAGGACGTTACCGCTAACGGCGGTGTCGGCGCACCAGTGACGTTGCCGGAGAAAACTCGCGTGACCTATACCGATGACCATGCTAAGATGTGCAAGGTTACTTGGAAAACGGCTGAGCCGGTGTTTGACAAGGTTGGTACTTACAAGGTAAAGGGGCATGTTGACGAGGTAAACAGGGACATCACTTGCACCGTTACGGTTATTCAAAAGACAAATCTATTAAAAAATCCTGATTTTGAGGGCTTGAGCCTTGATAACTGGACGATTACCGGCGATAGCAAAGCGGTATCTACTGTTTGCGAGGCAGGCAACACGCTTGGCAACGGCTCAATGAAGTATTGGCTCGATACTGCCTTTAAGTTTGACGCTACGCAGAAGGTTACTAATCTAAAGCCTGGCAAATACACACTCTCTGTAAAGACGCAGGGCGGCGGCGGACAGTTTAAGTATCAGCTGTTTATTAAGGGTGACAATGGCAAAATTCAGTCGGTAAATATCTCTGATATTGGCTGGAATAAGTGGCAGACTTGGGAAATAAAGGATATAGAGATAAAGGGCGGCGAGGCAACTGTCGGCATTATGATGGAGGCAACGCCGGGCAACTGGGGCTCGATGGACGATTTTGAGTTCTATCGTCAAGAATAATCTATAATAAATCCTCACTAAAAATTAATTGGACAGTAAAAGGCACGGTCGCTTTTAAGTGACCGTGCCTTTTAGCTGATATTTTCTTTTATATGCTCGATAAATTTTGCTGTGGCGATATTTTGCATGGGGTGACGTTTCCAAGCAAATACGCTGGTGGAGGTTAAGGGCGGATTTAAAGGCTTTTCAACTAAAATATTTTTATCTAAAAAGGGGCTGGCATTTTTTATGCAGATAGAGTAGCCTAAGCCTCTTTCTACGAGTATGGCGGCATTGGGATTTAGATTGCTGGTAGCAGCTATATTAGCTTTTTTTAGCACTGCGCCTAGGTAGTGAGTGATTTCATTTTGCACGTTGGCGCGGCGCGGCAGTATCAGCGTTTTGCCGCGCAGGTCGGTCGCACTAATGCTAGGCTTTATTGCTAAAGCGTCATCAGCACGCATAACTACGCACCATTCTTCCTTTTGACTCAGCCGTACAAAATCAAAGGCTTCAATATTGATTGGCTCTAGCAAAACACCGATGTCGATTAGACCGCTTTCCATGCGCTCGCGCACTACGTCGGCATTGCCGGTAAATATATCAAAATTTACATGCGGATATTTGGCGATAAAGCTTTTTATTAGGTCGGCTAAGGTGAAGCTAGCAGCTAGTCCGCCGCTGCCGATAGTTATTGTACCGCTGACTAATTCAGCCGATGATTTTAATTCATTTTCAGTTTTATCGACGAGGGCAAGAATTTCTTCGGCGCGCCGTTTAAATAACATTCCTTCGCTGGTAAGCGATATTTTTTTTGCGCCGCGAATGATGAGCTTAGTGCCGACATCTTCTTCTAGCTGCGCCATTTGGCGGCTTAGGGTCGGCTGGGTAATATGTAAAATTTCGGCGGCGCGCGTTATGCCTTCTTCACGGGCGACCATTAGAAAATATTTTAGCAGACGGATTTCCATAATAATTTCTCCAAGGCTTGCAATAAAAATTTTTATTTTAGCATATAATTTTTCACTGAAAATAACAGGAATGAATTTATAAATTAAGCAATAATAAACAGGAAAGTGCAAAAGCAAGGGCGAATAACTACCGAGATAAAGAAAATTTATACTAAAATTAATGGACTTTTAGCTAAGCAGGGTGAAGTTATGAAAGAGGAATACGGTAAAATAGTAGAGCTAGCAGGAGATTTAGCTACTGTCCGCGTGGGCCGACATGAAAGCTGCACGGCGTGCGGCGCGTGCGGCGGTGCTAGGCAGGCGGTAGTTAAGGCGGTAAATAAGGCGGGCGCAAAGGTCGGCGATGAGGTGCGATTTGAATTTTTAGAGGAGAAGATGCTGTTAGGGGCGTTTATGGTTTTTGTCTGGCCGTTGATTTTTGCTGCAGTGGGCGCGGCGTTCGGCTTTTTGCTCGCGCCGAGCCTTGATGCTGATATTGACAGCAGTGCAATTGGCGGCGCGATAGTATTTTTTTTATTGTCGCTATTTTTAGTGAAGAAGTTTGATAAAAAGGCGGCGGCAAATTCGGCGGCTAAGCCGGTAATTGTGGAGATTTTAGGGAAGTAAGAGGTGATGAGCATGTGGAAATCATTCCTCGGCGGAATACATCCGCATGACGGCAAGAAACTTGCCATGGATAGTCCGATAGAAACTATGCCTGTGCCGAGTGAAGTGGTGATTGCACTCAGCCAGCATATCGGCGCGCCATGCACGCCGCTGGTGAAGGTGGGCGATACAGTGTTAAAAGGACAGCTTATTGCTACCTCTGATGCGTTTATGCATGCCGATATTCACGCGTCAACATCGGGCAAGGTAGTAAAAATTGAGGAGCGTCCCCATTCGGGACGGGGCATGTGCCAGTCGATTGTTATTGCTGCTGACGGCGAGGATAAGTGGATAGACGGTTTACCGCAAAATCGCGATTATAACGCTATGAGTAGTGAAGAAATTTTGCAGGCGATACAGTCGGCCGGCATTGTCGGCATGGGCGGCGCAACTTTTCCCGCGCATATAAAGCTAAAGCCAGCGAAACCGGTTGACATTTTAATTTTAAACGGTGCGGAGTGCGAGCCGTATCTTACGGCAGACTATCGACTGATGCTAGAGGATAGCGAGCGCGTTATCACAGGCGCAAAGATTTTAGAAAAAATTTTAGGCGTAAAGCGCGTAGTTATCGGTATCGAGGATAATAAGCCGCAGGCAATTGCTAAAATGCGCGAGGCAGCGCAAGGAACAAATATCGAGGTCGCCGCGCTGAAAACTAAATATCCGCAGGGCGCAGAAAAAATGCTGATAAAGATTATTGCAGGGCGCGAAGTTCCTTGCGGCGGTCTGCCGATGGACGTGGGCGCGGTGGTGCAAAATGTCGGGACGGTCGCCGCTATCTATGATGCGGTCGTAAAGGGCGTGCCGCTAATCGAGCGAATTACTACCGTCAGCGGCGATGCGGTAAAAAATCCGAAAAATCTGCGTATCCGTATCGGCACGAGCTATCGCGCGGCGATTGAGTTTGCCGGCGGCTTTAAGGAAACACCGACAAAGCTGTTAGCCGGCGGTCCGATGATGGGCATGGCGCAGACAAGCCTTGATGTTCCCGTGATGAAGGGAAGCTCAGGGATACTGGCACTTACCTCCAAAATTACTTCGCACGGCAGCGAGCAAAACTGTATTCGCTGCGGCAGATGCGTTAAGGCGTGTCCTATGGGGTTAGTGCCGAGTATGCTTTCGATACTCGGCAAGCGCGGCGACTATGAAAAATGTCGCGATGATTACGGCATTATGAACTGTGTGGAGTGCGGCAGCTGTACTTTTGTTTGTCCGGCTAAAAGAAATATTGTGCAGTATATCAAAAATATGAAGGGCTATATCCGCGCCGATATGGCAAAGAAAAAAGCCGCAGCTAGTAAAGCGGCAGGCAAGGAGGGCGCAAAATGAGTGACGAAATAAAAAAAGACCCAACCTTTACCATATCAGTATCGCCGCATATCCGCGATGAAGAAACGATACCCCATATTATGTGGCAGGTAAATTTAGCTTTATTGCCGGCGGCAATTTTTGCCGTGTGGCACTTTGGTCTAGGCGCACTTATAAATATGGTGGTCGGCGTAGTATTTGCCGTGGGCGGCGAATATGTTTGGCAGCGCGCTATGGGAAAGCCGATTACCGCCTTTGACGGCAGTGCATCGATAACAGGACTTTTACTTGCTATGTCGATGTCGCCGCTTTTGCCGCCGTACATGGTCGCTATCGGCTCGCTTATTGCGATAATTATTGCTAAACAGTCTATGGGCGGCTTAGGCTTTAATATTTTTAATCCGGCGCATATCGGCAGGGCGGCACTCATGGTATCGTGGCCGGTCGCTATGACGACTTGGACCCAAATGGCTGATCACACGGCAGGCGCAGTCGATGCCGTTACAAGTGCCACACCGCTAAATATTTTAAAAATGCAAGGCTACGATGCACTGGTTGCCACCTTTGGCTCGCAGTCTGATATGTATCTAAATATGCTAATCGGCACGCGCAATGGCTCACTCGGCGAAACCAGCACTATTTTGCTAGTGCTAGGCGGCGCATATCTTATTTATAAAGGCTACGTTAATTGGGTAGTGCCTGTCGGCATGATTTTAACCGTAGCCGTGCTTACTTGGATTTTTGGCCCGAACGGCTTATTTACCGGCGACCCGCTATTTCATATCATGGCAGGCGGACTAATGCTCGGTGCGTTCTTCATGGCAACCGATATGGTAACTATACCGATGACAGTTAAGGGACAGATTATATTTGCCGTAGGCGCGGGCGCAATAACGGTGCTTATCCGTTTAGTCGGCGGCTATCCTGAGGGCGTTTGCTATGCACTCCTTTTAATGAACGCGGTAACGCCATTAATCGACCGCTTTATAAAGCCGGATATTTTTGGCGCAGGGAGGTAATACTATGTCAGTTATAAAAATTGCCGCCAACCTTGCCAGTGCCTGCTTTATATCGGGAATTATAATCGGCGCAGTTTACTACGTCACCGCGCCGGTAGCGGCAGAAAAAGCGGAAATGATGAAAGAAGAGTCCATGAAGGAATTAATCCCCGATGCGGAAGCCTTTACTGAAATAGAAGGACACGCTGGCTATTTTGCCGCTAAAAAGGACGGCAAGGACTACGCCTATATCGTGCCGAGTGAAACCAAGGGCTACGGCGGCAAAATAAAAATGCTCGTAGCCGTAACCGCTGATGAAAAAGTTATCGACTTTGCAATTTTAGAGCATAATGAAACACCGGGACTAGGCGACAACGCGCAAAAAAAAGAATTTCGCTCGCAGTTTAAAGATAAAGGCGCAGACTTGCTAGAGGTAGTAAAAAATCCTAGCAACCACGATAATATTCAGGCGATGACGGGCGCGACAATTTCTTCGCGCGCCGTGACACTAGGTGTAAAAAATGCTGTAAATGCGGTGCATGAGCTAAAGGGGGAAAATTAAAATGAAGGAGCTTTGGCATATTTTCAGCAAGGGTCTGATTGCTGAAAATCCGATTTTTATTCTCGCGCTTTCCCTTTGTCCGGCACTGGCCGTAACTACCACCGTGGTAAATGGTCTTACAATGGGACTTACGGTAACTTTTGTTATAACCACCAACAATGTTATCGTGTCGCTCGTTAGAAACTGGGTAAATCATAAGGTGCGCGTCCCTGTCTACATTACTTCGATTGCCACTATCGTAACCGTAGCGCAGCTAGTATTACAGGCATATTTTCCTGTACTCTATAAAGCTATGGGCATTTATTTAGCATTAGTAGTGGTGTTTGCAATAATTCTTGCCCGCGCCGAGGTTTTCGCCTCAAAAAATGGCGTGGTCAAATCATTTTTAGACGGCTTTGGCATGGGCTGCGGCTTTACCTTGGCCATGCTGATTATCGCCGCTATCCGCGAGGCGTTAGGCGCAGGCACGATTTTAGGCGTGCCGATTTTTGGCGCAGATTATCAGCCGATGCTGATGATGATATTGCCGCCTGGTGCATTTATGCTGATTGGCTACCTAGTCGCCGCTGCTAAAACATGGAACGCGCGCGCTGAAAAACGAGCTAGACAAAAAGCATTAGCGGAAAGCAAGGAGGGCTAATCATGGCTGAATATTTAACCCTGTTTATCGGTGCAGTCGTGGTAAATAACTTTGTGCTGACTAAATTTTTAGGACTTTGCATATTCTTCGGCATATCGAAAAATCTAAGCGCGTCAGTCGGCATGGGTATGGCGGTGACGTCCGTTATGACTATGAGCTCGATACTGGCATGGATTGTATATTTTTTCGTGCTAGAGCCTTTAGGACTGACCTTTTTAACAACCATTGTCTTTGTAATCCTTACCGCTAGCTTTGTGCAGCTTTTAGAACTGGTCATTAAAAAGCAAGCCCCTGCATTATATAATATGTGGGGCATATATCTATTGTTGATTGCCACTAACTGCATAGTATTAGCTGTGCCGATTTTAAATGTAGAAAATAATTACAGCCTGCTAAAAAGCATTGTCTTTGCCATTGGTTCGGGGCTGGGCTTTGCACTCGCCATAATTTTAATGGCAAGCCTGCGTGAAAAGCTGGTATATGCTGACGTGCCTAAGCCGTTAGAGGGAATTGGTATCGCTTTTATCTTAGCGGGAATGCTCTCACTAGCATTTCTCGGCTTTTCGGGAATGTTATAAGGAGGGAAAAATATGTTTAATACCGCTGTAATGATAATCGTGGTGCTGGTCGGCATTGGCGCATTTTTCGGACTTATATTGGCACTGGCCGATAAAAAATTCGCTATGGAGGTAAATCCCTTAATAGCTGAGGTTGAAGAGGTACTGCCTAAGGGACAGTGCGGCGCGTGCGGCTTTGCCGGCTGCGCTAAATATGCTGAGGCGGTCGTGGAAAATCCAGATGTTGCGCCTAATCTGTGTGTGCCTGGCAAGGCTGCCGTGGCTAAAAAGGTTGCCGAGCTTACTGGCAAAAAAGCGGCAGCAACCGAGCCGCGCTACGCAGAACTGAAATGCCGCGGCACGCTGACCGCCGCTGTAATGGCGGCAAACTATGAAGGCATTACCGACTGTGCCGCGGCTAAATTAATTCAAGGCGGCCCTAAGGGCTGCAAATATGGCTGTATCGGCTTTGGCAACTGTGTGCGTGCCTGTCCGTTTGGCGCGCTTTCTATGGGTGATGATGGATTGCCGCTAGTCGATAAAGCTGTTTGCACCGGCTGCGGCAAATGCGCCGCTACCTGTCCGCAGGCACTGATAGTCGTGCAAAGCTATAATGCGCTGGTACAGGTAAAATGCTCCTCGCATGATAAAGGCGCGACCGCTAAAAAGCTTTGTCAAAATGCCTGCCTTGGCTGCGGACTTTGTATGCGCAGCTGCGAGCAGGGCGCGATAAAAATAGATAAATTTGTAGCTGTAGTTGATACGGCAAAATGTAAAGATTGCCCCGAACCAAAATGCCTAGAAAAATGTCCGACCAAAGCTATAGAATTAGTAATTACTAAACAAAAATAAAAAAAATAATCACGCTTAATAGTCTTAGCGTGATTATTTTTTTTGTGCGGAATTTTTATTGACAAGCTAGTCTTATATGCTAAAATTGATTTAATAAATAATAATTATTGATTAGAAAATTTGGAAATGGGACTTTGAGGAGGGAAAAATTATGCTGAAACCAGCTGAGGTAGCAGACAGACTTAGAAGCAAGGGCTTTAAGGTAACTCCGCAGCGGCTTGCCGTTTATAACGCGCTAGCCCATACCACTGCCCACCCCAACGCTGAAACGCTTTATAAGGAGCTTCTGCCGTACTATCCGACCATGAGCCTAGCAACCGTCTATAAAACGCTGGGAATTTTGTGCGAAGTGGGACTAGCACAGGAACTAAATGTAGGCGAGGACGCTTTTCGCTACGATGCCAATACCAGCCACCACCCGCATGTGCGTTGCGTGGTCTGTGGCAGAGTTGACGACGTAACAGGGATTGAGGCAGATGCGCTAGAGCGCAAAGCAGAAAATTCGACAGGCTATCAAATGACTGCTAGACAATTATACTTTTTTGGCATTTGCCCTGCTTGTCAGGAGCTTAGTATCGCTAATGCCAGCTAAAATTTAGGGGTGTAGAATGTATTCATTATTTAAAGATATTTTAGTGGAAATGCGTATTAGGCAGTACACTAAAAATATTTTTGTTTTTGCGGCACTTTTATTTTCAGGGCAAATGCTAGATATTAGATTATTTTTACATGCAGTAGTTGCCTTTGCTGCTTTTTCCTTAGTGTCTAGCTCTATCTATATATTGAATGATATTATTGACCGCAAGAAGGATAGAGAGCATCCAGTTAAGTGCAAAAGACCGATTGCAGCTGGCAAAATTCCTTTAGTAGAAAGCATTTGTCTTTCGGGGGGGGTATTCGTCACTGGCATAATGCTGGGGTTAGTTATAACTAAATCCTTGCTGTATATTTTGCTGATATATGCCGCAATTAATATAGCGTATTCGCTGTATTTAAAGCATATGGTTATAATTGATGTTATGACGATTGCCGCAGGCTTTGTTTTACGGGCTTTAGCAGGCGTGGCAGCGACCGGTGTGGGGACAACTTCATGGTTTATTCTTTGCATATTCATGCTGGCTTTATTTTTGGGATTAGCTAAACGCTACGGAGAACTGGTAGCGCAAACTGAAGGCAATGGCAATACACGCCGCGTACTTAATTATTATTCGTTGGAGCTAGTGCGCACCTTAAGCATTATTGTAACGGCAATTATGCTGACTAGCTATGCACTGTTTGCTCAAAGCAGCGATAGTTTAAGTGATTTTCCGCTGATGCTGCTTACGCTGCCGATTGTACTTTATGGCGTATTCCGCTATTGGTACTTAGTTTTAGTGCAGGGCAAAGGCGAGCAGCCAGAGGAAATATTACTTAATGACCGCGGTATTTTGTTTACGGTGATTGTTTATATATTAGCAATTATGTTTGCCCGCGACCTAGGAGGCATATGGTGAAATATATAATAATTCCTTTGGCGGCTTGGGTTATAGCCGGCTCTTTAAAATTTTTTATAAATTTTATTCGCTTTGGAACTAAGGCGCGAAAATATATAGGCTATGGCGGATTTCCTAGCACTCATACAACAATTTTGGCAACGGCTGCCTTTACAATAGGCTTTTCTGAAGGCTTTGCTACGCCCCTATTCATGCTGGCTGAAGGCGCATTGCTTATTGTTATAATTGATGCGCACGGTATGCGCCGCAAAATAGGCGAGCAGGCAAAACTGTTAAATATTTTGCAGCATGATGTAAAATTGCGGGAAAAAATGGGTCATAGCTATTTTGAAATAGCTGGCGGATTGATTTTAGGAGCGGTATTAGGCTACGCAGCAGCTGTGCTATTTTAATGAAGCTATAAGAATTTTGCAGAGAGTTTACATAAAAAATATCTAAGATAGGGGCTATAAAAGTGGAGGTAGTTGTACTGGCGAGCGGCAGCAAGGGTAATGCGGTTTTTGTCGAGCTGGACGGAGTTAGATTGTTAGTTGATGCCGGCATTAGTGCTACGCGCATTAAAAAAGGACTGGCACAAAACGGCATCGATGCGGCTGCGCTAGACGGTATACTTATAACTCACGAGCATAGCGACCATGTTTCAGGCTTGCCAACCTTAGCAAAGCGGTATCATCTGCCGATTTTTGCCAATATAGCTACGCTTAATGCTATCAGCAATGCAACGAGCTATATGCAGGAAAGCTTTTCGCCTATTGAGGACAGCTTTAAATTAAATGGCATAACGGTAAACTCTTTTAGCGTGCCGCATGATGCGGCAAATCCCGTGGGCTATCGGCTGACTGGCTCAGAAACGGTGACGGTAGCAACTGATATTGGCTTTGTAACGCAGAATGTGCAATCTAGCATTGACGGTGCAGATATACTTATTTTAGAGGCCAACCATGACCGCGAGGTTTTGCAAAACGGCAGCTATCCTTGGTGCTTGAAAAAACGGATACTGTCTAATCGGGGGCATTTAGCTAATTTAGATACTGGTTGGGCATTGGCGCGTCTGAAAAAGCAACCCCGCGAGGTAATTTTAGCGCATTTGTCGGCGGAAAATAATCGTCCGGCGTTAGCTCGGCAGACGGTCAATAAAATACTTGGTTCGCAGGGCATAGCTTTAAATATTACAGTGGCTAGTCAGACTGAGTGTATCGTTAAGCATTAGCAATTATTGACGGAGGCTTTTTGATGAAATCATTTTTTAAATTAATTAACAGCAAGAAAAAATCACAGCTTATAGTGGCCGCAATGCTAGCGGCATCGGTTGCTACCTTTGCTGGCTGCTCAACGGGAAACACCGCCGGCAGCTCTAGCTCTTCGGCCGTTCAGCAGGCAGCTAGCACGGAAACTTTATCGGATGCGAGAAATACGCCGGCAGTTCGCGCGGCTAAGGTTATCGGGCCTACCGTGGTCGGTATTACGAATAAGGCGGTAGCGCGCGACTGGTTCAATAATCCGGTAGAAACTGAGGGCGTTGGTTCGGGCGTTATTTTTAAAAATGACGGCGCAACCGGCTATATTGTAACGAATAATCATGTTATCAGCGGCGCAAAGGAATTAATTGTGTCCTTAGCTGACGGCCGCAGCCTAAAGGGAAAATTAGTAGGTGCAGACGAGGTAACTGATTTAGCGGTAGTGAAGGTTGACGCTAAGGATTTGCCGGTAGCTAAATTTGGCGACTCGGATAAAATAGTAGTGGGTGAGCCGGCTATCGCTATCGGCAATCCTATGGGACTTGAGTTTCAAGGCAGTGTAACGAGCGGCGTTATAAGCGCACTAAACCGCACCCTAGATATTAGCGACAACCGTGTAAAGCTCTTGCAGACCGATGCAGCCATTAATCCTGGCAACTCAGGTGGCGCACTGGTAAATGCCGACAGCGAGGTTATCGGCATAAATAGTGCCAAGGTAGCGGCAAATGGTGTTGAGGGCATGGGCTTTGCTATCCCGATAAATACGGTACAGACCGTTATTGACGAGCTAATGGATAAAGGCTATGTAGCGCGTCCGTATTTAGGCGTATCAGTATTTGACCCGACAACCGCCGGCCGCTATGGCTATTCATTAAATATTGATAAGGGTGTGTATATTTTCCAGCTTACGCTAAGCGGCCCTTGCGGCAAGGCAGGCTTGCAGCGCGGCGATATTATCTTAAAGGTTGACGATGCCGAGGTAAACAGTGTGTCGGAGCTGCGCGCTAAGGTTGCCGAGCATAAGGTCGGCGATGAGGTAACTATCACCTACGACCGCAATGGTACTTCGCGCACCGTAAAAGTAACTCTTGAGGAGATGCCGCAGGAGAACTGATGAAAATTACCATAGTTTGTGCCGGCAAAATTAAGGAAAAATATCTCACGGCAGGCATAGCTGAGTTTTTAAAACGCTTAAAGCCTATGGCGGATGTCGAGATAAAAGAAATCCATGAAGAAAAAATGCCCGACAATCCTTCGCCTGCGCAAAAAGAACGGGTCTTAGCGCGCGAAGGTGAAAAACTGTTAAGGCTGGTGCCAAGCGGCTCGTATTTATTTGTACTAGATGTTTTTGGGCGCGAAAAATCATCGGAGGAGCTGGCAGCTAAAATAAATTCGCTAGGTATTCAGGGAAATAGCAATATTACTTTTTTAATCGGCGGGGCTTTCGGTCTATCTAGCGAAGTACGGAAAAGTGCAGCAGAGCTTCTTAGCTTTTCTAAAATGACCTTTACTCATCAAATGGTAAGGCTGCTGTTAGTAGAGCAAATATATCGTGCCTTTAAAATAAATCGCGGTGAAAAATATCACTGGTGAATAAAAAGTGCTTGACAACTTTACATATAAAGCGTATTATAAGCCTCGTAAGCACGAGAAGTGAGTACAAAAATCCATATAGCAAGTACAGCTGATGATGAGAAGGAGTAACATTTACTAGCTATCCCTAGCGAGTCGGAATGGTGAAAGCCGATGATAGGATAAATGCGAAAATCATCTCGGAGGCGTGGGACTGAATGGCTTTTGCTACAGTAGGTTGCCACGGGTTCTTCCCGTTATAGAAGGCGCGTATGCTGATATTTTTGTCAAAGTACGTTTGAGCGTCATGCTTAAAGCATGGAACTTGGGTGGTAACGCGGTTTATTATAGTCCGTCCCTTTTATAGGGACGGACTTTTTAGTTTTTGCATTTATTTTTTATTCACTGGAGGAATTATTATGGAGAAGTTAAAAAAACTAAGCAATATGCTGGCATCGCATACTGCGCCGTTTGTTATTGCGGTAGCGATATTTGCTTTCTTTTTCCCTGAAGTATTCTCGTGGGTTAAGGGCAACAATCAGCTGGCCGTTCTCTTTGTCATCATGTTCAGTATGGGTCTAACCCTTACTATTGATGATTTTAAAATGCTGGCAAAACGCCCGCTCGATATTTTTATCGGCGCAGCCGCACAGTATACTATTATGCCGTTTTCTGCTTACTTTATTGGTAAATTTTTTAACCTGCCGGACGAGATTGCTGTCGGTCTAATATTAGTCGGCTGCTGCCCTGGCGGTATCTCCTCTAATATCATGTCCTTCTTGTGCCGCGGCGATGTCCCTTATTCGGTTGGTATGACCACTGCATCTACGCTCCTTGCACCGATTATGACACCGGCTATGGTGCTTTTGCTTGCTGGCGAGCGCATAAATGTTCCAGCTGCCGGTATGTTTATCTCCATTATTGAATCAGTAATCCTGCCGGTAATCATCGGCTTTATGCTAAACTCCTTCTATGGCAAAAAGGAAAGCTTTCAAGATGTGCGCGAGGTAATGCCTTCTATCGCTGTAATTGGTCTAGCCTTAATCGTTGGCGGTGTAATCTCCTTGCAGGGCGCAAACTTCTTTAGTGCCGGTATAGTAATCTTCTTAGCCGTATTTGCCCATAACGGCGTAGGCTATTTCCTCGGCTATACGGCTGGCCGTATCTTCGGTATGCCGACCGCTAAAAAACGCACCCTCTCTATAGAGGTCGGTATGCAAAATGCCGGTCTGGCTACCGGTCTTGCTGTAGCTCACTTTGCTATCTATCCGCACGCAGCCCTAGCCGCCGCCGTATCCTGTGCTTGGCACTCCATATCGGGAACACTTTTAGCTGGCTACTTTGCCCGCCGCGATAAAGTAAATGAGCCGAAAACAGTTGAAGCTTAAAATATAATTAAAATAAAAATTTCCTAGACAAAAAATGTCTAGGAAATTTTTTGTGCTTAAATAATGATTGTTGCTTATAGTCCATTGAGTTAAAAACTACAGAAATTTACCATATATGTGTATATATGAATATAGTGATAGCAGTGAGGATTGTCAATCTTATGGTTATAACAGAAGAATTAGGCTTGCGTATAAAATTTTTAAGAAAAAATACGGGCTTGAGTCAAGAAAATTTTGCTTTAAGAATTGGTATGGACAGAACATATTTAGCAACTGTAGAGGCAGGAAAGCGGAATATATCACTGATTAATATTGAAAAAATAGCTAGGGGGCTCGATATTAGCCTAGCAGAATTATTTAAGGGAGTAGGCGATAAGAATGAATAATGTTGAACTTGAGATAAAAGCAATAATTTGTACGGAATTTAAAAAGCTTATCGATAATATTGAGAAAGATTTTAGAAAAAATTTAAATTTAAAATGCAACAACTTTTTATTAAATCAATTCGATAAAAATATAACGGCTATGATGGTTTTTGTCAGTAGTTTTGAATCAAAAAGTGGCAATGCAATTGAAAATTGTGCTAGAGAGATAGCAAAATTGCGTTTTGGAGCAGAAAATGTGCCAACAATTGTCAATCCTAGAAACATACCTTTTGATGTAGATGCTTCTAAAATAAGAGGTCAAGTAGTAGTGACAGATGTTAATGTGGATAGCAAAAATGGTGATTTAAGAGGTAAAATAGCAAAATTTGTTAATGATAATGCGGCTGCTGGCAAAGGGAAAAGCAGAACAAACAGTAAAGTTACACAGGATAGTATAGAAAATAATTTATTGCCGCTAGTCAATAAATATAAAGACAATAAATATCACCAAAAGCCAGTAGACTTAGCATTTTTTGACGGTAAGAATTGGAATGTTTTTGAAATAAAGGCTGGCGGCAATTTGGATAGTTCAAATGCTCCGTCTAATATAGAAAAGCTGCTTACTATATATACGGCATTGGGAATTTCTAACGCTAAAGTTTATTTTGCGACTATATATAATAAAGACGGCGAAGGGCATTTATGGAAAAGCGGCGTAACTAAGTATATGGCTTATCCAGAGATGTTTTTGATAGGCAGCAAGTTTTGGGAATTTATTTTGCCGCTAGGAATTGATTATAAAACGTTTACTGAAATTTATGAAAGAGCCTTAGAAGAATTGAATTTTAATCAAACAATGAATGACTTGATAAATAAATCTCTTTAGTAATTAGTGATTAGCAAGTGCTTAGCCTGCTGATTATTTCTGCTCATAAAGCTGACAGTATATTTTTTGTCAAAGCTAGTTATGTTGAAGTCATTTTTATATAGACTGTATATAAAGTCTGTATTTTTTATGACTAATAAAATTTTTGCCGGCGTATTTTTTAGATAATGAAAAAGTCGAGTTTGTTCGATTGTGCCAAACTCATTATTGGCATAGGTAGAAAACTCACTATCATATGGCGGGTCAAGAAATATAAAATCATCGGCAGTTAAATTTAAGCCGTTTAAAAATGGTTCAAAATCGTTGCAGGATATTTGGGCAGCAGCTAGCTTTTTGGCTAATTCAGCAGAGAATAAGTAATTTATTTTTTTGGTAAAATCCTTGCGATTGTAGGAAATACCGCCATAGGGGACATTAAAATCGCCTTGGGCATTGTAGCGAAACATTGATGAGTAGCAATATTCACGAATGAAAAAAAATACGGCGGCTTGCTGTCCTTGGCTCAATCTGGCTGAATTGTTGAGAAGATAGCGGATGTACATATAGTAGGCAGATTTTATAGCTGCTTCGATATTATTTATGCGGTCGGCATCAGATATTTTTCCGTGAGTATCTTCTAATTTTGCCGACCGCTTTATTTTAGAAATAAGATTTTTTTGCAGCTCACTGAGGAATATATTATTAAATTGCTGGGCGATAGCTGAAAAAATGTCGATATTGTTTTTTATAAAAGTATCTACCACTATATTGGATTTATAAAGTGCTAATATTTCTTCACTATGTTCGTCAATAAATTTACTTAGTGTTGAAAATTCATGGTTTTCTAATTGTAAATATTTTTTGAACTCTAAATCATTATTTTGTATGCAACTGTATAGGTTTATTAATTCACTAGATTTATCATTTATATAGCAGTTAGCATTATCAGTATCGAAGAAAACGGCACCGCCGCCAACAAATGGCTCAATAAATCGTCCAGTATAAGCGGGAAGATACTTTCTAATAATTGGTAGCTCGCGTTCCTTTCCACCTGGCCATTTTAAAATAGATTTCATTTTGAACCTCCTTTGTAAATTAATAATATAGCATAATAAATAAAAAAAGCCTAGACAATGATGTCTAGGCTTTTTTTAGGTTAGCTCAGGGACTTCGATTACATTTACGCCGTAGTGGCGCAGACTGTCTAGCTCGACTTGGTTGCCGCCAGGGCAGGTTATAAGGGTATCGACGTGGTTTATGCCGCAGGAGAGAAAGTTATGTTTGCGGCCGATTTTTCGTTTGGCGGCTAGCACATAGCAGGTTTTAGCGTGGCGCATCATTAGTTCGTTTATGGCGGTTTCGGGCAGTACCGAGGGGGTTATACCGCCCTTGGCACTTATTCCGCCCACGCCGAGGAAGCATTTATCAGCATTTATTTTGCCGATTGTCTGCATGGCAAATTCGCCGACAAGCGATTTGCGACGTTGATATATTTCTCCGCCGGTTAAAATTATGGTGACGCTGGCATCGTGCGGATAGTTAATTGCACTGCTGTTGTTGGTGATTACTATCACTTGTTTATCTTTTAGGTAGTCTAGTATGCGCAGGGTGGTGGAGCTGGAGTTTATAAATACGGTGTCGCCGTCTTTTATGAGGCTGGCGGCATATTGACCGATTGCGCGTTTTTCGCCGTCATCAACGATAGCCTCGGGACTTGTGGGGGCGGTATCTTCTTCGCGCAGTGTTCCCTCTATAAATTCTGCTCCGCCGTGAAATCTGCGCACGAGATTTTGTTTTTCAAACATCATTAGGTCGCGGCGAATGGTGGTAGGCGATACGTTTAGTTCGCTAGCGATTGTTTCTACGTCTATTTGTTTTTTTTCTTGTAGTTTTTGTAGTAGTGCCTGCTGGCGGCGAAATACTATACTTTTGCTGTTTTTCATTTTTATAGTCCTTTAACTAATTAGCAATAAATGTGGAAGTAGTGAGCGTAACAATTAAAGTTATGCTCACTATTGTTATTATATGAAAGAAATGAGAAAAAATCAAGCATTTAATTGACATAAAATAAACATAAAATGAGAAAAATTAAAATTTTATGCATAAATTTTATAAAATGAGCTTGAAATGAGCGTAAAAGTATGGTATTATAAACGTGTCAAGAGAAAATAGATTGAAACAATCATAAAACGGTATTAAAATAAAGGAGTGCGTGAGATGAGCAAGGTTTCAGAGATGACCCGCGAGAGTTGGATTATGAGTACTTTCCCAGAGTGGGGTACTTGGTTAGTCGAGGATATTGAGGGCTACGAGGTGCCAAAAGGTCAGGTAGCTATGTGGTGGCTCGGCTGTACGGGAACTTGGTTTAAAACACCGGGCGGTGCTAATGTTACGGTTGATTTATGGTGCGGCAATGGCAAGCGCACGCATGGCGACGGCAAGATGAAGGTCGGTCATCAAATGGCAAATATGTGCGGCTGCCGCTCAATGCAGCCGAACCTTAGAAATGTTCCGTTTGTAATTGACCCGTTTGCTTTTAAGAAAGTTGATGCAGTACTGGCTACGCATTATCATCAAGACCATATGTCGGCTGAGTGGGCAGCCCACGTTATTAATAGCGGCATGACAACGACTGATGAAAATGGCAAGGAAATTCCTGTACCGTTCATCGGTCCGCAGAAATCGGTTGATACCTGGGTTAAGTGGGGCGTTCCTGTTGAGCGTTGCCGCGTGGTAAAACCAGGCGATGTTATAAAGATTAAGGATATTGAGATTGTAGCATTAGACAGCTTTGACCGTACCTGCATTGTAACTACTGATTCAACCGGTGCTGACCGCGAGGAGCTTACGGGAGTTTGCCCGACCGATATGGACGAGAAGGCCGTAAATTATTTATTAAAAACACCGGGCGGCAATATTTATCATTCGGGCGATTCGCATTTTTCGATTTATTTTGCTAAGCATGGCAAGGATTATGATATTGATGTAGCCTTCGGCTCGTTCGGTGAAAATCCAATCGGTATGCAGGATAAGATGACTTCGATTGATATTTTGCGCATGGCAGAGAATTTGCAGTGCAAGGTGGTTGTGCCGATACATTGGGACGTATGGACGAATTTCCAGGCTGACTGCGATGAGATAAAGCTTTTGTACGATTTTAAGAAGGACAGGAATGAGTATAAGTTCCACCCGTTCTTCTGGCAGGTCGGCGGCCGCTATGTATATCCGCAGGATAAGGATAAGATTTATTATCATCACCGCCGCGGCTTTGAGGATTGCTTTGAGCATCCGCAGAATATTCCTTTCCGTTCGTGCCTGTAATAAGCGAGAGTTTTGGAGGAGTAAAAATGTTTAAAGAGTTTGTAGCTAAAAAGCATTATTGCTTTCACGAGGGCTTTAATTCTTGGCAGGAGGCAGTAAGGGCTGCCTGCGAGCCGCTGCTCGCTGACGGGACAATCGAGAAAGCTTATCCGGAGATGATTATTAAAAAGGTCGAGGAGCTTGGCCCCTATATCGTCATCGCGCCCGATATTGCTATCCCGCACGCGCAGGAGGGTGTCGGGGTAAATGATACCGCCGTTTCCTTTATGAAAACCGAAAAGCCGGTGAGCTTTGCGGCTGACGGCGAGCATGATGCAAGACTTTTCTTTGTACTGGCATCGACTGACAACGAAAAGCATTTGCAGAATTTAGCAGAAATGGCAGAGGTTTTAGGCGATGAGGAGTTTGTAGCTAAAATTCTTGCCTGCCATACGGCTGAGGATTTGCTCGCGCTTGAGGCTTAAATAGCTGTTTGGGGGAGATAGAAATGGAAATTTTGTTAGCGGTTTGGGAGTTCTTCCAAAATAATATACTGACAAAGCCACAGTTCTTCATCGGCTTTATCGTATTCGCCGGCTATTTGCTGCTGAGAAAACCAATATATGAGTGCTTGGCAGGCTTTATCAAGGCGGTTGTCGGCTATATGATTTTGAACGTGGCATCGGGAGGCTTGGTAGGTAATTTCCGCCCGGTGCTGGCAGGTCTTAAAGATAGATTTGAACTGTCAGCAGCGGTAATAGACCCATATTTTGGACAGACTGCTGCGCAGATGTCAGTAGAAAATGTCGGTCGTTCCTTTTCCATGATGATGATGGTTCTACTTATTGCGTTTACCATTAATATTTTGCTGGTGCTGTTTCGCAAATATACGAAGGTCAGAACACTTTTTATCACCGGTCATGTAATGGTACAGCAAAGCTCAACAGCTCTATGGCTGGTACTATTTTGCTTTCCTAACCTGCAAGACCCTGGCGTGGTTTTGATGCTCGGCGTTCTTTTGGGAACGTATTGGGCAGTAGCGTCTAATCTTACGGTTGAGCCAGTCGCAAAGCTTACCGAGGGCGGCGGCTTTGCTACCGGTCATCAGCAAATGGTGGGCATTTTCCTCGTATCTAAGCTGGCTAAGAAAATCGGCAATCCTAAAAATAGCTTGGAAAATCTAAAGCTACCTGGTTTCTTGTCGATATTCAATGAAAACGTTGTAGCTACCGGTATTCTAATGTTTATCTTCTTTGGTGCGATTATTACTATCCTAGGCCCAGACCTTATGCATCAGATTGATAAGGGTTTTGGCAAAAATCAGAATTTTGGTTTCTATATCCTCGAAAAATCCTTAAACTTTGCGGTATACCTGACAATACTTCAGCTCGGTGTCCGTATGTTCGTATCGGAGCTGACTAATTCCTTCCAAGGTATATCGGAAAAAATTCTCCCTGGTTCTGTACCGGCTGTCGACTGTGCCGCTGCTTTCGGCTTTGGTCACCCGAACGCCGTTACGTTTGGTTTCCTCTTTGGTGCTTTCGGTCAGTTCGTAGCGATTATCGGCTTGGTAGTTTTCCAAAGCCCGATACTTATTATCAGTGGTTTCGTGCCTCTATTCTTTGATAATGCTACGTTTGCCGTATTTGCCAATCGTTTGGGCGGTATTCGCGCCGCAGCGATTATTCCTTTTGTCAGCGGTATGATACAGGTTTTAGGCGGCGGCTTCGCGGCTTGGTATTTTACGACTGGAAATTTTGGCGGCTGGCACGGCAATTTTGACTGGGATACAGTTTGGCCGTTAATCGGCGTTATTATGAATAATTTCCAATATGTCGGTGTTGGCATAGTAGTCTTGGCACTGCTGGCTATACCGCAGATAATCTACGCTAGAAATAAGGATACTTATTTCCTCATTGCTGAGGACTTTGATGCCTACAAGGAGCATATGGCTAAAAAGCAAGGCGTAGCAGTTGATGATGTAGTTATTGATTAAATGTAAGGAGAGTTGATTATTATGTTAAAGGTTATTGCAGCTTGCGGCAGCGGAATGGGTTCTAGCCAGTTAATTAAGATGAAGTTGCAAAAGGTATTTAAAAAGCTCGGCATTGACGCTGATATTTATCATACTAATGTCGGTGATGCTAAGTCGCAGGCTAATAACTATGATGTAGTATTTTGCTCGGAGTCGCTAGTCGGCAACTTCGGCGGAACGAAGGCAACCGTTATCGGCTTAAAAAATCTTTTGAGTGAGGCGGAGATGACGGAAAAAATTACCGCCGCTAATTTAAAATAAGACAAATTCAGCGTAGGGCTGCTGGCGTTTGGCAGCAGCCCTATATTTTTTAACCTTTTTTTAGGGGAAAGGGAAGAATATGAGTAAAAAATATTTGCTGGGACTATATGAAAAATCGATGCCAAATTCTCTTTCATGGGTGGAAAAGCTTTTAGCCGCTAAAAAAGCCGGCTTTGACTATGTAGAAATGAGCATTGATGAAACGGACGCAAAGCTTGCTAGGCTGGATATGACGGCGGGCGAGCTAGATGAAATAAGAGCCGCCATGCGGATGACGGGCGTGCCGTTTCGCTCTATCTGCCTTAGCGGTCATCGCAAATATCCGCTCGGTGCAAGCGATGAAAGGGTACAGGAAAAAAGCCTAGCTATAATGCAGAAGGCAGTAAAGCTGGCGGCAGCTTTAGGTATTCGCACTATTCAGCTCGCTGGCTATGATGTCTACTATGAGCAGGGGACGGATAAGACGCGTGCAGATTTTTTAAAAAATTTAAAACTAGCGGTAGAAATGGCAGCGCGCGAAGGAATTTTGCTCGGCTTTGAAACTATGGAAACACCGTTTATGGATACGACCGTTAAGGCTATGAGCTATGTAGCTAAAATTAATTCACCGTATTTAGGTGTTTATCCTGATAGCGGCAATATTACTAATGCCGCCTTGTTATATGGAACGGATGCAGCGGCTGATTTAGAAACTGGCAGCGGTCATATAGTAGCGGTGCATTTAAAGGAAACTGTACCGGGAAAGTATCGGGAAATTCCCTTTGGCACGGGTCATGTAGATTTTGCAAAAATTACTGCTAAGTCTTGGGAGCTGGGAGTGCGGCGGTTTGTAGCCGAGTTTTGGTATAAGGAAGGCTCGGATTGGCAGCAGGAGCTAAAAAATGCCAATGATTTTTTGCGCGGCTTTTTAGATAAGCTAGACTAAAGGAGAAAATATTATGCTGAAGGTAAATAAAAAAGTAATCGGCGAGCTTGAAAAATGCTATTCGCTGGCAATGCTTAACTATAACGGCAAGGAACATTTTCTGTGTGCCGCCGAGAAGGTCAATAAATGCTATTTAATATCGTTAGACGGCAATATCGAGGAAACGGTTTGGGAAGAACCGGGCGGCGTAATGACTATGGTGCAGGTGCCAAACTCTGACGGAATGTTTTTAGCTACGCGTAAATTTTATTCGCCGAATGACTCTAAGGAGGCGAGCATAGTTATCGTAACGCCGCGCGGCAAAAATGATTGGGAAGTAAGGACGCTATGCAATTTGCCGTTTGTTCACCGCTTTGATATTTTGACGGCGGGCGGCAAAAATTATTTGATCGCCTGCGCGCTAAAGGACGGACACGAGTATAAAGAGGATTGGCGTTTCCCTGGCAAGGTTTTTGCGGCAGAGCTGCCGACTGATTTAAGCGGCTACAATGACGATAACCAGCTAGTTTTGACTGAATTAAAGAGCGGTATGCTGAAAAACCACGGCTATTATCGCCATGCTGAAGCTGACGGCAGTACGGCGGGCATTGTGTCCTGCGACAGCGGCGTTTATAAATTCCTGCCACCTAATAGCGGACATGGCTGGCGCATTGAGCAGCTGATAGATACGCCGGCAAGCGATGGTCTCCTTTTAGACCTTGACGGTGACGGCGTAGAGGAGCTTTGCACAATTGCGCCCTTCCACGGCGACACGGTAAATATCTATAGAAAAAATAACGGCAAGTATGAGCTTTGCTATACCTATGGCGAAAAGCTAGAATTCCTGCACGCTATTTGCGGCGCAAAAATCTGCGGCAAAAATACTTGGATTTTGGGCAATCGCAAGGGCGATAGAAAGCTTTTGGCGTTTACCTATGAAAATGGCAAATATACGGCGCAGGAGCTAGACCGCGGCTATGGCGCAGCCAACGTTATGCACTATGTCTATGAGGGCAAGGATATTGTTATCGCTGCCAATCGCGAGACTGATGAAATTGCGCGCTACGAGCTGACTGAGGATTAATTTTGAAAGGCGGATAGCTATGCTAGAGGAATTAAAAGAGGTTGTCTATAAGGCTAATATGCTGCTTCCTAAATATCAGCTGATAACCTTTACTTGGGGCAACGTTTCAGGAATTGACCGCGAAAAGGGACTATTTGTAATAAAGCCGTCCGGCGTTGAGTATGACGAGATGAAGCCTAGCGATATGGTGGTAGTCGATTTAGACGGCAACAAGGTGGAGGGCGAGCTAAATCCTTCGTCCGACACGGAAACGCACCGTGTATTTTATAGGGAGTTTCCTAACATCGGCGGCGTAGTGCATACTCATTCGCGGTGGGCGACAACCTTTGCTCAAAGCGGGCGCGGTATTCGCGCCTACGGCACGACGCAGGGCGATTACTTTTATGGTGAAATCCCCTGCACGCGCGATATGACGACTGATGAAATAAAAAATGACTACGAGTATAATACCGGCGTGGTAGCGGTTGAAAGATTTAAAAAATATGGCATAAATCCTGACTATGTTCCCGCGGTATTAGTTAAAAATCATGGCCCGTTCTGCTGGGGAACAAGTCCTTTAAATGCCGTTCATAATGCCGTGGTGCTAGAGGAAGTCGCGATGATGGATTTTCATACCGAGATACTGACAAACACGCGCGATGCTATGCCGCAGGCACTTTTAGACAAGCATTTTTTACGAAAGCACGGCCCGAATGCCTACTATGGACAAAAGAAAAAATAATCTGTACTAAGTTTCGGCAAATGTACCATAATACTAGCCTCACACACTGCTCCTAAAGGGCGCGAAAGTATTGCTTTCGCGTCTTTTTTAACGTATTCTGTACCTAGAAGATATCTTTGAGCGAATTTATTTTTTATCTCTTGCTGAGGGTGCGAGGGCTAGGGGGTTATAAAGATGACAGTTAGTAAAGACCGTCTGATGCAAGGTATGCAGCGGTTCGGCGGAGCAATGTATACGCCGGTTATCCTGTTTGCTTTCTTTGGCTTAACTGTGGCATTATCAATCATTTGTAAAAATGAGCTTTTGCTGGGAAGCTTAGCAGCGAAAGGCACATTATGGTATGATTTTTGGTTCGTAGTCGAGCAGGGCGCGTGGACAGTATTTTCACAAATGCCGATACTTTTCGCCATTGCTGTGCCGATTGGCTTTGCTAAAAAAGAGCAGGCGCGCTGCGCTATGGAAGCCTTCGTTATCTACATGGTATTTAACTATTTTATATCGGGCTTTTTAAGCCTGCACGGCGCGTTCTTCGGCGTTGATTACTCGCAGGATGCTGGTGCTGGCACGGGGCTTGCCATGATTGCCAACATCAAGACGCTGGATATGGGTATGCTCGGCGCAATCTTCATTGCCTGCGTATCGGCATACCTGCACAATCGCTTTTATGATACCAATATCCCTGACTGGCTGGGAATTTTTAAAGGCCCTGCCTTCGTTGTAGCGGTTGGCTTTGCGGTAATGATACCGCTGGCATTTATTTTCTGCATGGTGTGGCCGGCAATCCAGCACGCCATTATGAATTTCCAAGATTTCTTAAAGACCAGCGGCCTTGTCGGTGTTTGGGCATACACCTTCTCCGAGCGCATTTTACTGCCGGCAGGACTTCATCACTTCATTTATCTGCCGTTCATCTATGGCCCGGCGGTTTGCGACGGCGGTATTCAGGCTTACTGGTTACAGCATATCAATGATTTTGCTACCAGCGCGCACAGCCTGCGCGATATGTTCCCCGAGGGCGGTTTTGCCCTTCACGGTAACTCGAAGGTGTTCGGTCTGCCTGGTGCAGCTCTAGCTATTTATATGTGCGCTAAACCAGAAAAGAAGAAAAAGACAGCAGCACTTTTAATTCCTGCAACGATAACGGCAGTGCTTACGGGTATAACTGAGCCACTAGAGTTTACGTTCCTCTTTGTTGCACCGCTCCTATATTTTATCCATGCAGTCCTTGCGGCATCGCTTGCTGCTGCGCTATTTGCTATCGGTCTTGCCGGTAACTTCGGCGGCGGTCTAATCGATTGCTTTGTACAAAACTGGATACCGCTCTTTGCTTATCATTCGGGAACTTATCTCGGTCAGATTGCTGTAGGTCTGTGCTTTACCGCAATTTATTTCTTCGTATTCCGTTTCATGATTTTAAAATTTGATTATGCAACTCCGGGCCGTACGGCTGATGATGTTGATGATAAGCTATTTACTAAGGCTGAATATCAGGCTAAAAAGGAAATGGAAGAAATGGGGCTTGCCGACAATCCGCTCGCTATCAAGGCGAAGGTTTTCCTTGACTGCTTAGGCGGCCCAAGTAACATTCGCGAGGTTACTAACTGTGCAACCCGTCTGCGTGTAAATGTAGCTGACCCCGATAAGGTTGCACCGGTCGGCAAATTTACTAAAGCCGGTGCGTTTGGCTTAGTTAAAAATGGCAATGCTGTTCAGGTTATCGTTGGTCTTTCCGTTCCTAACGTCCGCTCGTACTTTGATGCTCTTTTAAAGGGCGAGGCTATCGAGGGGGCAGCTGCTCCTGCTAAATCAGAAAAAAGCTCTGCTAATACTAATTTGGCTATGAAGCTTGGCGCGTGCGTTGCTGGTCATCTCATCGACATGAGCGAGGTTGACGACACCATGTTCTCGCAAAAAATGATGGGTGACGGCGTAGCTATCGAGCCTACGGGCGATACTATAGTTGCTCCGGCCGATGCCGAGGTTACTATGGTAATGGAAGAAAGCCTGCACGCTATCGGACTTCGCTTTGATAATGGCGCAGAGCTACTTATCCATATCGGTATTGATACGGTAAATATGAAGGGCGAGGGCTTTAAGCTCCTAGTTAAACAGGGCGACAAGGTAAAAGCCGGTACTAAGTTAATTAAATTTGACCCGCAGGCTATCGAAAAAGCTGGCTATAAGAAAACGGTTATGATGGCGGTAACTAATAGCGGCGAATATCCGCAAATGGAGAAAACGCCTGACGGCGACGTTGAGGGACTAACTCCGGTATTAACATTCTAAAAAGGTAAGATTAAATTATGGGTACTCAGGAAATACAGAAAAATTTAAAATGGTGGCAAAAGACACTTGTTTATCAGGTTTATCCGCGCAGCTTTCAAGATACTACAGGGACTGGTGAGGGCGATATAAAGGGCGTTACAGCGCGGCTTGACTATCTAAAGTCGCTCGGCGTGGGTGCGATATGGCTAACGCCTATCTATCCTTCGCCTATGGTCGACAACGGCTACGATATTGCCGACTACACCGCTATCGACCCGCGCTACGGAAAAATGGCAGATATGGAGGAATTAATAGCTGAGGCAGACGCGCGCGGCATTAAAATTGTAATGGATTTAGTTTATAACCACACCAGCGACCAGCACGCGTGGTTTATAAACTCAAAATCCGCTAAGGACAGCGACAAAGCCGATTGGTACATTTGGCGCGATGCTAAAGAGGACGGCTCGGCACCGACTAACTGGCGGTCAATCTTTGGCGGCAGTGCATGGACGTGGTGCGAGGAGCGCGGTCAATACTATCTGCATACCTTTGCCGTAGAGCAGCCGGACTTAAACTGGGAAAATCCAAAGGTTCGCCGCGCGCTCTACGATGCCGCAAACTTTTGGCTCGATAAAGGAATCGGCGGTTTTAGAATTGATGCCATTGTCTACATTAAAAAGCCAGCTGAATTTATTGACCATAAGCCCGACAGTGCTGACGGTTTAGTCAATATTCATAGCGTTATCGCTAACACACCAGGTATTTTAGATTTTCTCCGCGAGTTTCGCCGCGAAGTTTTTGACGGTCGCGATATATTTACTGTTGCTGAGGCAAACGGCGTATCAGGCGATGCACTCTTAGACTGGGTGGGCAGTCGCGGCGCGTTTTCCATGCTGTTTGAGTTCAGCCATGTAGAGCTAGAGTTTCCTAATGGCGAGCTGTGGGCGCAGTCGACTGGCTATGTGCCGTCAATAGTGCCGCGTCTGCGTGACGCACTCTACGAGTCGCAGAAGGTAACGAAAAATGACGGCTGGGTGCCGATTTTCTTTGAAAACCACGACCAGATGCGCTCAGTAAATCATTTCTTCCCCGATACCGCCGATAAAGAAAAAGCCGCCAAGGCACTGGCAACTATCCATATGACCCTGCGCGGTACGCCCTTTATCTACGAGGGCGAGGAGCTAGGACTAGCTAACGTAGCGTGGAAATCCATAGACTGCTATAATGATATTTCCTCGAAAGGACAGTATGCGCTGGCACTAAAGGAAGGACTGAGCGATAGTGAGGCACTAAAGCTAATTCATCGCTATAGCCGCGACAATGCGCGCACCCCTATGCAGTGGGAGGCAGCCTTAAACGCTGGCTTTACCACAGGAACGCCGTGGCTGCCCGTGCATGACGATTATAAAACGCAGAATGTTGCCAGCGAGGAGCTAGACCAAAACTCCATACTGCATTACTATCGCAAGCTTTCTAAGCTGCGCCTTATTAGTGAAGTACAGGATATTTTAACCGCAGGCGAATTTAAACCGCTAATGCTAGACCAAAGTGAGCTAATAGCCTTCGAGCGCACGCTAGGCGCACGCTCGGTAATAACGATAGTCAATATGACGGAAAAGGAAGTCGGTCTTAATACTAATTTAACTGCTGGCAAGGTATTAATTACTAATTTTGCAGGCGTAGCTGATAATTTAAAGACAGGAAAAATGTTGCCGCTAGGCGCAGCAGTAATCTATAAGGAGGAGGGGCAGGCATGAAAATTGCCGCTAGTGACTATGACGGCACACTATTTCGCCGTGATAAAATAAAGAAAACCGATGCCGCCGCGGTAGCTAAATGGCGCGCCGCCGGTCATAAGTTCGGCGTTGTCACTGGGCGCGACTATGGAATGCTCACTCCGCAGCTAGCGCACTACGGCGTAGGCTATGACTATGCTGTCTGCAATAACGGAGGCATTATTTGCCGCGCTGACGGCACGGCTCTATGGCAGGGCAAAATAGCTAACGAGCTACTGATAAGATTAATTAGCGAAACCGGCGTTAGAAAATCCTTTCACTTCGCCTTCTCTGCTATCGACCGCACCTATCTCTGCCACGAGTTTGAAGGCTCGTGGATAAAGCGCGAAGGAAAAATGTGGGATTTTCCGATAATTAAAATCGAGGAAAAAGCTATTAAGGACTTGCCGCAAATTCATCAGCTGTCGCTTGGCTTTACTACGCCAGAAGAGTCGCGCGAGGTAGCCGCTGTATTAAATGAAAAATACGGCGACAAAATCCATGCCTTTCCTAACCGTTGCAGCCTAGATATAACACCTAACGGTATAGGTAAAGACCAAGGCATAAAAAAATTAATCGAGCTAATGGACTGGTCAGACGCAGAAATTTACGCGATTGGCGATGAGATTAACGATTTGCCGATGATAAAAGCCTTTGGCGGCTTTACCGTTGACACCGCGCGCGAGGCTATCCAAAAAGAAGCGCGCAAGATTTATAATAGTGTCGGCGATATGCTGATTGATAATATCTAACGCTAAAAGCGATAGCTCTATCATAATTTCTAATAGAAAATCAATACCCTCTAGTGCTATAATTAAGAAAAAATTTGCACTAGGGGGTATTATTGTGCTAGATAATTTTTTAGTAGCACTCGGCGCAGTTGTGCCGCTGTTTTTATTGATGTCAATAGGCGTATTTGTAAAACGTACCAAACTTATGACTGATGATGAGTTAGTACATACTAACCGTATGGTGTTCCGCGTGTTCTTCTTTTGCATGATGTTTTACAACCTCTATATCACCGATATAAACGCAACCTTCCGCCCTAAGCTTATGCTGTTTGGCGCACTCGGCGTAGCAGCTATATTTTTGCTGTCAACCTTTGTAGTCTGCCGTGTCGAGGGCGAAAATAGGCGGCGTGGCGCGATGATACAGGCAATATTTAGAAGCAACTTTGTTTTAATGGGTATTCCCTTAGTCGGTAATATTTTTGGCGATGATATGCTTGCTATTCCTACTATGATGATTGCCATTGTCGTACCTATTTACAACATACTGGCAGTATTTGCCCTAGAAACATTCCGCGGCGGCAGATTTGACCTCGGCGGCATACTCTTAGGAGTGTTAAAAAATCCGATGATACTCGGCGCAATAATAGCGGTAGCCGTGCGGCTTATCGGTATTCATATTCCTGCGCCGGTATTAAAGCCGATTGGGCAGGTCGCCGCCGCCACTACACCAGTAGCATTAATAATACTTGGCGCGTCCTTTAAGGGTGGCAGCTTTCATCAGCATTTAAAGCAGCTTATATTCTGTGTCGCATCAAGACTTATAATTGTGCCGGCAATCATGCTGACACTGGCAATTTATTTAGGCTTTAGGGACATTGAGCTGATAACAATACTTTCTATTTTTGCCACACCGTGCGCTGTAGCCGGCTTTGCCATGGCGCAGCAAATGAATAGCGATGCCGATTTAGCCGGCAACTGTGTAGTATACACCAGTGCCTTATCCTGCATTACTATCTTTAGCTGGGTATTTTTCTTAAAAATGATTGGTATGTTTTAATTTTTATGAGGTGAGATAAATGTCAGGCTGGCTTTTTTATGCTCTGCTTTCAGCCATTAGTGCCGCCTTTGTATCTATCTTTGGCAAGGTCGGGCTAACCGGCGTTGACAGCAATGTGGCAACAACCGTGCGCGCAATCATCATGGCACTATTCCTTATCGGCGTGCTGGCGGTGCAGGGCGGTATTAGTAACCTTCCTGAAGTATTTAATGATAAACGAGGTTTACTATTTGTCACCCTCTCCGGCATTGCCGGTGCAACCTCGTGGCTCTTTTACTTCATGGCATTAAAGCTAGGCAAAGTATCAGAAGTCGCGCCGATTGATAAATTAAGCGTAGTCTTTGCCGTAATATTAGCCGTCATAATCTTTGGTGAAAAAGTAAGCCTTGTCCACGCCATAGGCATTGCCCTTATCGCTGTCGGCGGCTTGGTGCTGGTACTTTTTTAACCTAATTTAGCAAGAAGTCCTCCACTTCTATAAGTGGGGGATGAATTGCCGTCTGCCGAATTTACGTAAGTAATTGAAGGCAGACAATCATTCATGTATAATCAAAAGTGTATTACAAATCAAGGCAGGTGGTTATAGTGAACAAGGCATATCGTTACCGGCTTTATCCTACAAATGAACAAAAAATTATGTTTGCAAAAACCTTTGGCTGCGCAAGATTTATCTATAACAAAATGCTTGGCGACCGACTGCGTTATTATAAAGAAACAGGTAAAAAACTAAACAACACACCTGCACAATATAAAAAGGAATTTCCCTGGCTAAAGGAAGTAGACAGCATGGCACTTGCCAATGCCCAACTAAACCTTAATAAAGCCTACACCAACTTTTGGAACAATAGAAAAATTTTGGCAAACCAAAATTCAAATATACAAACTGGCATGGCAAGGAAAGCAGCTTGTAAGGATAGACAAATGGTATCCTAGCAGCCAGATACGCCATGTATGCGGCTATAAAGGCACGTTCACATAGTGAACTGTTTGACAAATTTTATAGATATTATATAATGAATATAGAGATAGCCACCGATAGACGGTTTATTTACTCGCTAATGGTTAATAATGAATTAGAGCTATACGACAGTGGGGACTGCCGTATAGCTCAACTAAATTAATAGCCGCTTTTGCTGTAAAATTTTGGGCGGTTATTTCTTTGCTTCAATTATAATCAGTAGTATCAATAAAAGTATTAATACATCGTTATCCATGAGTAGCACCTCGCTTTCAAGGAGTTTTTGCCTTTCTGCGAGGAAATAAACCGCCTACCGTTATGGTGGCTTTGCCTATTATAGCATATTTTAAGGTTTTAAAAAAGTCTTAGCGTAGATTGCTTGATTTACGCTAAGACTTTTTGTTTTGAATTTTATTGAAAAATGATAAATATTTGCTGACATTTTTCAATTCTTTGCGACTTGCCAGCCGTTTCGGCCGCATTTTTTTACTTCATACAGGGCATTATCGGCTGATTTTAGCAATTTATCATAGGTGTCGCCGTCTTTAGCTATGGCTATGCCGATGCTTGCTGATAGCTGCGGCTCGCCGTTTTTATCTAGCGGCGCAAGGCTAGTGGCTGCGTCCTTTATGCGGCGGGCTACGCTGTAGACTATGGGTTCGGGAAGATTTTCGAGGACTAGGATAAATTCATCGCCGCCGAACCTGCCGAGCGCGTCATTATTTCTAGTTACTTGGCGGAGCTTTTGACTGAATTTACATAGTATATCATCGCCGTACTGGTGTCCGTTTTTGTCGTTCGCCTCCTTAAAGTGGTCGAGGTCTAAAATAAATAGCGCGTGGACGTGGTTAGGCGTGGGCGGGGTATTTAGTATCGCTGCACCTGCCATTTCTATGCCGGCTTTATTTAGTACACCGGTAAGCGCGTCAGTTATGGCTTGATTTTTTTACTGCTGTTCGCGCGCGGTGACTTCCTTTAGGCGGTTTATCGTGCCTAAGAGTATGGCGTTTTTGCTTTTTAATAGCTCCTGTGTTTTTCGCATTTGCTGTGAGTGGTAGATAAGGGCAAAGGCGGATATTAGTATAATGATAATAAAGCCGATAGCTAGTCCTGTCTGCATAGGGTAGTAGGCGATTAAATGCCTTAGGCTTAGCTGTGGGCGGCTCATGGCGGTGTGCTGCTGGGTGATAGCGGTAATCTCGTCCGGCGATATTTTCATTATGGCTTTGTTTAACAGCATTTGCAAACTTTGCGGACTGTCGCTAGATATAGCCAGTGACACTGGCACCATAACGCTTACGCCCGGCACTAGGGCAAGATTGGGGTGGTCAAGGCTGGGACGGTCGATAGCGATAGTAATATCTCTTAGCAAGGCAAAGTCTGACGAGCCGTTTTCAACACTTAGCAGCGTGTTGTGCTTGCTGTCGGAAGAAATCGCCCAGCTCGGAAATTCATGGTTTAGATAGCGTTTTATGGTCGGGGTAGTTTCGTTCATGCTGATAGCGATAGGCGTGCTGCTGTCGAGATTTATCATCATTTGATTGCCAGTAGCATTGGCTGGTGATTTGGCATGATGTTCGCCGATAAAGCTATAGTTTAGCATAAACACGGGATTGGAAAAATAAAAATCGTCGCTTAGCTCGTCATTGGTGAAGATGTCCAGCATGGCGGTAGCTGCGCCGGATTTTACCAGCTCGCGTGCTTTTTCATAGCTTTCAGCGCGCACATAGTTTATTTTTAGTCCCAGCTCCTCGCCGATTTTGGCTAAAATATCGGGAAAGATGCCTAGCGGCATGCCGTGATTGTCAAAATAAATATATGGCTCGTTGTCCTCGTAAATGGCAATCGTCAGGCTGTCGATTGAGTTTAGAAATTTACTTTCGTTTAGCGTGTAGTTTACTAGCTGGTGGTCGATACGTGCGTGAAAATCGTAGTCGAGCTTGCGCGTAAGGTTAGGTGTTTCGTGCTTTAGCCGTTTTAGTGATTTTTCTAAATCGGCTATTAGATAGCTTTTTTCGGGCAGCGTGCCGAAGAGCAGGGGAATGGTATCAAAAGCTACGGCGAGTTCTTCGCGCGGGTCGACATTGGTCGCGGTATCGACAACGGCATCGAGCCTTTCATTTTCTAAATCCGCCAGCATTTCTTTTTGTGTGCTATAATATTTTTTCTGCACGGTAAGTCCCATATCGCGCAAAAAATTATCAAAGGCAGCGTTAGAGCTGCGGTCTTTAATTAGCCCAATCCGCGCGTTAATCAAACTTTTTAAATTGCGCTCCTTTAGCTTGGGCTGGCTGCTAGAGGTATAAAGCCCGACTACGTCAAAGCCTAAATTCATACTGCTGTAGGTGAGTATGGTGCTAGGAGTATGTGTCGGCAGCTCGAAGGGCAGAAGTACATCAATTTCGCCGCGCCTTAGCATATCAATACATTTATCGGTGGGTACAAGCGTCAGTTCGTAGCGATTTTCGGATAGCTTAGATAGCTCGGCAAAGTATGAGCTATAGTATTGATGCATAAAAACAGGCTCTAATACCTCGGTATCAGCCTGAATAAGTCCGACACGGACAACTGCCGCGGCGGCGCACTCCGCTGGAAGGATTAGAAGCGCGCAGACAAAGATTGTAAATAAAAAACGAAACATAAATACCACACCTAAAAATTTTCGATAGATAGATAGTTTATAGGCTTTCGACAAAATTTTATTAAAATCCTGCTGACAGCTAGGCTTTTTGCTTAGCTGCGGCTGAAATGCAGCCAAGCATATTGACAGCTAACATAGCAGAGAGTAGAATGAAAATTGAGTAGGTCAACTAACTATCAGGGAGGGGATTAGCGATGAATGATTATGTAAATGTCAGCCGCTATGTAGCAATTCTTTATCGTAGGTCGCAGTTATTTGTAGTCGAGGCGTGTCAGAAAATGAATTTAACGTTTTCGGAATATATTTTGCTGTTGCGAGTGTTTGATAACGAGGGCGCAAAGCAGGATGAGCTAGCGAGTATGCTATATCTTGATAAGGCGGTAGTTACGCGCACGGTAAATTTATTGCAGGAAAAAGGCTTAATCTATAGACAGCAGGACGAGCTTGACCGCCGCGTCAAACATATTTTTTTAACCGAGCAGGGCAAAGCCAAGCATAAATATTTGCAAAGCGTATTAAATACCTGGGTGGAGCATTTAGTGGAAGGAATGTCTAAAGATGAAGCCGACACTTTATTTAGCAATTTGCACCGCTTAGTCGATAAAGCCTGCAATGCCAATTTAATTGCGCTAGCTAAAACTGTCAATGAGGGTAGCTTTGATGAATAAAATAAAATTGAAAAAATTAACCAGCGTGCTAATAACTGCTTTTATGGCGGCAACATTTTTAGCCGGCTGCGGCACGGAAAAGGAAACGGTCAAAGCTCCGCTAGTTAAAACGCAGCAGGCAGACGCGGGGACTAAAACTAACGAAACAACCTATTCAGGGACGGTGCGCGGTCGCTATGAAACTAATATGAGCTTTCAGGTGGGCGGACAAATTTTAGCACGCAATGTAAATGTCGGCTCGCGCGTAAATGCCGGCGATGTTTTAATGGTCATCAATGCTAAAGATGCCGTTCAGCAATCTAACGCAGGCGATGCTGCTGTAGCTAGTGCCAAGGCGCAGCTAGATTTAGCGCAAAGCAATTTAGCAAGATACTCGCGCCTTTACGAGGCCAATGCAGTTTCGGCGGCGGTGCTAGACCAGTATCAAACTAGCTATGATGCATCCTTTGCCGCCTATCAAAGTGCGTTAGCGCAGGCAGCGCAGGGACATAATACATTAAGCTATACAAATTTAACTACCGGTGCATCTGGTGTAATCTCGGCGATTAATGTTGAGGAAGGGCAGGTCGTGGCCGCAGGGCAGACAGTGCTAACCTTGGTACAGTCGGGCGAGCTAGAGGTAGAGATAAATGTTCCTGAGGGAAAAATCGGCGAGTTTGCTACAGGAACGCCCGTAAGCGTGAGCTTTTGGGCGATTAAAGGAATGGTTGCGGGCGTAGTTCGTGAAATTTCGCCTATGGCTGACAGTGCCACGCGCACCTATCGCGTGCGCGTAAGTATTCCTAACCCGCCGTCCAATTTAGAGCTGGGCATGACCGCCAGCGTTACTATAAATGCTAGTGACGATAAAAATAAAGGCATGGTATTGCCGCTTAGTGCTATCTATCAAAATGGTGATGAGCCAAAAGTATGGGTAGTAGGCGATGATAATTGTGTAAGCTTAAAACCCATAACAGTAACTGATTTTGGTGAAAATGAGGTAAGTGTAACGGGACTAAATCCCACCGATTTAGTGGTTATCGCCGGCGTGCATAAATTAAGCGAGGGCGAGCAGGTTAGAACTCAGGAGGGCGAGTAATGCGCAACTTAACTGAGATTTCATTAAAAAATCGCGTGCTGGTATGGTATTTTATTGCCGTCACCGTTATCGGCGGCATTTTTTGCTACAGCGCGCTAGGACGCATGGAAGACCCGCAGTTTACCATTCGGCAAATGGTAATATCGGCAGCTTGGCCGGGGGCAAGTGCCGAGGAAATGCAAAATCAGGTCACGGATAAGCTAGAGAAAAAGTTTCAAGATATTCCAGGACTTGACTATATAAAAAGCGAAACGCGCGCTGGTCAGACGGTAATCTATGTTACGTTGCGCGCCGACTATGACCGCAATCAAATCCGCCCTACTTGGCGCGACCTTAGAAATTTTGGCGAGGACGTAAAAAAGGATTTGCCGGAAGGCGTGTACGGCCCCTATTATAATGACCGCTTTGATGATGTGTACGGCTCAATTTATGCGGTAACGGGTGACGGCTATTCCTATGAGGAAATGCGCGCCTACGCGGAAAAAGTCCGCCGCTTGCTGCTAGCTATTCCTAGCGTGCGTAAAATCGAATTAATCGGCGAGCAGCAGGAAAAGGTCTATGTCGAGGTAGAAAACTCTAAGCTCTCCGAGCTAGGTATAAGCCCGACCGCTATCGCTAGTGCCTTAAAATCACAAAATGAAATGACACCGCAGGGCGAGCTTGAAACCGCGAGCGATAATGTTTATTTGCGCGTAAGCGGCACATTTGACGATGTAGAGGCGATAAAAAATACTACCCTTACGGCAAACGGCAAGGAGTTTAAGCTAGGCGACATTGCCAAAATCGAACGCCGTTACGCTGAGCCTGCCGAGCCGAAAATGTTTTTTAACGGCGAGCCGGCTATCGGCATTGCCGTTTCTATGGAGGAAGGCGGCAATATTTTAAAGCTTGGCGAGGACTTAAAAAAAGAAGTCGCCGCTATCGCTGAAAATACTCCCGTGGGGCTAGAGGTGCATCAGGTATCAAACCAGCCGGCTGTAGTAGATAACTCTATCCATGAATTTGTAAAAACCTTAGTCGAGGCTATAGTTATCGTGCTAGCGGTTAGCTTTATATCGCTCGGCGTGCGCACAGGAATGGTAGTTGCTGGCTGTATTCCCTTGGTACTTTGCGGCGTATTTGCCTTCATGTATATGTTAGAAATTGACCTGCACAAGGTATCGCTCGGCGCGCTCATCATTGCCTTGGGCTTGCTCGTTGATGATGCAATTATCGCCGTAGAAATGATGAGCGTACAGCTAGAGCGCGGCTTAAACCGCTTTGATGCCGCCTGCTACGCATTTAGAGCAACCGCTAAGCCAATGCTGACAGGTACTTTAATTACCTGCTCCGGCTTTATACCCGTGGCATTTGCCAAGGGCCTAGCCAGCGAATTTTGTCAGGCACTTTTTCCGGTAATTGCTATCGCGCTAATATTATCATGGATAGTATCGGTCATGGTAGCCCCGCTATTTGGCTATCATCTAATCCGTGTAGAGGTAGAAAAAGACGATACAGGGAAAATTGACCCCTATAAAAGCCGTTTTTACACTTGGTTTAGAAAGGTACTAAATTATTTTTTAACTCACCGCAAAATTGTTCTCGGCGCAACTATCATAGTATTTATCGTTTCGTTAGGCGCGATGAGCAAAGTAAAACAAGAATTTTTCCCGCCGTCCACACGTCCTGAGCTGCTAGTAGAAATGACCCTGCCAGAGGGTGCGAGCATGGCGGCAAGCCAAGCCGTCGCCGACCGCATGAATGATTGGCTGAAAGATTACGAAGGCGAGCTAGACAACTACTCATATTATGTAGGTCGCTCCGCGCCGCGCTTTGTACTGACCTCTAATCCTAAAACGAATGCCGATAACTTCGTGCATTTTGTATTGGTAGCTAAAGATACTGCCGCCCGCGAAAAATTAGAAGCTGCGCTAAACACAGCGTTCAGTGATGAATTTACTGATGTGCGCGCGAAAATTAAACTTATTCAGACCGGCCCGCCGTCAGACTATCCAGTAATGCTGCGCGTAACCGCGCCCGACATTGATAGTGCCAAGGCATTAGCGCAAAAAGTAGAAAATATTGTCGCCAGCGACAGCAATAATTACAATGTAAACCTTGACTGGGGTGATAAAAGCAAAATTATGCGCATAGAGCTTGACCAAGGCAAAATCCGCTCGCTCGGACTATCAAGTCAAGATGTATCGAAAATGATTTACACCGAAGTCACAGGCGCAACCGCCGCCCAATTTTATAGCGGCGACCGCACCATAGACATTGATTTGCGGCTGGCAAGAGCCAATCGCGAAAATTTAGCGGACATAAAAAGCCTGCCGATATATGTCGGACAGGCTGGCTACATACCGCTAGAGCAGATTGCTAAAATCAGCTACGATGCCGAAGAAAGTCTAATCGTGCGCCGCGATTTAATGCCGACTATAACTGTGCAGGCAGATATTTACGAAGGCACGGCAAACGATGCTACAAAAAAAGCCTTTGATGCCACCAAAGAGCTAAGAGAAAATTTGCCGCTGGGTACAAAAATCGAGGAGGCTGGCGCGCTAGAGTCTAGCAGCGAAAACGTAGCGTATCTCCTAAAACCCGTACCGGCGATGATATTTATTATTATGACGCTATTAATGTTCCAGCTTAACAGTGCAGGACAAATGGTGCTGACACTCCTAACCGCGCCGCTAGGCTTAATCGGTGTCGCGTGGGGAATGCTGCTTACAGGCAGTGCTATGGGCTTTGTGGCAGAACTAGGAATACTCGCACTCTTTGGCATGATAATTAGAAACTCTGTCATACTTATCGACCAAATTCAAAAGCATTTAGCTGACGGCGAACAGCCGTGGGATGCAATAGTAGACTCAGCCGTATTGCGCTTTAGACCGATAATGCTTACGGCTGCCGCCGCAATCCTCGGTATGCTGCCGCTAATGGCAAGCAGCTTCTGGGGACCAATGGCAGTAGCTATCGCCAGCGGACTTATCGTTGCCACCATACTGACATTGTTAATATTGCCGACAATGTACGCTGCTGCTTACAGAGTTAAAAAAGATTAACGTAAATAAAAACGCCACTTTGAAAAGTTTCGTACTTGCAGAGTGGCATTTTTTATAAATTTATCATTCTTTATTCTTCTATTGCATCTTCATCCATATTCATTTCCATACGGTAATAAATATCAATGTCCCTTAAAATGTCATCAATATCATTACTATCAAGCTCATCAATCCATACCTTTAATTCGTTGATAGTAATAATTTCTTCGATGGCTTTATGGTATCTTTCTTCAAGAATTTGCATTCCGCTTGCTTTTTCTGTAATATAATCTTCTAATTCCTTCAGAACTTCCTTTTTGTGTTTATTGGTTTTGATAACAAAGGATATTGGAAAGTGCATAACTTTATCCATATCTAAAAGATACTTATTATAGTTGTTTACTTCTGTGACTTGGAAAAATCTACCAACAGGACGCATCACAAAATCTATGCCGCCATCATTAGCGTTTGTTCTGCCTGTTTTATAAAGTTCTAGATTATATTCTTCAATAGCTTCTCTAGTATATCCAAAATATACATGGATATTTTTATAATGATTTTTTAGGATAGCAAAGCTAATGATTTCAAATATACGAGCTTCTGCATCCTCAGATAATAACTCTTTTATTGAAGCCTTTTTATCGTTCAATACCGTGTAAGAGCTTATTTTTTCTAGTACTGTTGTTAATGCATGGTCTTTTTCATATAATAGAGAAATATATTTTTCAACAATTTTACATACAGTTTTTGCTGTATCTTTATTATTTATAATTATATATTTGGGGTAAATCAAGTACTTTCCGTCATTAATGATGATAGGATTATCAACATTGTCCTTTTTAAACTTATTAATGAACTCTCCATTAAGGCGTGAATTTAAGGCATGATTTTGCAATTTACTTCCACCATATAATCCACGGTAGAATACAAACAACTAATCCACGGTAGAATACAAACAACTTTGTATACTCATATCCATCAAATTTTTGATATTTCTTTGGTTGTTCGAAGAAGTCCTCACAATAGAAATGCAGAATAGAATAAACTGCATAAATATTAGCAAGACTCCTTCTAGTTTTGCTATCACCATGAATTGCTTTTGATTTTATATCAAGGTATTGTATCAAGTAACTATTATCATAAATAAACTGATAATCGCTAGGATAATCTTCTTGGAGTATTTTTTTTACAAAGTTTTCTCTAATTTTCATAATATTATTCCCTCACAAATTTTGATTTTGCATTAGTTTTCCTAACTTTAATTTTTTCAAGAGATTTACCTTTATATTCATCTGCTATACCAGTCCGTCTTATTCCCATTTCAAAATAATCCCTATTCATATCAATGCCGATGGCATATCTATTAAGTTTTACTGCAACGGTAGATGTTGTAAAAGAACCAGAAAAGGGGTCAAATACTACATCGCCTTCGTTGGAGGAGGCTTTAATTATTCTTTCCAATAGGGCTTCTGGCTTTTGTGTGGGATGATTTTCATATTCATCCATTTTAAATCTTACTCTATTAAACTCCCATACATTTCCGGGTACTTTTTTTGTATTGTATGGTGCAGGTGGATTTTTTCGGTAATCAATAAGTTTACGTTTTGCACCTGTTTTGGCTTCAACCATAATATCCTCATAGTTAAATGTATAAGTTGCTTTTTCATCCTTGTTTATCATTAAAATTGGTTCGTATAGTGAACCGTACATTTTTTTTGATTGAACGCCAGAACTATCGTATGCCCATATAATGCGAGAAAGAACATTGTATTTTTCACTTACATATACATCAAGATAGGGCATATGCTGTGTTGCTGTCATGAAATACATTGAACCATTATCTTTTAATATTCGTATAGTTTCATCAATCCATTGTTTACACCAGTCAATATATTCATAAACACTATTCCATTTGTCTTTGTTATTTCCAAAGTCTTTACCAATATTATAAGGGGCATCTGCAAAAATCAAATCAATAGATTGGTCTTTCATTTCTTTCATTACTTCGAGAGAGTTACCCAATATTGCCATAGACATTTCACTATGTATTTCTTCAAATCCGCTAGTAGTGTTAAATACCTTACTAAAATCATAAGCTCCTAAGGTCTTTTTCGAGCACATAGCTTGCTCTAACGCCATTACAGCACCTCCATATTTAGTACATTAATTTGAGTACAAAAAAGAGCCACCTTTTCAGGTGGCTCTTTTTTGTACTATATTTCTCCCTATAAAAAGGCTTCAAAATTAACTCTGAAGCCTTTAATCTCAATGGCAGAGAGGGTGGGATTCGAACCCACGGAGGCTATTAACCTCACTTGATTTCGAGTCAAGCACCTTCGACCACTCGGACACCTCTCCAAGTCCGCTTTGCGAACATGGAACATTATAGCATAGACTATTGGCTATGTAAAGGAAAATTATACAGACCGCTTATATAGTCTTGTTAATACATATCTTTTGCTATATTATTTATTTAGTAGTTACTTTGTTAAAATATGAGGTGATTTTTAAGTGAATTTATCAGACAGATATAAGGCTAAGCTAAAACAATATGACATTAAAAATATACCCCCGAAAATGAATATAACAAAGCTAATATGAATAAAGATTTATTTACGATGATATAGCGAGGTGGTAGCTTTGGGAAAATTTACGGGGAAACGGATAGGCATTATCGGCGGTTTTGGTGCTTATGCAACTTTGGATTTTTATAAACGCTTGTTAGACAGCTTTGAGGTCACATCAGAACGGGATTATCCCGATATGATAATCGATAATGTGTATTCAATGCCTAGTCGTACAAGAGCTTTGCTGACTGGGGGGGGACACGAGGAAATTGTAGCAGCTATTACTGAGTCCATGAAGAAGATGCTAGATTATGATGCAGATTGTATAGTTATGGTGTGCGGAACGGCTCATTATTTTTTGCCTTATGTATATGAAAATTTGCCAAAAGTACAGCCTAGGGTAATTAATATTTTAGATGCGACCGGCAGACAGCTTTGTGAAAAAAATATCGGCAAAGTGCTGGTATTAGCAGCTGAAGGTACATTAAAGCAAGGGCTGTATGCAAAGACCCTAGCTAAGTATGATATTTTTTGTATCGAGCCAGCAGAAACAGATTGGCATACCATAAGATATTTTATCGAATGTGTGAAAAATGATAACTATGATGATAGCTTGAAAGATAGATTTTTTAAATTTTTAGCCCAATATGACACTAAAAATGTTATATTGGGCTGCACGGAGTTTCCGGTATTGTTAAAACATATTGGTGATGACAGGAGAAAATATAATTTTTTTGACCCCTTGAGCTATGCAATTCAAGAAATACATGAAAGATTGTCTTAAATTAAGCCCAAATATGGCGCATACACATAACTATAAAACAAACCACCGCGATGCCGAAGGTGAAAATTTCTATACATCTGACTGGATAGGCAAAATGCAAAGGAATATCTAGGACGCGCGGAATATTGCTGGCAAGCAGCGATGTGGCAATTGATATATATAGTAAAATATTGATTGGCGATACACTGTGACTGGCGGCAATAGCGCGGATTATAAGATAGATTGCAAAGGCGATAAAGAAATAGGCGAGCTTGTCGGCATGACGGCGGGCGTTCATATTGTTCACTTCCTTTACATTTTTTATTTTGTTGCTGTTAATTTCTGCTTGCAATAGAAAATTTCCTGCCGCTGTCTTTAGTGACAGCGGCTTTTTATGATGTCAACGCTAAAAATTTTCAGATTATAAACCTATAATGTAGAAAGTTAAAATGTATGGTTTAGGAGGAGCCGACGTGTTTAGGCGAGCCAGATTATCAGGGATAGTTTTAATAATAATTTTAGCATTAGCGTTAGCCGGTTGCACGGAGGAAAAGTCAGTGCAAAAAAGTGAAACGGTAATGGATACGGTAGTGACGCTTTCGGCTAGCGGCAGCGATGCTGAAAAAGCAATAGATGAGTCTATGGAAAGACTAAAGGCGTTAGAAAATCTAGCCAGCAATAAAATTTCTTCAAGCGATGTCAGCAGAATAAATAATGCGGCTGGTTCGGGTGAATGGATTAAGGTATCACCGGAAATTTTTCATCTGCTAGAGGTAAGTCAAAAATACTCTCGTCTTTCTAATGGCGCGTGGGATATAACAGCAGGAGCTTTAACTGAGCTATGGGGGATTGGTACGGATAAGGCACGCATCCCCAATAGTGCTGAGATAAAGAGCGCGCTAAAGCTAGTAGACTATGACCGCTTGGAGCTAGATGAAGGCTCTAGCAGTGCAAGACTTTTAACTAAGGGCATGAAAATTGATTTAGGCGGCATAGCCAAGGGCATGGCAATTGACGAGGTGCGAAAAATTTATGAGCAGCACGGCATTGAAAATGGCTTAATAAATGTCGGCGCAAGCTCGATGTATGCGATAGGCAAAAATACTAAAGGGGCTGAGTGGCGCGTTGGTATTCGTCACCCGCGCGGCAATGCTGATGATGTGCTGGCGGTAGTGACGCTTAGCAGCGAGGCTCTTTCGACCTCTGGCGATTACGAACGATATATAGAAAAGGACGGCGTGCGCTATCATCATATTATCGACCCGCGGACGGGGTATCCGGCTAGAAACGGCGCAATCAGCGATACTGTAGTCATTGACGGTGATTTAGCTGATGCCGGCATGATAAGCGATTTACTGACCACTACTGTATTTATTATGGGCGCGGCGGACGGCAGCAATTTTTTAGCAACGCTCCCCGCGGAGGTGTCGGGCATGATTGCGACTGAAGATAAAAAGCTTTATCCCGCCCACGGCTTTAATGCTAGACTTGAGGCATTAAATCAGGATTTTTCCTTGGGCGGCATGGCAAAATAATGGCGATGTGAAAATTATTTCAAAACATGAAAACAGTCGATTAAAACAATAGGCTATAATAAATTTATCAATCGTAGACAGCGATTTTGCTAAAAATTTTTGTCGATAGAATTATATAGAAAACGTTTACTTTTTATGCTTGACATTTGTCGGGCAAAAGTGTACAATCATTAATAAGAAATAAGATGAATTTAGTGCTAAACTATTACTGATGATTAGTTTTTAGCACTAAATTTTAGGCAACGCAAGAAAACGTTTACCTAGTAAAATTTGCTGTTAAAATTCAAGTCATTTGTTATAAGATGGAGGGGCAGACAATGGAAATTTTAGAAACAATGAAAGCCGAATTTACAAAAATTTTTGGTGGCAAGGCGGTGCGCAGCTACTTTTCCCCTGGCCGTGTAAATCTGATTGGCGAGCATACCGACTATAACGGCGGTCATGTATTCCCGTGCGCTATATCGCTGGGCACTTATGCCGTAGTGGCTGATAGAACGGACAATAAAACTCGTATGTATTCGATGAACCTTGCTGATAAGGGCGTTATCGAGTTTCCTATGACGGGACTTAGCTACGATAAGAGTAAGAATTGGGCTAACTATCCTATGGGCGTAGTAAAGGTTTTTGAGGATGCCGGTCATAAGGCTGGTCATGGCTTTGATATTCTTATTAATGCTACGCTGCCGCCGTCTTCAGGATTATCGTCCTCGGCATCGCTAGAGGTTTTAATGGCAGTTATTTTAAATGACAGCCTTGGCTTTGGTCTGGATATGGTAGAAATGGTAAAGCTTTCGCAGAAGGCAGAAAATACTTTTGTGGGAGTAAACTGCGGCATTATGGATCAGTTTGCTGTTGGTATGGGCAAGGAAAATTGCGCTATACTGCTCGACTGCAATACTTTGGAGTATCGCTACAGCAAAATTGTCCTAAAGGACGCAAGCATCGTTATCACCAATACCAATAAGCCGCACAGCTTGGCATCGTCTGCCTACAATGTCCGCCGCGCCCAGTGCGAGCACGCGCTAAACGAGCTGAAAGAGGTTCGCGATGTCAACGCTTTAGGCGAGCTTACCAATAGTGAATATGAAAAAATCGCTGGTCATATTTCC
>SAMEA104315428__coassemble_805_pt1 | contig 43922 bp, 39 predicted proteins | sample SAMEA104315428__metabat2_low_PE_031 | metagenome-assembled genome bin SAMEA104315428 (sample SAMEA104315428) | gut metagenome | biome: Monkey gut; feature: monkey-associated habitat; material: faeces | place: China | collected 2013 | reverse complement strand
AAAACGATGTCGAGCGTTTCGGCGAGCTTATGAATGAGTCGCACTACTCGCTGCGCGATGATTATGATGTAACGGGTATTGAGCTAGATACCTTGGCAGCTCTTGCTTGGGAGCAGGACGGTGTAATCGGCTCGCGCATGACGGGCGCAGGATTTGGCGGCTGCACTGTAAGCATTGTTAAAAATGATAAGATTGATGCCTTTAAAGAAAATGTTGGCAAGGCTTACACCGAAAAAATCGGCTATGCTCCGAGTTTTTATGTAGCAAGCATTGCTGACGGCACACATCGTATTGACTGATTAAATTTGTTTAAGAGTGTTTATATACGAAAGGAAGTCTTTATATGTCAATTCTTGTTTGCGGCGGCGCAGGCTACATTGGTTCACATGCTGTTCATCAGCTGGTAGCTAAGGGCGAGGACGTAGTTATTGTTGATAATCTGCAAAGCGGTCATCTTGATGCCGTAAATCCGGTAGCAAAGTTCTATGAGGGCGATATTCGCGATGCCGGCGTTCTTGATAAAATTTTTACCGAGAATAAAATCGAGGCAGTAATTCATTTTGCTGCTAATTCGCTGGTTGGCGAGAGTATGCAAGTACCGTTGAAATATTTTAATAACAATGTCTATGGTATGCAGGTTCTATTAGAGAGCATGGTAAAACATGGCATTGATAAGATTGTATTTTCGTCTACCGCTGCCGTTTATGGCGAGCCGAAACGTGTTCCTATTATGGAGGACGATGAAACTAATCCTACTAATACCTATGGCGAAACTAAGCGCACTATGGAAAAAATGATGAAATGGGTTAGCCTGGCTAACGGCGTGCGCTATGTATCGCTCCGCTACTTTAATGCTGCTGGTGCGATTGAGGACGGTTCAATCGGCGAGGACCACAATCCTGAAACGCATTTAATCCCGCTTATCCTGCAAGTGCCGCTCGGCAAGCGCGACCATATTACAATATTTGGCGATGACTATGCAACGCCGGACGGAACTTGCCTGCGCGACTATATCCATGTGCTTGATTTGGCCGATGCCCATGTCTTAGCCTTAGAGTATCTGAGAAAGGGCGGCGAGAGCAATATATTTAACCTCGGCAATGGTCAAGGGTTCTCGGTAAAGGAAATGATTGAGGCGGCTAAAAAGGCTACGGGACTGCCGATTAAGGTGGAAATGGGTGCGCGCCGCGCTGGCGACCCTGCACAGCTTATCGCCTCTAGCGAAAAGGCTAGAAAGATTTTAGGCTGGAAGCCGCGCTTTACTAATGTCGAGCAGGTTATCGGCACGGCATGGACTTGGCATCAGAAGCATCCTAACGGGTACGAGAAATAAGGAGTGTGCGCTATGTCGATTAATTATGAAATAAACCGCCTGCTCCATTTTGCTCAGGAACACGAACTAATGGCAGCTGATGATTTTTACTATAGTGCCAATCGCCTGCTAGATGTATTAAAGGTAAATGACTTTAGTGTCGAGGAAGTAAATGAGGAGCTTTCGACCGCTACCCCGATATTAGAAAATATGTTAGACTTTGCGGTGTCTGAAGGTCTTATTGAGGACACTGTAAATGAGCGGGATTTATTCGATACGCGCCTTATGGACTGCGTTATGCCGCGCCCGTCAGAGGTTATCCGCCGTTTCCGCAGCGATTATGCTAGAAGTCCTAAGGCGGCTACAGATAGGTTCTACAAGCTAAATATCGCCTCGAACTATATCCGTAAGGATAGAATTGATAAAAATATTGTTTGGCAGACCGCGACCGAGTACGGCGACCTTGATGTTACTATCAATTTATCCAAGCCGGAAAAAGACCCGCGCGATATTGCCAAGGCAAAGCTGGTTAAGTCTAGCTCTTACCCTAAGTGCCTGCTGTGCCATGAAAACGAAGGCTTTGCCGGTAATGCTAGCCACCCTGCACGGCAGACAATAAGGCTTTATCCTTTAAGACTGTCGGCGCATCGCTGGTTCATGCAGTATTCGCCGTATACTTATTATAATGAGCATTGCATTGTACTGAACCGCAAGCATGTACCGATGAAGATTTCTCGGAAAACCTTTGAAAATCTACTGGATTTCGTTACGATTTTCCCGCATTACTTCCTTGGCTCGAATGCTGACTTGCCGATTGTCGGCGGCTCGATTTTGAGCCACGACCATTATCAGGGCGGACGCTATACCTTTGCTATGGCAAAAGCTCCCGTTGAGCGCACCTATACGGTAAAGGGCTATGAAAACGTAAGCATCGGTCGGGTAAAGTGGCCGATGTCGACCATTCGCCTAGCCGGTGAAGACCGTGAGGAGCTAGCTGAGCTTGCTGATAAGATTTTAAGCATTTGGCGCGGCTACAGCGATGACACGGTAGGCATTTTAGCTGAGAGCGAGGGCGAGCCGCATAATACGATTACGCCGATTGCGCGCCGCCGCGGTGCTTTATACGAGCTGGATTTAGTTTTGCGCAACAATCGCACCAGCAAAGAGCATCCACTGGGAATTTTCCACCCGCATGCCGAGGTTCATCATATTAAAAAGGAAAATATCGGTCTTATCGAGGTTATGGGACTTGCAGTTCTGCCTGCACGCTTAAAATCCGAGATGAAGGAAATTGCTGATGAGCTGGTAAAAGGCACGAAGGATATTTCAAAAATGCCTGGCATTGCCGCCCACAGTGATTGGTACAAGGAGCTAGTCGCTAAATATAAATCCTTTACGAAAGAAAATGTAGAGGGTATACTAAAGGACGAGATAGGTAAGGTATTTGCGACAGTCTTAACTCATGCCGGCGTTTATAAGCGCGATGAGCAGGGGCTTGCCGCCTTTGATAAGTTTATCGAAAAAGTACAGCAGACTGCCTCTAAATAATTTTTGGAGAGAAAAGCCTTCCCTTTTTAGGGAAGGCTTTATTGTTTTGTAATCAAAGCGAGGTATATATGGAAGGGATTAAGCCTAAAAATGCAACGATTATCGATGTGGCACGTTTAGCCGGCGTATCGGTAGCGACTGTTTCACGCGTGGTAAACAGTAATTATCCAGTAAAGCAGGACACTAAGGAGCGAGTTCTAGCCGCCATTAAGGATTTACACTATGTGCCTAACGTTCAGGCCCGCGAATTAAATACGCGCCGCAGCTCGACTATCGGCGTGGTAGTGCCAAGCCTGTACAATATGTTTTTTGCCGAAGTTATTGACGGCATTGAGGAGGCGGTTAGAAAGGACGGCTATTCGCTGCTCTTAAACTGCGCGAAAAATGACCCGCGGCAGGAAATAAAATGTATAAATGCCTTGGTTTCGCGCAATGTCAGCGGCATAATAGTTATCAGTCCGAACACTGAAAATCTTCGCGAAAGCTTTTATGAAGACCTCGTGCGCCGTATGCCGATAGTTTTTGTAAATGCCTATCACAGGGTAACGGGCGCATCCTATGTCGGCAACGATGAGCGCGCCGGCTCGGAGCGCGCGCTTGAATATTTAGCCAGCCTAGGACATGAAAAAATTCTCTTTATCCGTGGACGCGGCTCGGACTCCTACACGCTGAAGGAAGAAAATTATCGGGCCTTTATGGAAAAGCGTGGCAGCTTTCGCGAGGATTATATTATAAATATCGGCGAGGGCAATGGCGTTGATACGGTCGATACCACCCGCGATGCGTTAATTGAATTACTTCCAGAGCTAAATCCTACAGCAATATTTTGCTGCAATGACCTTATGGCGGTCGGTGCAATGAATGCCTGCAAGCGGCTGGGATTGAAAGTCCCCAAAGATATTTCAGTAATCGGCTATGATAATATATCGCTCTCGCGGCTAGTTGAGCCTAAGCTTACGACTATGGACCAGAATATGTTTCAGCTTGGCAGCAATGCAGCCTTTTTGTTAATTGAAAAAATAAATGGCGGCAGTGCCAAACGCATAACGCTTGACAATATGCTGATAAAGCGCAAATCAACTGGCACGCTGCGCAAAAATAAAAAATAATAATTTAAAAACTCTCACGCGCTGAGAGTTTTTTTGTGCTTGCTTTTAATAGATGTATTTTGCATACAGATAAACATTACAATTAGCATGGAATTTTAATATAAAAAGCTTGTGATTGTATATTTGCTATGCTATAATCACATATGTGATATAAAGATAAAGCATAAAGTAAATAGGAAATGGGGGCATTATTATGAACCTAGGAAAATTAAAAAAAGCGTTTATTGCCGGCATGGCAGTTATCGTTACAGCGGTAATTTTTACCGGCTGTGGTGGCGAGGATAAAAAATTTATAAATATCGGCACGGGCGGCACGGCCGGCACTTACTATCCAATCGGCGGGGCTATGGCAGAGATTTTAAATAAAGATATAAAGGGCATGAATGCCAGCGCGCAGAGTACGGGCGCATCGGTAGCCAATATCAATATGCTGAAGGACGGCTCAATCGACCTAGCTATCGTGCAGAACGATATTACTTATTATGCGGTGAACGGTACAGAAATGTTTGCCGATAAAAAAGTAGATACTCTTAAAGGCATCGCTACACTTTATCCAGAAACCTGCCAGTTTGTAACGCTAGAGGCAAGCGGTATAAAATCTATCGCTGATTTAAAAGGCAAGCGCGTAGCAGTCGGCGCGGCCGGCTCAGGTGCAGAGGCTAACGCCCGTCAGATTTTAGAGGCTTACGGCATTACCTACAATGATATTGACGCACAGTATTTGTCATTCAGCGAAGGCGCGAGCGCATTAAAGGACGGCAATGTTGATGCTGCCTTTTTGACCGCCGGTTATCCGACTGCCAGTGTGCAGGATATTGCTTCGCAAAATCCGGTAGCACTTTTACCGATTGGCGATGACAAGGCAGAGGTTTTAATAAGTAAATATCCTTTCTATACTAAGACAACCATTCCTGCCGGTACTTACGGCTTTGCTAATGAAACTAAGACCGTATCGGTTATGGCAATGCTGGTCGCTAATGATAAAGTTGATGACGCACTCGGCTATGATATTGCCAAGGCTCTCTTTAGCAATCTTGACCGTTTGCAGGCATCGCACTCCGTAGGAAAATTGATTACTAAGGAAGGCGCGCTGAAGGGGATGCCGATACCGATGAATGTCGGCGCAGAAAAATATTTCAAAGAGTAAGGATAGCAGAAAAAGTCTTTTCCTTGAGGAAAAGACTTTTTGCATTATAGGAGATGTGACAGAATTGTCTAATATTATTAGACCACCGCTGTTATTTTGTTTAATCGGCATAGTGCTGGCACTTATAAATATTTTTTCACAGCCGACTTTATTTATTCGTGCTAATGGAAATATTATCGCTATGGGGCGCGGCGAAAGCGGCGAGCCTATCTCGATACATTTTATCCATTCAGTGCAAAAGACACCGGTATTAGAAAATCTAGCGGTGGAAAATAATGAATTAGTGCTGCATTCTACTGTTTACCAATCCTTCGGCGTGGGCTTGCCATTTTTAGCCAGCGAAGGGGATTTTCGTCAAGAAGGCAGCTATTATGTTTTAGACAATATGGACAGGCATTTTAAAGGTCTGACGCTCCGCGTAGGTGTTGGCACTAAACTGACATTATTTTTAGGCGGGCGGAGCTATCCGCTGTATGCGTCATATCCTGCTGGCACACCGATTGATATTTATGTAAAACCACTACTGAAAGGAATGTTAGGCTATGAGCGAATATAAAGAAGAAAAACTCGCCACTGACATACTAAAAAAATACGATAAAGAAAGCGACACTATGCTATATAAAGGGCTAATGGCAAAATTTGTGGCGGCACTTGCCATTACTTTTTCGCTGTTTCAGCTGTATACAGCGGCTTTTGGTGTATTAGATGCCCAATTGCAGCGCGGTATTCATCTAGGCTTCGGCTTAATGCTGGTATATTTGCTTTATCCCACGCGCAAATCATGGTCAAGAACTAGGCTGCACCCTTTGGATTTAATTTTAGCAATTTTGGGCGCGGCAGCTCCTGCCTATGTTGTCTATGAGTATCAGCATTTGGTTATGCGCGCCGGCACGGTGACAAATACGGATTTAGCCGTGGGCGTTTTAGGCATAGTGCTGGTTATCGAGGCGGCGCGCCGCGTGGTGGGTCTGCCTATGGTCTGCGTAGTGCTGGCATTTTTGGCTTACGCGTTTTTAGGCCCGTATATGCCGGGAGTTTTAGCGCATCGCGGTCTTACCTTGTCACAGCTAGTCAGCCATATTTACTATACGACTGAAGGAATTTTTGGTATTCCGCTGGGCGTGTCGTCAACGTTTATTTTTCTTTTTATTCTCTTTGGCGCATATTTAGAGTCTACAGGATTGGGCAAATTTTTTATTGACCTAGCTAATTCCATTGCTGGCTGGGCAAGCGGCGGCCCGGCGAAAGTTGCCGTGCTTTCATCAGGTCTTATGGGAACGGTGTCTGGTAGCTCGGTCGCTAACGTAGTCGGCACTGGCTCGCTGACTATTCCCATGATGAAAAAGCTAGGCTATCATAAGGACTTTGCGGGCGCGGTCGAGGCTGCCGCATCGACTGGCGGTCAGCTAATGCCGCCGGTTATGGGCGCAGCCGCTTTTCTAATGGCTGAGTTTGTCGGCGTTCCTTATATCGAGGTGGTAGGCGCAGCGATTGTTCCGGCATTATTATATTTTGCTGGAATTTTGCTCGGCGTGCATTTTGAGGCGAAACGCAATAATTTAAAGGGTATACCGCGCTCTGAATTGCCGCAAATGGGCGAGCTGTTAAGAACCCGCGGTCATTTGGCATTGCCGCTTATTGTAATTGTTTATTTGCTGGTGTCTGGTTATACGCCGATGCGTGCCGCGCTCGTGGCGATTGTTCTCGCTATTTGCTGCTCGGCACTAAGAAAATCAACGCGCATGAAACCGATTGAGATTGTAAAAGGTTTAGAAAATGGTGCGCGCAACGTTTTAGGCGTACTGGTTGCTTGTGCTGCCGCTGGAATTATTATCGGTGTGGTTACTAAAACCGGTGTAGGCTTGAAGCTAGCCTCAGGGCTTTTGGATTTATCGGGCGGCATGATGCTGCCGACAATGTTCTTTACTATGATTACCGCGATTATTCTCGGTATGGGCGTGCCGACTACGGCTAACTATGTTATAACGTCAACGATTGCCGCACCGGCGATTGTGCAAATGGGCGTGCCGGTGCTTGCTGCCCATATGTTTGTATTTTACTTTGGCATTATCGCCGATATTACTCCGCCGGTAGCCTTGGCGGCTTACGCTGGTGCAGGTATAAGCGGCGGCAATCCGTTAAGGACAGGAATAAATGCTTCAAAGCTTGCGATAGCGGCCTTTATTATTCCCTATATATTTGTGCTTTCCCCTGTTATTTTGATGATTGATGCCACGCCGTTTACTTTTATCACGGCAACGCTTACGGCTGTTATCGGCATGGTAGCACTAAGCAGCGCGCTTATCGGTCATTTAGCGGCTGACTGCAAGCTGCTAGAGCGCGTCGCGTTAATCGCCGGCGGTCTATTAATGATTATCCCCGGATTTATTACTGACAGCGTGGGCATAATTATTTTCCTTACGATTTTATTTATCCAAAATCGGCGGAAAAAATTAATGTTGGCAGCAGAAAACTAAACATAAAAAAATCGACAGGCTGTTTGCCTGCCGATTTTTTATTTTAATAATGAGGGTGGGCGATAACGTAATCAACGGGACGCGACCAATCGACCTGTACCTTGGTTTCATTCCACAGGCGGGTCAGCGCGAGCTTTAAGCTTTCCTCGTCAGCTGCGGGATTTACGGTGACGGTAGTAAAATCCATGAGTGTTTTATGCGGTACGCGGATATCGTGAGAAATTTTTAAGTAGTCCTCGGCTAATTTTTTGCCTTCGGCATTAGCTAGATGAACGGTAATTTTTTTTGCTTCGGCATCGTATTCGATATAGCCTAAATCCTTTTGATAGCTGATTGCTACCTGATAATTAGCTGCCATTTTTTGGTCGCTCCTTGTGCGTTTATATTTTTCTAATAAATTAATTATAAGCTATAGCAGGACTTGCCGCAAGAAAAATTGTGAGCTGGTTATAATTTATAAGAAAAGCATTGCGGGCAAGGATAAGCTGTGCTATAATGGGCAGGTAATGGACGCAGTGGCGTCTGTTTCCAGTTAAAAATTGACTGGCTTTACCCCGTTGGGGAGCTAGGTCTAACCAAGATTGCGCAGAGCATTCTTGTATCAATTCCCAGTTTCTTGGGGGGAAAGCGAGGTGTATAGAATGAAACAGGGTATTCATCCGGATTACCATGAGGCAAAGGTTATCTGCGGTTGCGGCAACACCTTTACTACGGGCTCCGTTAAGGACGAGCTGCGCGTTGACGTTTGCTCGAAATGCCATCCGTTCTTCACTGGTCGTCAGCGCGACATTCAGGCAGGCGGACGTATTGAGAAATTCAACAAGCGTTATGCAAAGAAATAAGGCATTTTCGCCACGGATAAAGCAGAGCATTAGGCTCTGCTTTATTTATTATGCAGATTTAGTTCTAAAATTTTCAGCTATATAGGCTATTATTTAGACTGATATAGATATTTTTGAGTAAAGGAAGTGACAGCATGGATAAAAAATTAATGGTCGGCGGGCAGGCGGTAATCGAAGGCGTTATGATGCGCGGGCCGAAGCTTGCCGCGACTGCCGTGCGCGAGCCAAACGGCAGAATTGCCGTGGAAACTAAGCCGGTAAATTCCATAGGCGACCGTTATCCGATTTTAAAAAAGCCGCTTTTGCGCGGCTCGGTAGCCTTAATCGAGTCCTTAGTTATCGGTATGCGCTCTTTGTCGTACTCAGCCAAAATGGCAGGCGATGAGGACGAGCAATTAACCGATAAGGAGCTAGCCGGTACTATTATTTTTGCGATAGGCTTAGCCTGCGTGCTGTTTATCGCTATACCTACGGGGGCAGCTAAGCTTTTTCATGTGGTAACTGACGATGCAGTTTTCTTAAATCTAATGGAGGGCTTTTTGCGCCTGGTAATTTTTCTAGCTTATATCGGCGTTATCTCGCAGATGAAGGATATTCGCCGCGTGTTTCAATATCATGGCGCGGAGCATAAAACTATCCATTGCTTTGAAGCGGGGCTGCCGCTGACGGTGGAAAATGTGCAGCAGTTCAGCCGCCTGCACCCTAGATGCGGCACTAACTTTTTACTGATAGTCATGCTGGTATCGATTTTTGTCTTTGCCTTTTTAGGCTGGCCATCCCTAGTAGAAAGAATTGCTAGCCGCATTATACTTCTCCCTGTAGTTGCCGGTATCTCGTATGAAATAATCAGACTGGCAGGCAGGAGCGACAATGCCTTTATTCAGACCGCTATAAAGCCCGGCTTATGGCTGCAATACCTTACCACGCGTCCGCCGGAAAATGACATGGTAGAGGTAGCAATCGAGTCTTTAAAGGCAGTCCTGCCGCAAGATAAAATCCCTGAGGGAACGGCGGATTATCGAAACTAATTCAATAGAGGTGAAAATTGTGCTAGACAAATTGCAGGCTGTAGAGGATAAATATTTAGAGCTAGAGTCGCTGATAAGCGACCCCGCAGTGATTGCCGACATGGAAAAATGGCAGCGGTATAGTAAGGAACACGCTAGCCTTGCGCCTATCGTAGAAAAAATCCGTGAGTATAAACGGGTAACGGCAGGAATTGATGATGCGCGTTCTATGCTAGAGGAAAAGCTTGAAGATGATATGCATAAAATGGTGGTAGACGAGCTAAACGAGCTTACCGCTGAAAAAGAGATACTAGATAAAGAGCTGCCGCTGCTGCTCTTGCCTAAAGACCCCAATGATGATAAAAATGTTATCGTGGAAATTCGCGGCGGTGTAGGCGGTGACGAGGCGGCACTATTTGCCGGCGACCTTTTCCGCATGTATTCGCGTTACGCAGAAAAGCAGGGCTGGAAAACAGAAATTATCGATGCTAACCCTACGGAAATCGGCGGCTTTAAGGAAATTTCTTTCATGGTCACAGGCTTTGGCGCGTACAGCAAGCTAAAATATGAAAGCGGCACGCACCGCGTACAGCGCGTACCAGTAACCGAGGCGGGCGGCCGTATTCATACTTCGGCGGTTACAGTCGCCGTTTTGCCCGAGGCAGAGGACGTAGAAGTCGATATAAATCAAAATGACCTGCGCATTGATACCTACTGCGCATCGGGCGCGGGCGGACAGTATGTAAACCGTACGGAAACGGCAATCCGTATAACGCATATCCCTACGGGCATTGTCGTGCAGTGTCAAGATGAAAAATCGCAGCTAAAAAATAAGGAAAAAGCTATGAAGGTATTGCGCGCGCGCATACTAGACAAGGCGCGGCAGGAGCAGCAGCAGGCAATCGCCGCTGACAGAAAAACTCAGGTCGGTTCAGGCGACAGGAGCGAGCGAATACGCACCTATAATTTTCCGCAGGGACGCGTTACCGACCACCGCATCGGACTTACGCTGCATAAAATTGACGCGATACTCTCTGGTGATTTAGACGATATTTTAAATGCGCTGATAACTGCCGACCAAGCCGAGCGGCTAAAGCAGGTGAACTAATGGAGCTATGGACTATAGGCAAAATCCTTAAATGGACAGAAAATTTTTTTGCCGAGCGCGGCATTGAAAGCCCGCGCCTTGATGCCGAGGTACTGCTTGCCCATGTGCTAAATAAAGAGCGCATCTATCTTTATGTGCATTTTGATGAGCCGCTACAATCTGAAGAACTGGCAGGCTTTCGCGAGCTAGTAAAAAAGCGCGCCGCGAGAATACCGGTAGCCTACCTAACTGGCGAGCGCGAATTTATGGGACTAAAATTTAAAGTCAGTAAGGATACCTTGATACCGCGCCCCGATACAGAAATACTTGTACAGGCGGCAGTTGATGCGCTAACTAAAATCGGCGGCAATGAAATCCATTTTGCTGATATTGGCACAGGCTCAGGCGCGATAGCTCTATCTATACTAAAATTTATCCCTGCGGCAACGGCAGAAACAGTCGATATAGCGGCAGGCGCATTAAAAATAGCTAAGGAAAATGCTGTAAATCTCGGCGTAGCGGATAGAATAACCTTTCATAATGGCGACCTATTAGCACCGCTGAATAAGGGGAGTAATAGCTACAGTGCAATAATCTCTAATCCGCCCTACATTCCGCAAAAGGATATAGCCACACTTGCGCTAGAGGTTAAAAATGCCGAGCCGCTGACGGCACTAGCCGGCGGCGAGGACGGACTAGACTTTTACCGCCGCTTGACCGCAGATGCGCCGCAGCTATTAATGGCTGGAGGCTTTATCGCCCTTGAAGTCGGCATAAATCAAGCGGCGGCAGTAGCGGCACTAGCAAAAAATAATCCGCTTATAAATGCCGACACCGTAAAAATAATAAAAGACTACGCCGGCATCGAGCGCGTAGTAATAGCGTGGAGGAAATAATGGAAACTGAAATAAAAAAAATAACCTCCGTACAAGACGCAGGCGAAACTTTAAATAAGGCAGGAAAGCTATTAAGAGCGGGCGAGCTAGTCGCCTTTCCTACTGAAACTGTCTACGGATTGGGCGCAAACGGACTAGACAGTACGGCGTGCCAAAAAATCTATCAGGCGAAAGGCCGCCCGTCAGATAATCCCTTGATACTCCATGTCGATAGCTTTTCTATGATAGAGCGCATTGTGCGCCGTGTGTCGCCGCTGGCGGAAAAAATAATGACCGCCTTTTGCCCCGGCCCTATAACACTAATCATGGAGCGCAAAGAAATAATTCCTGACAACATAACAGGCGGACTAGCAACCGTCGGCATCCGTATGCCTGAAAATGATATAGCGCGTGCCATGATAAAGGCGGCAGGCGTACCGATTGCCGCGCCCTCGGCAAATATTTCAGGCAGACCAAGCCCCACCACGGCGGCAGCAGTTGCCCATGATATGCAGGGAAAAATTCCCTTAATCCTTGACGGCGGCGCGTGTAGCTTTGGCGTAGAGTCGACCATAGTCGACACCACGGGCGAAATTGCCACCATACTGCGCCCCGGTGCGATAACGCGTGAAATGCTGGCGGAGCTTTTAGGAAGCGAAAATGTAGCCCTAGACCCGGCACTTGTCGGCAAAGACAGCGTGCCTAAAGCTCCGGGTATGAAATACAAACACTATGCGCCGCGCGCTCCGCTGACACTTATTGTCGGCGAGCCAGCTAAAATGCTTAATGCCTTTAATAGAGAAATAAAAAAACTAACCGAGAGCGGTCATAAAGTCGGCATTATCGCCAGCACAGAAACTATAAACGCGCTGCCGCTTGCGCCAGAGCAAAAAATAAGCTACGGCAGCCGCGGCGATTTAAAAACAATCGCCGCCAACCTATACGAGGCACTGCGTGCCTTCGATGACAGCGATGTCGATATTTTGCTAGGCGAAGGGACTACGGCTACAGGCTTAGGACTTGCCATAATGAACCGCCTAAATAAAGCCAGCGGCTTTAATCATATAACAGTATAATAAAGGAACTGACTATGGAAAATAAAATTAAATTTATTTTTGACTTAGACGGCACCGTGACCAAAGAAGAAACCCTGCCGCTCATTGCTGCCCATTTTGCCGTGCAGGAAAAAATAGCCGAGCTGACTAAAGAAACCGTAAGCGGCAATATTCCGTTTATTGAGTCCTTTATCAAGCGCGTGCATATTTTAGGCAGGCTGCCGGTCGATGAAATAAACGAGCTTTTAGCCGAGGTCAGGCTTTACGAGCAGATAGTTGAATTTATCACAGCAAATAGCAAGGACTGCGCCATAGCTACAGGCAATTTGTGCGGATGGATTAGCAAGCTTGCCGCGCGCACCCCGTGCGAGGTCTTTTGCTCCACCGGCATAATCGAAAACAATAGAGTGCAAAAGCTAACCACCATATTGCAAAAAGAAAAAATCGTAGCCGACTATCAAAAGAAAGGCTATAAAGTAGTTTTTATCGGTGACGGCAATAATGACGTAGAAGCAATGCGCCTAGCCGATGTCGCCATAGCCTGCGGACTTACCCACGCGCCAACTAACAGCGTGCTGACTGTCGCTGACTATGCTGTTTACGATGAGCAGACACTGGTGCAGCAGTTAGAAAAATTAAAAAACGCAGCTTAATTAAGAACAAAATAAAAGAGCATTATCTAGTTGCTAGATGATGCTCTTTGTAGTAATATTTTAATAGCCACCAAAGACTGGCAGGCGGTTTGTTTTGTTTGAACCCTCGCAGAAAGGAATTTATAATAAATCCTTTTGAAAGCGAGGTGATATATATGAGCGATATGCAGTTATTTTTGATATTGCTGATAATAATCGTGTTAAAACAAAAATAACCGCCCAACAATCCCAAAACGTTAGCGGTTATTTTTGTTAATATAACAGAAACAACTATCAAGCGAGGGACAAGCCGTCTGCTTGGTGGCTTTTATATTTATATTATAAGCTATAAATAAATGCATATCAAGAATAAAATTTTAAGCCGATTGTTTGGTAAAAAATGCCAAGCAATCGGCTTTTTGCGTTTAAAAGCAGGAAAATCCATTCGGGGGGGAATTATGTAAAGTATAAAAATACTTTTTGCTTTTGATAGTGGTGGTGATGAGATTGATAACAGATAAATCAGTGATTATAAGCTGTGCCGGTATTGGCTCAAGGCTTGGTCTTGGTACAACCAAGGCCCTTATAGATATAGACGGACGCTCGCTGATAAGCTATCAGCTAGAGCTATTCCGCGAGGTCGAGGATATTCGCGTGGTTATCGGCTTTCAAGCGGGAGCGGTTATTGCCGAGGTAAGAAAATTCCGCCCTGATGCGGTGTTTGTATTCAACCATAATTATTTTAATACTAAGACCGGGGCGAGCTACTATTTAGGCGCGCGCCATGGCAATAAATACAGCATTGAGCTAGACGGTGACTTGCTTATCCACCCTGACGATGTGCAAAAGCTTTTAAACACTTCGGGCGAATGGATAGCCTACGCTGACAAAGCATCCGAGGACGGCGTATATGTCCGCCTAAATGAAAAAGGCGAGGTAGTATCTTTTTCGCGAACTGACGGCGACTATGAATGGACTGGGCCGTGCGCACTTAAACGCGAAAATGTTTTGAACATAGAAGGCAATGTCTACAATCAGCTAGAGCCGTATCTCCCCATGAAGGGCATAAAAATCCGCGCCTGCGATATAGACACGCATAATGACTATATAAATGCTCTAAATTTTATCCGTAGCTGGAGGTAGTAGGGTGCAAAATAGAGTTATTGGTGAAAAACTGGCTATTGATAATGCCGGCGTAAAAGAATTTTTTGACAAGCGTCCGCAAAAGAAACTGCCGTATCTTTTAAACTATACCAACTATCAGGACAATAACCCCGAGCTGGCACTGACGCGCGATGAGTACGAGGCTGGGAAAATAAAAAAATATTTAAACCTGCACCGTGGCAGCTTTATTTTAGATATTGGCTGCGGCGTGGGACGCTGGTGCGCGCATGTGCTAGATGATATTGGCGAAAATGGTTTATATGTCGGTATTGATTACAGCGAAAATATATTAAAGCTAGCAGCTGATAATTACAAAAATAATAAAAATGCAAAATTTTATCAGTCGAGCTTTCAGCAAATAACTAACAATCTGCCGCAGGACTTAGTAAGCCGCGGCTTTGATATCGTCATTGTAAACGGTGTCTTGATGTACATAAATGATGATGAGCTAGTGACATCGCTTAGCCAAGTGAAAAACTTGCTGAAAGACGGCGGGCGGCTGTATTTAAAGGAGTCAGTCGGGATAAAAGAGCGGCTGACCTTAAATAACATTTATTCGGCAGAGCTTACGAGCAGCTATAGTGCTATATACAGAAGTATCGCTGAATATAGTTCCTATGTGCAGCAGATATTTACCAGCGGCAGCTATAGTCTGCTGCATAGCGGCGATATGTGGGAGGAAAATGCCAAAAATCGCCGCGAAACCACCGCTTATTTTTGGATAATTGAAAAAAATAAAGTAAAGAGTGAAAAATTATGAATGTAGATATAAACATAAATGAAGACACCTACGGCAGCTTATATAATCTATTAAAGCCAATGCCGCTAAGAAATGCCCTAAATGATATTGACCGCAAAAATATAGCGCGTATCAGGCGGCAGGAAAAAATAAAAATCGCCATACAAATATCCTGCCTTAGCGAATGGCCCTGTGAGGAACTAGTAAAAGAGCTGCAAGCTATAGATCGTTTTGAAGTAACGGTAGTAATTGTATGGCAAAGAAATTTAGATGCCAAGTTTGAAATAACGGCACTTATGAACCATTTTAGTGCCAGCGGCTTGCTGTTTAAGGTGGCAGACGGCTCATTTAGTATAAAAGATTTTGACGTAGTTATATTTACTTCGCCCTATATTGAGGCATTTGCTAACTTTGGCGAAAACGATATACCGCTGACTACACTTTTGTACTACATTCCCTATGGCTATTTTGTAGCCAAAATTCAGCCGATACAGTTTGATTTGCAGCTCCATAATATCGCACGGAGGATTTATGCTACTACCAAAGTCGATATTGATATGGCAGAAAAATATTGCAGCAGCGGCAATAGCAATATGCTATTTGCCGGCTATAGCAAAATGGATAAAGTATTTACAGGAAAGCTGCCGCGGGCTGATTGGAAAATTAGTTCTAACGCACAGGGAAATGTAAAGAAAATAATCTATGCGCCGCACCACTCAATAAATGCACTGCCATTTGTCGCTACCTTTCCTAAAAATTACCGTGCTATTCTTGAGTACGCCAAAACTCATCAGGATACAACCTCTTGGGTCTTTAAGCCGCATCCAATTCTGCGCATGTCTAGCGTGCAGACTGGCGTGTTTAACAATTTATCAGAGTTTGAAGACTACTGCGCCGAATGGGACAATCTGCCTAACGCACGCTATATTGACGGCGAGTACCACGAGTGGATGCAAAGTTCTGACTGCATGATTTTTGACAGTATGTCCTTTATGGCAGAATATTTATTTTTTGATAAGCCGGCACTGTTCCTCACTAGAAAAGAAACTGACTTTAACGAGCTAGGCACGGCAATATTCAAGCTGTATGAACACGCGGACGGCGGCGATATGGCTAAGATTAAAGACTTCATCGAAAACTATGTAGATACGCCATTAAAGCAGGCCCGCCGCTGCAATTTCTTTAATGACTATCTAAACTATTATCAGCAAAATGGCGGTATGACTGCTGAAAAATTTATATTTAATGATATTGTGAAGGAATTATTATGCTAAAACTAGCAATGATTATGTGAATAACAGCTATGGAAAGTATGCAGCTTAATTAAGAACAAAACAAAAGAGCATTATCTAGTTGCTAGATGATGCTCTTTGTAGTAATATTTTAATAGCCACCAAAGACTGGCAGGCGGTTTGTTTTGTTTGAACCCTCGCAGAAAGGAAGATTATAAATCCTTTTGAAAGCGAGGTGATACATATGAGCGATATGCAGTTATTTTTGATATTGCTTATAATAATCGTGTTAAAACAAAAATAACCGCCCTACGACCCAAACGTTAGCGGTTATTTTTGCATTTAAGAAAATAACTATCAAGCGAGGGACAAGCCGTCTGCTTGGTGGCTTTTATATTTGTATTATAAGCTATAAATAAATGCATATCAAGAATAAAATTTAAGCCGATTGTTTGGTAAAAAAATGCCAAGCAATCGGCTTTTTGCTATATTTTTTATTTTTTAGGCAGGAAAATTCGCGGGGGGGGGAATAATGTACACTAGTAAAATATATAATACAGTTTTGGGAAAAGAAAAATATGATTACAGCTAAAATAGAAAAAATAGCGTTTCACTTGCCTAGTAGTGTTGTAGATAATGAACAGTTAGTTAGGGAAATGGGACTTAGTTGGACGGCAGAGGATATTTATAACAAGACTGGCATAAGGTCAAGGCATATTGCTAAAGCAGAGGAGCGAGCCTCGGATTTAGCTTATGAAAGCGCAAATAAATTATTTTTAGATGATAAAGATTTGAAAGGAAAAATAGACGGCATAATATTTTGCTCGCAAAGCAGCGACTATATACTTCCTTCGACTGCGCCAATATTGCAGGCACGTTTAGGATTATCTACTAGCTGTCTAGCCCTAGATATAAATCAGGGCTGCTCCGGTTTTATCCAAGGCTTAGCGGTAGCAAAATCGCTGATTGAAACGAAAATGGCGCATAATGTTTTACTTCTGACGGCGGAAACCTATTCTAAATATATAGCTAAAGGTGATAAAGCTACACGGACTATTTTCGGTGACGGAGCGGCGGCTTGTCTGATTGGTGCTGATACGGCAGGCAGAGAATATATAAATAATTTTGTGTTTGGCACTGACGGGCGCGGCTCTAAAAATTTAATGGTGGCCGATATGGCAAAGCCGATTTTATTTATGGACGGGCCGGAAATCTTTCAGTTTACCTTGCAGGCTGTGCCTAAAACTGTAAAGGAAATATTGGCTAAAGCTAAACTTAATATAACAGGTATTGATTATTTTATTTTTCATCAAGCCAATGCCTTTATATTAGAGCATTTGCGTAGCAAGCTAAAAATACCTAAGGAAAAATTTTTTATTGACTTAGAAACTACAGGCAATACGGTATCAGCGTCCATTCCCATAGCCTTAAAAATGGCGCAGGAGCAAAAATTTGTTAAGCGCGGCATGAAAATAATGCTGGTTGGCTTTGGCGTTGGCTATAGCTGGGGCGGCTGTATTGTTGAAATTTGATAGAGAGGTGTTATTTATGGAAAAAATAGATGAGTTCATAAAAAATGTAGTGCGTATTTTAAATGTTACTGAAGGCAGTCTAACTTTAGATACGAAATTAGACGAGGAGAAATTAGACTCGCTGGGGATTTTGGCACTGTCTGCCAGCATAGATAATATTTACGATGTGATTGTGCCAGTGAATAAGCTGCGGCAGGCAAAAACAATTGGCGAGGTAGTAGATTTAGTAAAGGCGGCAGTTGATGAAAAATAAGCTAGTAGTTGTCGGCATAGGCGAAATCGCCGAAATGGCACATGATTATTTTAGCTATGACAGTGACTATGAGGTGGTAGCCTTTGCCGCGGAGAAAGATTATCTAACGAAGAAGAACGTTAAAGAGGTTGACGGCTTGCCAGTACTGTCTATCGAAGATATGCCGAAAAAATATCCTGCCGATAAATATTTAGCTTTTGTGGCAATTAGTTATTCAAAACTAAACCATGATAGGAATAGAGTATACACAAAAGTAAAGTCGCTCGGCTATACCATGGCAAGCTATGTAAGCTCAAAGGCGTTTATCGGTAGAAATGTAGAGATTGGTGATAACTGCTTTATTTTGGAAAACAATGTTTTACAGAGAAATGTTAAAATCGGCGATAATGTAACGCTGTGGAGCGGCAACCATATCGGTCATCGGTCAGTCATCGCCGATAATGTATTTTTATCTTCGCAGGTAGTGTTAGCGGGATTTTGCCATATAGGAAAATTTTGCTTTTTAGGCGTTAATAGCTGCGTAGGTGATACTGTAACAATTGCGGATAATTGTTTTATTGGCGGCGGGGTAGTTATTATGCATGATACTAAACCAAATGAAATTTATAGAAATCAGCTTATATTGCCAGATAGATTATCTGCTGAACTGGTGTTTGGCTTTAGAGGTGAGAAAAATGAAATGGGCAAATAGAAAATTTATTTTTAATTTTAATAACTTCAATAGTTATTTTTATAAGAGTGCGATGATACCTATACCGGTCGTAAAGAAAGATTATGTCAGATTTTATATAGCGGGACAAAGCAAGTCGGATGTTGGTTATCCGACTTATATTGATTGCGATATAAATGATTTTTCAAATATATTGAGGATAGGCGAAAAACCATTATTTGACGTTGGTTTTCCAGGAACTTTTGACCAGGATGGCTGTGTTCCTCTAAGTGTAGTCGAATTGCCGAATAACAAGGCTTATATGTATTACGTTGGCTTCGAGCTAGGTACAAAAGCAAGATATAGAATGCTTACAGGATTGGCAATAGCAGAAGACGGTGAAAATTTTAAACGCTATAGTGATGTGCCGATTTTGGAACGAGTTGACAATGAAGCTCTATTTAGATGCGGTCCATTTGTAATGCTGGAGAACGGCATTTTTAGAATGTGGTATGTAGCAGGCAATTCATGGTCAGTAATTGACGGCAAAGCTTTGCCAAACTACACCATAAATTATTTAGAGTCTAGTGACGGAATACACTGGGACGGTAAAAGTAAAGTATGTATAGATATAGAAAATGAAAACGAGCATGGTTTTGGCAGACCATACATAATAAAACACAATGGTCTATATAAAATGTTTTATTGTATTCGCATTAAAAAACTAGGCTATAGGCTAGGATATGCAGAAAGCAAAGACGGAATAAATTGGCATAGGAAGGATAATGAAATTAATTTCGATGTAGCTAATAAAGGTTGGGATGCAGAAGTTTTAGCTTATCCAGCAGTTACGCAAATAAATGGTAATTGGTATATGTTTTATAACGGCAATGGTATGGGAAAAAGCGGCTTTGGCTATGCAGAATTATTAGAATGGTAGCAAATAGCGGAGAATGAATAACAGATATGAGAAAAATAGCAATAATTATTCGGCAGACTGATGAGGCTGTATGTCAAAATTTATTAAATTCACTATCGACATTAAACATACCGACGGGCTATGAAGTCGAGGTAAAAGTAATAACTAATGCTATCAGCAAAGCCGCGGCATATAATGTAGCTATGCGGGAGAGTAGCGCAAAATACAAAATATATATAGATGAAACAGCGACTGTGCTAAATAAAAATTTACTAGGAGATGTAGTAACACTTTTTGAGTACGATAGCTGCATAGGTGTGCTAGGTCTATATGGCTCGGAAATGCCAATAACGGGGGATTTTACTACAGCGGAGAAACGCTATGGAATTCTAGGCTATAAAGAGGAAGTTAATCAAATCAAAGCCATTCAGGCAGATAATCCGCTATGGTGGCAGAAGGTGCATTTAGTAGACGGCTTATTTATGGCAACAGCAGTAGATACAGAGTGGGATGAAAATGTGGCAGAGGAATTTTTAGCTGCTGCTAAATGCTTGGAGATTAGAAAAAATAATTATTTAGTGGGCATTCCAATGCAGTCATATCCATGGTGTATATTTGATAAAACTTCTGCTTACAATCAAATATTAAACGAAGCTGACCTACATTCATTTAACGTTAAATATCAAAATGAAATACAGCCCTTAGTCAGCATACTGATTACTACCTATAATCAGCCAGTATTTTTTAAGCAGGCTTTAGACAGTGCGTTAGCGCAGGACTATAAAAATATTGAGATTATTGTCGGCGATGACAGCACTAATGAAGATACTAAAAGCTTAATGGCAGACTATGTTAAAAAATATCCGCAGATAAAATATTATTATCATGGAAAACCTTTAGGCGATAAAGGGCGGGCAAATGCCCAATTTATCCTAAATAAATCGCAGGGAGATTTTGTAAACTATTTATTCCATGACGATTTATTTTATCCTCAAAAAATAAGCTCCATGATGAAGGGGCTAGTCGCTGATTTAAATGGAGAAATCGGCATGGTCGCTTCGGTAAGGGATATTATAAATGAGCAAGGCGAAAAAGTAAGCGGCAGTCAGTGGCAGCCGCTTAAAGATACGGTTTTATCCGCTGGTGAAATGGCAAGCAAAATAATGTCACTTTCCATAAATTATATCGGTGAAATGACCACGGTGCTAATTAGAAAATCTATGCTAAGGCAAGTTGACGGCAAATACTGTATGGGCTATTTTGCCGGTATCAGGGACAAAGCGAATGGCGATGTCGCTACCTTCTTAGAGGTAGCGCGGCGCGGCAAAAATTGTCTGTTTTTAAAGGATACGCTAAGTGCCTTCCGTAAGCATTCAGGGCAGAATGGGTCTGATACATCAATTATTTTTAATTCGATAACTGAATGGCTTAATTATATTGTCATCAGCTATAAAACTAAGAATTTTATAACATCAGAAACAGAACTAGCAGCCTGCTGTCAAAATTGGTACGCTGCTTTTGGTCAGTATGTTGAGTATCATCTAAATAGCAGTAAAGAAGGAATTTATTTGAAAAATGTTATTCAGCTAATGGCAGATAAAAATTATAAGGCTGTAATCAATTTAGGCAGTGAGTATATTAATAATAATTACGGAAAAATTATTGATGAAAGAATGTAAATCATGCAGGTTATAAAATATATGTTTCAGCCCCACGGCGATGAGCGCGGCATGCTTATAGCCCTTGAAGAATTTAATGACATTCCCTTCAGGATAAAGCGCGTCTACTATATGTACGACACCAAATCAGGCGTAGTGCGCGGACACCATGCCCACAAAAAGCTAGAGCAGATTTTAGTCTGCATACACGGCTCTTGCAAAATAAAGCTAGACAACGGACGCGAACAAAAAATAGTGCCGCTCGAAAAGCCCTATGAGGGACTGTATGTAAATAATCTTATATGGCGCGATATGTACGACTTTTCGCCTGACGCGGTACTAATGGTACTGGCATCAGAACTATATGACGAAAGCGACTACATTCGCAACTACGATGAATTTTTAAAACTAGTAAAAATAAGCGAGGAAAAAATGAACATCGGGCTTGATGTACTAGACAGACAATTTAAACTATATCTGACAGCGGCAGAAAAACAGGCGCTAACGGACGATATCTAAACGAAGGCCTAGCCGCTCAAAAGGAAGGCTTTGGAGCGCGCAGTAGTGCAGGATTTTTATGAAATAAATTTATAAATAAATACATATCAAGAATAAAATTTAAGCCGATTGTTTGGTAAAAATGCCAAGCAATCGGCTTTTTGATATATTTTTTATTTTCAAGCAGGAAAGTTCACGGGGGGGAGAATAATGTACACTAGGAAAATATATAATACAGTTTTAGTTTTAAAGAAAGAAAAATATGATTATGGCTGAACTAGAAAAAATAGCGTTTCACTCGTCTGATAAGACTTTAGATGTTGAAATGGCAGATAAAAATTACTATGTGACATTGTTTGACTCAGGTTATCTTACGCGTGGCTTGGCACTTTACAATTCATTATTGGCAACCGGGGAAATTTTTACATTATTTATTGTGGCTTTTGATGATTTGGCATATGACATTTTAGTCCGTTTGAATTTAAAGCAGGCTAGAATAATTAGTTTGCATGACTTTGAGGGTGAAAGGTTACTTGCTGTAAAGCCAGACCGCACTAGGCAGGAGTACAGCTGGACTTGCGGCTCGTTTTCAATTTTGTATATCTTAGAAAATTTCAATGTGCCGCAGGTGACGTATTTAGATGCCGATACTTATTTTTGGAGTAAACCGAGCCTGCTGCTAGATGAGCTAAAAGCAGCAGGCAGAGACGTGCTTATCACGGAGCATCGCTATACTGAGGAGTATGACCAAACGGCGACCAGCGGCAAATTCTGCGTGCAGTTTATGACATTTAATAATACGCCGGCAGGACTGAAAGTGCTTAATTGGTGGTGTGATGCCTGCGAAAAGTGGTGCTATGCGCGCTTTGAGGACGGCAAATTCGGCGACCAAAAGTATCTTGATGACTGGGAAACGCGTTTTGCTGACGAGGTGTATGTACTTAAAAATGTCGGCGGCGGAGTTGCTCCTTGGAATGTACAGCAGTATTTGGTAAATGGCGGTCCAAAAGTGAACGGCGAGCAGGTGGTTTTTTATCATTTTCATGCTTTAAAATGCTTAGCTGCCAATAAATTTGATTTAAGCCAATATAAACTAAATAATGCCGTTATAAAGTATATTTACCAGCCGTATGTGCTGGCACTAAAAGCAGCCTTAGCAGAAATTAAAGCCGTAGCTCCTGATTTTAGCGAACGCTATACTAAGCCGCAGACAGCAATAGACAAAATAAGATATGCGAAGGAATGTTTAAAAAGACGACTGAAGGGGACATACAATGTTGTGGAGTGGTAAAAAAGTTTTAGTTACCGGAGGCATGGGCTTTATTGGTTCAAATTTGGCGCGCGAGCTGGTTAAACTAGGAGCAGATGTAACGCTTTTAGATTCTATGCTTGATGAGTATGGTGCTAATTTATATAACATAAAGGATATAGCAGATAGTGTGCATATAAATTATTCTGATATGCGTGATGAACACAGTCTGCGTTTTTTAGTGCGCAATAAGGATTATATTTTTAACTTAGCAGGACAGGTCAGTCATCAGGACAGTATGCGCGAGCCGTTTATGGATTTAGAGGTGAATGTCAGAGCGCAGCTTACGCTTTTAGATTGCTGCCGCCACTATAATTCGCAAGCGGTGGTAGTGTATGCCGGCACGCGGCAGATATACGGCAAACCGGAATATTTGCCAGTAGATGAGCTGCATCCTTTGCTGCCTCCTGATGTAAACGGTATAAATAAGCTGGCGGCCGAGTATTATCATCGTTTGTATACTAAAGTTTACGGTATACCTACAGTTTGCTTGCGGCTTACCAATACTTATGGCCCAGGTCAGCTAATAAAAAATGCCCGTCAGGGATTTATCGGCTGGTTTGTAAATAGAGTAGTTACCAATAATACTATTAAGCTTTTTGGTACAGGCGAGCAGCTGCGTGATTTTAATTATGTTGATGATGTGACGGCAGCTATGCTGGCAGTGGCAGCCGAGCCAAAGTGCTATGGAAATGTTTATAATTTATCGGGAGAACGAGCAAGCCTTAAAAAAGTAGCCCAGCTATTGATAGATTTAGCTGGGCAGGGAAGTATGGAAATCGTTCCTTTTCCCGAAGAACGCAAAAAAATAGATATTGGTGATTTTTACGGCACGAGTGAAAAATTATATCAGGCTGCTGGCTGGCAGCCTGCAACCACCCTGCATGACGGCTTGCAGCGCATGGTTGCCTACTATATGGCTAACAAGGAGCATTATTTAGGAGAGGATAGGCTATGATTTTAGCTAACAACTTAAAACGCCAATACGAATTGCACGGAGCAGAGTATGAAGAAAAAGCAATAGAGGTATTGCGCTCAGGCTGGTATATATTAGGGCATGAAGTAGAATGTTTCGAGCATGAATGGGCAGACTATATCGGCACAAAATATGCTGTAGGCGTAGCCAGCGGTCTAGATGCCCTATGGCTCAGCTTTCGTATTTTAGGCATTGGTGCAGGGGACGAGGTTATAGTTAGTGCCAATGCCTATATTGCCTGTGTAATGGGAATAAGCATGAACGGGGCAACGCCTATTTTTGTTGAGCCAGATGAATATGATAATATCGATGCCGATAAAATCGAAGAAAAAATAACTGCTAAAACCAAGGCGATTTTAGCAGTTCATCTTTATGGCACAGCCTGCGACATGGAAAAAATCATGGGGCTGGCTAAAAAATATAATTTGCGGGTAGTAGAAGACTGCGCTCAGAGCCACGGTAACCATTTTAATGGTCAGACTGTGGGGACGTTTGGCGACATCGGCTGCTTTAGTTTTTATCCTACTAAAGGATGCGGAGCTTTTGGCGATGCCGGCTGTATAGTAACTAATGATAAGAATATAGCCGAGCAATTCCGCATATATCGCAACTACGGCAGCGAAAAACGCTACCATAATAAGGTAGTCGGAGCAAATAGCCGGCTTGATGAGCTGCAAGCGGGACTGCTGCGCGTCAAGCTGAAGTATTTAGCTGAGCTAAATGACGAGCGAAACTATCTAGCCGAAAGATATTTAGCAAGGATAAATAATCCAGCTATACAGCTGCCAAAAATGCGGGCAGGAGCAGACTCTACTTGGCATCAGTTTGTAATACATACGGTAAACCGTGATAAACTAATGAGTTACTTAAAGGAAAAAAATATTGGCACACTTATTCATTATCCGATACCGCCGCATTTATCAGAGGCATATGCCTATTTAGGCTATAAGCGGGGAGATTATCCGATAGCTGAAAAATATGCTGATGAGGTACTCAGTCTGCCCATGTACAACGGTATGACTAAAGAAGAGCAGGACTTGGTGATTAAGGCCTTAAATGAATGGGAGAACAATTAATGATAAAAAATGCAGTAAAGTTAGTTACGCCGCCGATTGCTATAAAGCTTTATCATCAATTAAAAACCTTTTACGGCGTGGCTGGCAGCTATAACTCTTGGGAAGAGGCAATGAGTGCAGCCAACAAATATACACGGGGGGGGTACAGCGATAGTAAAATTTTAGCACAAGTACTAAACGCTATACAGGCAGTGCGTGAAGGCAAGGCAGTATTTGAGCGTGATGGAGTATTATTTGACCAGCCCGATTATAACTATCCGCTGCTAGCAAACCTTTATAGGACAATGGGTGAAATTCACGCGCAGGGTCAGGAGGTTAATGTTCTAGATTTTGGCGGCAGCCTGGGCAGCCTGTATTTTCAAAATAGAAGTATCTTAAAAAGCCTTGAGCCATATAAGTGGCATATCGTAGAGCAGCCGCATTTTGTCGAAGCAGGTAAGAAAAATATACCGGAAATAACCTTTCATGCTAAAATAGAGGATTTTGTTAAAGCCAAATATTCTAAAGATATACTTTTATATTCCAGTGTTATACAATATTTTGATAAACCATATGAATGGATTAAAAGAGGTCTTGCTGCCGGCTTTAAATATATTATTATCGATAGAACATATTTTAATCCGCAGCCAGGAGAGAGAATAGCGGTGCAGTATGTGCCGCCATACATATATGACGCAGCTTATCCATGCTGCCTGTTAGATAAAAATGAGCTAAAGGCATTTATAGAAGAAGCAGGCTATAAGCAGCTAGATAAATGGATTTCCTTTGACCTTATGCCTTGCAGGCTGGGAAGGTTTAATGATACAGTGCTGCACAGCGAGGGAATGTTGTTCAAAAAAGTATAAGGCTATATATTTTTGTGTTGCAAAAATTATAGCAAATGGTATAATAAAAATGCGAACGAACTTGGTATCCACGACATACGAAAAAGCCCCAGAGCTGACTCCTCTGGGGCTTTTTTCCGTTTTTGGCGAGGTGGATTAAACCTCAGGCTAGCTACCAGTTAAATTTTCTATCTAGCCATTTGCAAATATAATACGATACTATACTTGCCACGATAGAAATCATTAACGAACATATAAGTTCCACGACATACACCCCCTCTCTGCACCAGTGTATAGGGGTGGTAGCGTTGCTATTATAGCATAGCTAAAATCGCTAGTCTATGCTACAATGTAAAAAGGTGAAAATAAGGGGGAATGAAAGTGAAAGTTACTATTGGCAGTGACCATGGCGCAACCGCACTAAAAGAGGAAGTTAAGCTAATCTTAAAGGAATATGATATCGAGGTGACTGATGTCGGCACGTTCGGTACAACTTCGGTGGATTATCCCGATATTGCTGAAAAAATCTGCGCCGATGTGGTGAGCGGCAAGGCTGACCGCGGCATCGCGCTATGCGGTACGGGTATCGGCATATCTATTGCCTGCAACAAGGTTAAGGGTATTCGCTGTGCGCTGTGCAATGATGTTTATTCGGCTAAGATGTGTCGTCAGCATAATGATGCCAATGTACTGGCTATGGGCGGCAGAGTTTTAGGCTTTGGCCCGGCAGGTGAAATAGTCCGTGCCTTTATCGAGGGCAAGTTTGAGGGCGGTCGCCATGAACGCCGCGTAGCAAAAATTATGGCTATCGAGGAAAAATAATAGGAGGATTTTTTATGAGCCTTATGGAAACACTGGCAATCGCCGACCCTGAAATCAAAGCGCAGCTTGATAATGAGCTGAACCGTCAGCGGACAAAACTAGAGCTTATCGCCTCGGAAAATATCGTCAGCAAGGCGGTTATGGAGGCGCAGGGCAGCGTGCTTACTAATAAGTATGCCGAGGGCTATCCTGGCAAGCGTTACTATGGCGGCTGCGAGTATGTCGATGTAGTGGAGCAGCTGGCTATCGACCGCGCTAAAAAATTATTCGGCGCAGAGTATGCTAATGTGCAGCCACATTCTGGCGCGCAGGCTAATATGACAGTATTTTTTGCCCTGCTAAATCCTGGCGATACTGTTATGGGCATGAATTTAAATGACGGCGGTCATTTAACCCATGGCAGCCCCGTAAATATGAGCGGCAAATATTTTAATATTGTTCCTTACGGTGTTACGAAGGATACAGAAACTATAGACTATGACGAATTAGAGCGCATTGCCCGCGAGTGCAAGCCGAAGATGATTGTTGCCGGCGCGTCCGCTTATGCGCGCATTATTGATTTTCCGCGCTTAGCTGAGATTGCTCACGGCGTAGGTGCTTATCTCATGGTAGATATTGCCCATATCGCTGGCTTAGTTGCCGCAGGCGAGCATCCAAGTCCTGTTCCTTATGCCGATGTGGTTACGACTACGACTCACAAAACCTTGCGCGGCCCGCGCGGCGGCTTAATCCTATGCAAGGACGCAGAGTTTGGCAAGCAGTTTAACAAGGCTCTTTTCCCTGGCATACAGGGCGGCCCTTTGATGCACGTTATCGCTGCTAAGGCGGTAGCTTTAGGCGAGGCATTAAAGCCAGAATTTAAAGAATACGCCAAGCAGGTGAAAAAAAACGCCAAGGCATTGGCTGAAACCTTGATGAGCGAAGGCTTCCGCATCGTATCGGGCGGCACGGATAATCATTTAATGTTAGTTGACCTTACCAATAAGGGCATCACGGGAAAGGTTGCCCAGAACACACTAGATGAGGTAAATATCACCGCTAACCGCAATACTATTCCTTTTGAGCCGCTCTCCCCGTTTGTTACGAGCGGTCTGCGTCTAGGATCGCCAGCTTTAACTACCCGCGGCTTTAAAGAGGACGATATGCGCGAGGTTGGCTCGATTATCGCGCTAGTTCTAAGCGATGTAGAAAATGAGGAGAAAAAGCAGGAGGCACGCGACCGCGTAGCCGCTCTTTGCAAGAAATATCCTCTCTATGAGTAAGGAGCAGAAGATGTTAAAGGTAACAGTTATCGATCACCCGTTAATTCAGCATAAGCTTACTTTAATGCGGCAGAAAACTACCAGCTCTAAGGATTTTCGCGAGCTGCTAGAGGAAATTTCCATGCTGATGACCTATGAGATAACGCGCGATTTTCCGCTGCGCGAGATTGAAATAGAAACGCCGGTAGCTAAATGCAAGGCAAAGGTTCTAGCCGGTAAAAAGGTCGGCGTTGTTCCTATCCTGCGCGCCGGATTAGGTATGCTAAACGGCGTAGTCAACATGATACCGGCGGCGCGTGTCGGCCATGTGGGAATGTATCGCGACCCCGAAACGCTGAAGCCGGTAGAATATTACTGCAAGCTGCCGAGCGATGTAGCCGAGCGCACACTTATTGTGGTTGACCCGATGCTCGCTACGGGCGGCAGCAGTGCCGCTGCGCTATCGCTCTTAAAGGAAAAGGGAGCTAAGAATATAATTCTTATGTGCTTAGTAGCAGCTCCCGAAGGTGTCGAGCTTATAAACCGTGAGCACCCCGATATTCCTGTCTATGTAGCCGCTGTTGATGAAAAATTAAACGAGCATAGCTATATAGTACCGGGACTTGGCGATGCCGGCGACCGCATCTTTGGCACGATGTAAATTTATAAATAAAAAATGCTCAGATTGGAAGATCCAGTCTGAGCATTTTTGTTTGGTTTTATTTCACTAACGAGCCAGGATATTTTAGCGTAGCTAAATAGTCGTCAATAGTTTGGGCGCGGCGGATTAATTCTATTGAGCCGTCCTCTTTTAGCAAGAGCTCCGCGCACCAGAGCTTACCATTATAGTTAAAGCCCATAGCACTGCCGTGCGCGCCGGTATCATGGATAATTACTAGGTCGCCGATGTCGATTTTTGGCAGCTTTCTATCAATAGCAAATTTATCATTGTTTTCACACAGCGAACCAGTAATATCATAAACATTGTCGGCCGGTGCGTTTTCTTTGCCGGCGATAGTGATATGATGATATGCGCCGTACATTGCCGGACGCATGAGGTTAGCCATGCAGGAGTCAAGACCTATATAGTCCTTATAGGTTTTCTTTTCGTGAATGGCGGTCGATACCAGCCAGCCGGCAGGGCCGGTCATCGCGCGGCCGCTTTCGGTCATCAGGGCAACATCGTTTAATCCCGCGGGCAGCATGATTTCATCATAGAGCTTATGAATACCTTCACCGATTTCCATTAGATTTAGCGGTTCTTCTTCAGGGCGATAGGGAATACCGAAGCCGCCGCCAAGGTTTACAAACTCGACATGAATACCGAGCTTTTCCTTTAGCTCGACTGCAAGCGTAAACATGAGCCTAGCGGTGAAAAGAAATGCTTCGGTGCGGCGTTCGTTAGAGGCAACCATAGTATGCATACCAAAACGCTTTACGCCTTTTTCCTTAGCGCGCTTATAGCCCTCAAAGAGCTGCTCGCGCGTAAGTCCGTATTTTGCCTCGGTCGGCTTGCCTATGATGTCATTGCCCTCCATGAGGTCGCCGGGATTATAACGGAAACAGAGAACCTTAGGCAGACCCGCATTTTTTTCTAGATAATCAAGGTGGCTTATATCGTCAAGATTTATAATTGCGCCTAGCTCGATTGCTTTTTTAAATTCGTCAGCCGGCGTGTCGTTAGACGTTAATAAAATTTCTTCACCCTTAACGCCTGCTATATCAGAAATAATCAGCTCGGCAAGACTGGAGCAGTCAGTGCCTGCGCCTTCTTCATGCAAAATTTGCACAATGCGCGGGTTCGGCAGAGCCTTTACTGCGAATTGCTCGCGAAAGCGCGGAGCCCAGCTAAACGCTTTTTGCAAGGTGCGAATGTTGGCGCGGATAGCTTTTTCATCGTAGATGTGAAAGGGCGTAGGATATTTTTTTATAATTTCTTGGAGCTTTTCTTTAGTAAGGGGAAATGATTTTACCGACATAGTATAGCCTCCTAGTTGATTTGCGATTGCGCGTGTAAATTTGTAAATTTATTATATAAAAATAAATATAGTGATGTCAATTACTATGACATAAAAGTATACAAAAAATGATAATTTTTATCAAGGCAAATAAATAGTAAATTTTAGCTAAACCTAGTAAAGTATGATAAAATAACAAATATATTGCCTATATAATGGAGGGGCTATGAGAAGAATACTTAGCTTTTTAAAAATATTTCGTTATGATTTATTAGTTATGCTGGTGGCATTAAAGCATCCTGATACGCCGAAAAAAATAAAGGGCTTGCTGGCACTGGCTGTTATTTATTTGCTTAGTCCTATCGATTTAATACCCGATACTATTCCCTTAGCAGGACTGATAGATGATGCCGTTATTGTTCCAACGGCGGTAATGGGGCTGACACAGCTTTTGCCAAGCCATGTGCGCCGCTATGCGGAAAGTCAGGCTGATACCATTAGCCGCTATATGCCGATAGTTTTAATTTTGGCATCGCTATTTGTACTAAGCTGGGTATTTTTAATTTTTTATGGTTTTTATAAATTGATTTTTTAAGAGGTGTAGAGGTTGCGTTTATATATTGCCGAAAAACCGAGTGTCGGTAGAGAGCTGGCTAAATGTCTGCCGCCGCCTGTAAGACGCTGTGACGGCTATTTAGAAACGGGCGGCGGCATTGTGACTTGGCTGTTTGGGCATATTTTGCGGCAGGCCGAGCCGCAGGAGTACAGCGAAAAATATAAGAGGTGGAACGCGGGCGACCTGCCGATAATTCCTGCAAAATGGGAGCTAAGGGTGGCTAATTCCTGCGAAAAGCAGTTTGCTATAGTAAAAAATCTTATTGATAGAGCTGATGAGATTGTACATGGCGGCGACCCTGACCGCGAGGGACAGCTGTTAGTCGATGAGGTGCTAGACTATATCGGCAATAAAAAGCCGGTGCGCCGCATTTTGCTAAATGCCTTAGACGAGGCAAGCATTAAAAAGGCACTTAGCCATTTAGAGGATAATAAGAAATTTTTTAATCTCAAGCAGTCGGCACTAGCTAGAGCTAGAGCTGACTGGCTAATCGGCATGAATTTATCGAGGGCATATACTTTAGCCGCCCGTCGTATGGGACATGATAAAATAGTTTTGCCTATCGGCAGAGTAAAAACACCGACACTATCGCTCGTGGTACGCCGTGAGCGCGAGATAGAAAATTTTAAGCCCGTTGCCTACTACACGCTAAAGGCAATCTTTGAACACGCTAACGGCGTTTTTGCCGCGCAGTGGAAGCCTAAGGATACTATGGCGGGGCTAGACAGTGAAAATAGGCTGATAGATAAGGCGATTGCTGCGCAAAAGCTTAAAGAGTTTAATACCGCACCTTATTTAGCCAAGATAACTAGCTATCAAAAGACGAAAAAGCAGGAAGCACCGCCGCTGCCGTTTTCGCTGTCTACCTTGCAGGTTTTAGCCGGCAAAATGTATGGCTATGCGCCGCAGCTGGTGCTAGATACCGCTCAAAGCCTATATGAGAAAAAATTAACTACTTATCCGCGCTCGGATTCTGAATATCTGCCGACCAACCAGCTAGGCGATGCGGCAAAGATTATAAAAAATATCAGCAGCCTGTCGGGAGAAAATATAGCTAAATGGGCGGCAAAGGCTGACACTAGTAAAAAGAGTCGCGCTTGGAATGATAAAAAAATAACGGCACATCACGCGATAATTCCGACCACGGTGGCGGTGAATTGGGCAAGCCTGTCGGCAACTGAACAAAATATATATCGGCTGGTGGCGCGCGCCTATATCGCGCAGTTTTATCCGCTCCATATATATGACCAAACTAAGGTTGAAATTGACTATAAAGATGAGCTCTTTACCGCCAGCGGCCGCACTGAGCGCGAGCTAGGCTGGAGGGAAATGTATCAGACTAAGAAGAAAAACGCTGAGGGCGAGGAAAATATAGGCGAAGAAGGCGACAGCACTGACGGTATACTGCCGGCTATGCAGAAAAATGACGAGGTCGCCTATAGAAAGGGCAAGCTAACTGAGCGGCAGACTAAGCCGCCAGTGCGCTTTACAGCATCGACCCTGCTGGCCGGTATGAAGGAAATTCATAAATATGTAAAAAATCCTGACGCTAAAAAGCAGCTAAAGGATGTTTACGGCATCGGCACTGAGGCAACGCGCGCCACTATAATAGATGATTTAATCAAGCGTAAATTTATTAAGTCCGAGGGCAAGAAAAAATACTTAGTGCCGACCCCTGCCGCCTATTTATTAGTTGACGCACTGCCAGACGAGATGACTTATCCCGACTCTACCGCTATATGGGAGGACAGGCTGCACTCCATGTCAGAGGGCGAGGGAACGCTAGATGAATTTATCGCGGGACAGATAGAGTTTACCACCAGCCTTTGCAAAAAGGCGCAGACTAGCACGCTGAAAACTAACGGTGAAAATATTTGCCCGCGCTGCCATAAGGGCATACTTATAAAACGCAATGGCAAAAACGGCGTATTTTGGGGCTGCTCGAATTACCCTGTCTGCCGTATGACCTGCAATGATAAGGACGGTAAACCAGACCTAGCAGCTAAAGGTCGCAGCAATTTTAAAGCCGCTAATAAGTATTCTAATCCTAGCGCGCAGGATATGGCAGATTTAAATAATCTATTTAGTGCCGTTGACTACGAAAAAAATCTAGCTGCCGACATGGCAAATTATCATTCTGTGCCGTAAAAATACTAAAGGCTCAAACAATCTTAAAGGGTTAGACTGGCTTTAACTATGGGGATTATGTCAAATATTCAGTTTATGGGAGGAATAGATTATGGGATTAGCAAACTGGAAACTGAACCAAAAAATAACCTTGGGGATTACATTGATAGTCATCATTTGCATCAGTATGTTGTACATCATGGCAAGCCAATCACTCAAGGGAGTTATGCAAAAATCGGAACAAAACTATATGAAGAGCATGCTGGCAGCTCAGACAAATCTAATTGAAGAATATGTTACTCGTCAGGAAAATATGCTTTTTGCCTATAGTCAAACACCTGTCATACGAAAATCTTTAAAAAATCCAGAGGATGGTGCTGCTGTCAACGAGGCAGAGGCTTATACCAAAAACTATTTCAAGAATTTGAATAAATGGGAAGGCATCTATGCCAGTGTCATGGATACTCGCTGCATCATTCACAATAATGAACAGGTTATCGGCAAGACATTTCGTAAGGGTGCATCATTGCAGCAGCTCCATGAGGCTATGAAAACTAGAAACGGCCTCTATGATGCAGGTATTATTGTTTCACCGGCCACCCAAAAATTAATTCTTTCCATGTATTGTCCTGTCTATGATACGGATGGCACGACCATGATAGGCTATGTAGGCGGCGGCCCTTTTGCCGAGGATCTAGAGGATCTGCTGAATAAGCTGCGCAATGAGGGAGATACAGCTGGCTACTACATGATAAACACCCAGACAGGCAAATACATCTTTGCGGATAACCATGAACTCATGGCTACAGATATACAGGATGGTATGCTGCTGCAGATTATTGATAAAATCAATGCTGGCGAAATATCTGGCGAGCTATCCTATAGTAGCGGAGATGGCAATATGCTGGCCAGCTTTCAGGCTATCGGCAAGCATGGCTGGGCTGTTGTTTCCTATGACAGCGAGGCTAACATCTATGCTGCTGCTAATAGAAATATGGCCATATTGGGAGGCTTGTGCCTTATTTTTATCCTGCTTATAAGCCTGCTGGCATATATAATGGTAAAAAAGAGCATGAAGCCTTTGGAATATGTGGAGAAATCAATTATCCAGCTGAGCCATCTAAATTTAAAGAACGATAATCACGAACTAGCTCCATATATTGGCACAAACAGTGAAATCGGCAGAATAGCTACTGCAACCGACTCCCTTTCCCAGGCGCTTACTAAGATTGTCAATACACTTGCTGCCTGCTCAGATTCGCTGAATACCTCGGCAACAGCAATGTACGATACATCTCATACCTTGATTTCCTGCGTTGCAGATAATTCCCAATCCACCACGGAATTTGCCCAGCATACCGAAACCATTGATTTAGCCGTCAAAAAGGTAGACAAAGAGCTTTCTAGCATCGTTCAGACCGTAACTCAGGCAGGCACGAAGATAACCCAGGGCAATGAACACAGCAGCGAGCTTTTGAACAAGGTAACACAAATGCAGCAGCTGGCAAGAAATACTATGGGCCACACCAAGGAGCAAATAGATTACAATAGTCAGGCTATTAAAACTGCTATTGAAAAGCTGCATACCTTGATGCGGATTGACAATATGGCAAAACAAATTCTTGATATTACTAAGCAGACCAATCTCCTTGCCTTAAATGCTTCTATTGAGGCTGCTAGTGCCGGAGCGGCCGGCAGAGGCTTTGCTGTAGTCGCCAATGAAATTGGCAACCTTGCCCAAAATTCCTCCGAAACCGCTACCCAAATTCAGGCTATTTGCAGTGAAACATTGCATAACATAGAAAATATTCAGGAATGCTTTAATCATGTTATTTCCTTTTTGCATGATGATGTACAGTCACAGTTTGCCAATTTTGCACAGGCAGCCGATGATTATTACGCCTCTATTGACGAAATGCAGCATATCATCAGCGATATTGCTGCTTCCTCCAATGTATTCTCTACATCAGTAAATAGTATTCAGCAATATATCCGCAATGTATCCGATGTGCCTGAAAATAAGAATATCAGTAGTGAGGATATACTGGCAAAAGCTAAGCAGACTGAGGAAACTGCCGAAGCCATAGCTAATATTGTTGAAAAGAACAAGGAAAATGCCAATGCTATTAGCAGCATAGTAATGCAATTCAATTAAAACAGAAAAAGTAAAGATAGACATTAAGCTGAAGAATGGAGCATATTATGAAATTTAACGAACTAGGAGTATTAGATAGCCTTATCGAGGTGCTACAGCGGCAGGAGATAGTAGAGCCGACTGCCGTGCAGGAAAAGCTGATACCTGCCATTATGCAGGGCATAAATGTCAGTGCGACCGCGCCTACGGGTACAGGCAAAACCTTGGCCTATATTTTGCCGACACTTGCTAAGATTGACACAGCTAAAAGCGGCACGCAGGCGGTTATAATCGCTCCTACCTACGAGCTGGCAATGCAGATAACCAATGTCGCCCGCGTGCTGATAGCCGAGGCAGGATTAAATATAAAGGTGCAGGGACTAATCGGCGGCGCAAATATTTCACGGCAGATTGAAAAGCTCCGCGAGCATCCGCAGCTAGTAATCGGTTCGGCAGGCCGTATGGTCGAATTAGCACGCAAGGGCAAGCTAAAGCTAAATGCTGTTAAATTATTTATACTAGATGAATTTGATAGGCTGCTCGATAAGCAAAATATTATGACGGTGGCAGATTTAGTAAAGCTTTTGCCTAATGATAGGCAAATAGTTATGACTTCGGCAACCGCCCCGAAAAAAGCCCTAGAGCAGGCAGATTTTTTAGGCAGCCCTGAGCATATAGCTATAAAGGAAAGTGCTAAGGAGAGCGCGGCAAGAGAAAATCTATATCTAATAGTGCCATTCCGCGAAAAAATAGAAATGGTGCGCCGACTTTCTAGAAGCTTAGGCGTAAAGCGCGGCTTGGTATTTATAAACCGCATTTTCGATGCCGAAAAGACACTAGCTCATCTAAAGTATGGCGGCGTTAAGGCAGGCTCGCTCATCGGCAAGGGCGATAAGCAGGAGCGTCAAAGCGCGATAGCGGCGATAAAGTCAGGTAAAATAACCCTGCTGCTCGCAACTGACATTGCCGCGCGCGGTATCGATATACCCGATGTTGACTATGTATTTAATCTCGACATTCCCGAAAGCGGCGAAATCTATCGCCACCGTGCCGGCCGCACGGCTAGAGCCGGCAAAAAAGGCACGGTCATAACGCTGGCAGATATTAAGGAGGCGGCTAAGCTGGCCGCTCTTGAAAAAAAGCTTGGCATTGAGCTGAAGAGCCTAAAAAAGGGAGCTATGCGTCTAACGTCAGCCGCTAAAAAATCGAAAAATAAAAAGCCTGTCACTAAGGATAAAACAGGCAAAAAAGAAAATAAAAAGAACAAGCATTAAAATTTAGGAGGAAATATTTTGGACATTGTACCGATATTACTGCAACTGGTACTGGTCGTATTACTTATATTTATGAACGGTTTCTTTGTTGCCGCGGAGTTTTCCTGTGTAAAAATCCGCCCCTCGCGACTAGAAACGTTAATCGCCGAGGGCAGCAAGCGCGCGGTATACGCTAAACGCCTGACTGACCACTTAGATGCGTCGCTATCTGTTACGCAGCTAGGCATAACATTAGCATCGCTAGGCTTAGGCTGGGTAGGTGAGCCGGCAGTAGCGGTTTTGATATTGCCGGTTACGGGCGCACTAGGCTTTGATGAGACAGTGGGACACACCATAGCCTTAGTATGTGCTTTTTCGATAATCACCGCCGGACATATTATTTTAGGCGAGCTGACACCGAAAACTATGGCGATACAGAATGTCGAGCGCATAATGCTGGCGGTTGCTTTGCCGATGCTTATTTTTGAAAAAGTAATGCATCCCTTTGTCTGGCTGTTAAACCACGTTGCTAACTTTGTAGCCCACCGCCTAGGCATATCGACAACGGGCGAGGGCGAGGACGCGCATACTGAAGAAGAAATCCGCATACTTATGGAGGAGAGCCGCAAAAAGGGTCTTATTGACGATACCGAGGCAAACTTTGTCGACAACGTATTTGATTTTAAAGAACTGAACGCTAGAGAAATAATGACACCGCGCACCGATATGATTTGCCTGTACCTTGAGGATAGCTTTGAGGACAACATGGAGGTCATTATGGAGGAGCAGCTTACGCGCTATCCTGTCTGCCGCGAGGATAAAGACCATATTATCGGCTTTCTGCATGTAAAGGATTTATTAAAAGTAATAGTTGACGGCAAGAAACCAAACTTTAAGCGGCTGGCGCGCAAGGCCTTAGTCGTGCCGGAAAGCATGGACGTAAATGTTTTGCTTAGAACAATGCAGGGCGCACATTCGCAGCTGGCAATCGTGGTAGATGAGTTTGGCGGCACAGCAGGCATGGTCACTATCGAGGACATCATCGAGGAGATTGTCGGCGACATTCAGGACGAATTTGACGAGGAGCGTCCGACTGCCGAGGCGAGAGGCTCTTTAGTATATTCGGTTGATGCTAAAATGCTGCTAGAGGAGCTAGAGGACATCTTAGAAATTACCATTGAGGACGAGGACGTTGACAGCGTGGGCGGCTGGCTTTATGACCAATTAGGGCGCGAGCCGCGAGTAGGTTTAATGGCAGCAGCCAGCGGCGCACTATTTTTTGTCGAAGAGGTTGACGGCGCACGCATAACCCGCGTATTAATAAAACTATTTTCGCCTTTAACCGAGGAGCATGACGAGATAGTTTAGCTAATTATTTTTGCAGTATAATGAAAAGAGTTTCGCGTTCTGTACTAGGAAAACGCAGACGGGCATTCTATAATAATTTTGTAGGGAAAATACATGATAGTAACGATTGAAAATTTTACTAAAAGCTACGGCGAAAAGCTGCTGTTCAAGGCGGTAAATCTAGCCTTAGATTTTGGCGACCGCGTGGGCATTGTCGGCGTGAACGGCACGGGCAAATCGACTTTTTTAAAAGCGGTAGCCGGCTTTACGCCGCTAGATGACGGCAACATAGTAAAGATGAAGGGACTTCGCGTTGAATATTTAGCGCAGGATAAAAAGCTGGCTTTAGATAACACTGTACTAACGGAAGTGTTTAGAGGAACAACGCCCTTAATGCAGGCTCTAAGAGATTATGAGCTGGCATTAAAGCAGGCAGAAACAGGCGATGAGCACGCGCAAAAAACGATAATGCGGGCAGCTGCTGTCATTGATGAGCTAGAGGGCTGGGGACTAGAGGCAAAAGCCAAGGCTGTCCTTAGCAAGCTCGGGCTTAGCGACTACACTGCTAAAGTCGGCAATCTTTCGGGCGGTCAGCAAAAGCGGCTGGCATTAGCTACGGCTTTAATTCAGCCTTGTGATTTACTGCTGCTAGATGAGCCGACCAACCACCTCGACAGCGAAACTATCGCTTGGCTTGAAGAATATCTGCGGGGGCAGAAGGGCGCACTCTTAATGGTCACGCACGACCGTTACTTCCTTGACAATACGGCAAACAAAATACTAGAGCTAGATAAGGGCGCGGCATATACCTATACAGGAAATTATTCAGATTATCTTGAGCAAAAGACTGCACGGCTAGAACGGGCAGAGGCAAGCGAAGCCAAGCGGCAGAACTTCCTTAGAAATGAATTAAAGTGGCTGCGCCGCGGCGCACAGGCGCGCTCAACTAAGCAAAAGGCGCGCATTGACCGCTATGACGAGGTTAAAAATCAAAAGGTTGATTTAAACCGCGATAAAATAGAAATCGGTCTAGCTGGCTCGCGGCTGGGTAAAACGGTAATCGAGCTAGAGAATGTCAGCTACGAGTGGGAAGACGTGCCGATTATCAAGGATTTTTCCTATACCGTGCTAAGGCATGACCGCGTAGGTATCCTAGGTCGCAACGGCATGGGTAAGTCAACACTATTAAATATCATAGCTGGCAGGCTAAAGCCGACCAGCGGCACAGTAACTATTGGTCAGACGGTAAAAATCGGCTACTTTACGCAGCAGGCGGCTGACATGGACGAACGCCTTAGAGCTATCGAGTATATCGAGGAGGCAGCACACCGCATAACCCTAGCTGACGGCACTGAAATTTCGGCATCGCAGCTTATGGAGAGATTTTTATTTACTGGTGAAATGCAGTGGACCTATATCAGCAAGCTATCGGGCGGCGAACGCCGCAGACTGTATCTACTCCGCATCCTCATGGAGTCGCCGAATGTGCTGCTCTTAGACGAGCCGACTAATGATTTAGACTTAGAAACCATGGCGGTATTAGAAAGCTTCGTTGATGATTTTAACGGCGCAATTATATTTGTATCGCACGATAGATTTTTTGTAGACCGATTGGCAGATAAAGTTTTTGTCTATCAGACAGGCGGTAGGCTAAAAATGTATGCGGGCGGCTACAGCTACTACAAGGAAAAGGAAATGGCAGAGCTAGCTAATAGCGAGTCTGTAAAAGCTATAAAGACAGCTGCTAAAAGTGCTGCTGCAAAAGAAAATAAGGATAATAATACTGCTAAAAGGAAATTTACCTTTAAAGAGCAAAAGGAATACGCTGAAATCGAGGCGGTTATCGCCAGTGTCGAAGGCGAGCTAAAGGTAGTGGAGCTAGAAATGGCAAATAACGCGACAAACTATGGCAGACTAGCCGAGCTTAGCCGCGAGCAGGAAAGGCTGCGCGCTAAATTAGATGAGCTTATGGAACGCTGGGAATATTTAGAGGAAATTGCCGAGCAGCAGTAGTATAATATTTATAGACTTATGTATTATTTTGGGGAAAAGGGGAAATAAAATGGCTTTTGACAAAAATTTATTTAGTGACATCATCAAAGAATTTACGGTAGACAGCGATGCACTTGCAGAAATTGCCGCTGACTTTCGCTATGATTTGAAAAAAGGATTAAAGGATAACAGTGAGTCCTCGCTGCGTATGCTGAAATCCTATGTCGGACTGCCAACCGGCAATGAAACGGGCGAATATTTAGCCCTTGATTTTGGCGGCACGAATGTCCGTGTACTGCGCTATCGCTTAGAGGGAAATGGCAAATTTACCGAGCTAAAGAAGGTCGCTAAGCCCTTAAAGGTCGAGGGCATATATGATTTTATCGGCGAAGGCTCTACCGCTGAAGATATGTTTGACTTTATCGCAGGCTTAGTTGATGAGGCAGTAGAAGGCGACCACGAAACTAAATATCTGTTAGGCCATACTTTTTCCTTCCCGTCAACGCAGACCAACCTTTATAATGCGCGCCTTATCATTTGGACAAAGGAATTTGCTACTAAAGGCGTAGAAGGCGAGGTTGTAAATGACCTGCTAAAAGCCGCTCTTGCGCGTCAAGGACTAAATAATGTTGAGCCGACAGCGGTAATTAATGATACAGTGGCAGTTCTTTTAGCTGCTGCCTATAAGCAGCCGAATATTTATATCGGCTCGATTTATGCTACGGGACACAACACCTGCTATTTAGAGCCGTATGCTGATAGTGCTGACGAGCCGATGATACTGAACCTTGAAAGCGGCGGCTTTAGCAAGCTTGCGCCGAACCGTTTTGATGTCGAGTTTGACCTTGGCAGCGAAAAGCCCGGCGAGCAGCGTTTAGAAAAAATGGTTTCCGGCCGCTATATGGGTGAGCTTTTCGGCATGGCACTAGCCGAGCTTTGTAGCGAAAAAGGCAAAAAATATGGCTTTAGTAGCATTGATATGAGCAATATCATACTTGACGACAGCAAAGACCTAGCTAAAATAAAGAAAATCGTGCAGGCTAAGACTGAAAAAGTAATTGATATAGCTGACGCTGACAAAGTAAAGGAGCTAGCTAGTGCTATAGTTATCCGCTCGGCGCGCCTAGTTACGGCAACCTATGTCGGCATTATTTGGCAGACCGCCGGCAGCGATAAAATAAAGCCGCAGCATATCGCCATTGACGGCTCAGTTTATGAAAAAATGCCGCTGGCTAAAGAAAACATCATGCGCGCATTATCCGAGCTATTAAAAGAAGATGCCGCTAGCATTGATACCGTTTTAGAAAATGGCGGCTCAGGACTTGGCGCAGCGATTGCCGCCGCCATGTCGCAGAAATAAGCAAAGGAGTATAGACTATGGAGCAGAGCCAAAGTCTAAATATGAATTTATCCCAGCAGCTAGTAATGACCCTAGAGCTGCAACAGGCGATACAAATTCTTCAGCTAGGCGCAGAAGATTTGCGCGCCGAGATTGAAAAAGAATATTTAGAAAATCCTGCTCTTGAAATGGACTATACGCTAGATAGGGCAGAAAATAAGGACAGCGAGTTCGCCGCTAAAGATGTAGCGGCACTAGCTGATTATCTAGGCGATAACCGCGGTAACAGCGAGCCAAGCTATTTTACCGATGATATTGACCGCGAGATAAATTTTGCTGCGCCTGTCAGCTTGACACTAGAGGAAGAGCTTTTAGAGCAGGTTGATTTTACCTTTCCTGACGGGAAAAATCGCGCCATAGCTACCTTTATTGTCGGCTGTATTGATGATAAAGGCTACCTTACTATGGACGTTTTGGAAATAGCTAGTGCTATGCAGACAAGTGCAGGCGAAGTTTTAGCGGTACTGCAAAAGGTGCAAGAGTTTGAGCCGACCGGTGTAGGCGCGAGAAATCTGGCTGAATGTCTGCGCTTGCAGGCAAAAAAGCAAGGCATTTATAATGGTCTAGTAGCTGCCGTCATTGATAAACATTTAGACCGGCTGGCGAGCTCTAAGCTAAAGGAAATTGCCGACCTTGAGAGCGTGCGCCCTAGTGATGTGCAGCTAGCAGCCGACATAGTTAAAAGACTTGACCCTAAGCCTGGCAGCAGCTATGGGACAGGTGACGCTGCCTATATAACACCGGATGTCATAGTAGAAAAAATTGACGGCAAATATATAGTTACGCTAAATGACAACTATGTACCAAAGCTGCATATATCAAGCATTTATCAGCAAAATGAAAACTTTGACAGCAAAACTAAAAAATACATTCATCAACGGCTAAGTGCTGCCGCATGGCTGATAAACAGCATTGAGCAGCGGCGAACGACCATAAAAGCGGTGGTTGAGGAAATAGTGCGGCGGCAAGTTGATTTTTTAGAGCAAGGCAGACTAAGACCAATGACTATGCGGGATGTAGCCAACGCTATCGGCGTGCATGAGTCGACCGTCAGCCGCGCAGTGGCCAATAAATATGTAGAACTGCCGCAGGGCATTATGGCACTAAGAAAATTTTTTACCGCGAACCTAGCCAAAAGTAATTCGGGCGAAGAATTTGTAGCACAAGAAGCAAAAGCGGCAATCGCTGAATTTATAAAAAATGAAAATGCGCAAAAGCCGTTGAGCGACCAAAAATTAGCCGAGCTATTAAAAAATAAAAAAATGGATATATCGCGGCGCACCGTAATGAAATATCGCGAAGCATTAGGCTATCCGTCATCGGTAAAACGCAAACGCTACTAAAATAAGCATGAGAAAAACTCATGCTTATTTTTTATGGGACGATAGTATTAGTGCATTATTTCACTAATAAAACTTGCACAACCTAACAGAACAAGCGGCTATTTTTGAGCTGCGCGCGATAGAACAATAAATTTTCTAAAAATTATAAATAAGGCTTGCAAATCTGAATGAAAGTGGTATTATAGAAGCCGTAAACATTGAGAAAAAATGCACAAGCATAGTTGAGTAAGTTCAAAAATGCACTTTATCACAGAAATATATCCTTTTTAAATATTTACATTGTGAGTGACTTTTACAATGTAGCATATTTTTTTAACGGAAAAATGTGATTTTTTTCACTAAGGCTTTTAGGAGGGTTTTAAAATGGCAGAACAGAAAAAAATTGTAATCGTCGGTGCTGGCTTTGGCGGAGTAAAGCTAGGCAAACTATTTGCTAAAGATAATGTACAGGTAACGATTGTTGACAGACATAATTTTCATCTTTTCCAGCCGCTTTTATATCAGGTATCTACGTCCGTACTATCAACTGATGAAATAGCGTATCCTATTCGTTCCTTCTTCCGCGATACGAACAATGTAGAACTATTTATGGCCAAGGCACAAGGCGTTGACCAAAAACGCAAGGTTTTAATCACCAATCATGGCGAGCTTAGCTATGATTACCTGATACTTGCTGCTGGTGCGACAACTAACTTCTTTGGCATGGAAAATGTAGAAAAAAATTCCTTCGGCATGAAAACCTTGCAAGAGGCAATACATATCCGCAACCATGTACTGCATATGTTTGAGCGCGCCAATAAAACCACCGATGCTGCCGAGCAAAAGCGTATGCTGACCTTTGTTGTAGTCGGCGGCGGCCCGACCGGCATCGAGGAGGCTGGCGCACTAAGCGAGCTTATCGCCATACAGAAAAAGGAATTTCATCATCTCGACTTTAGTAATGTCAGCGTAAAACTAATCGAAGCTACGCCGAACGTGCTGCCCATGGTTGCTCCGAACCTGCGCGAATACACCGTAAAAACATTAAAAAATAAAGGCGTTGATGTTCGCCTTAGCACACAGGTAGTCGACTATGACGGACTGGATTTAAAGCTAAAGGACGGTACAGTAATTCCTTCTAAAACCGTTATTTGGGCAGCCGGCGTTAAAGCCGTCCCCTTTATCGCTAATTGCGGCGGCGAAGTAGACCGTGCTGGCCGTGTAATTGTTGAAGAAGATTTGCGTGTTAAAGGCAGCACCGATGTATTTGCTATTGGTGACTGCGCTAATTTTTGCCACGGCACAGAAAGACCGCTGCCAACCGTTGCGCCGGTAGCTACGCAGCAGGCGCAGATTGCCCACGATAATATCATGCGGTTAATAAATGGCGACACTAATCTAGCTGCCTTCCACTACAAAGATTTAGGCTCAATGGCAACTATCGGCCGCGGCAAAGCCGTAGTCGATAAAACTAAACTAAATCCGCAAATGACCGGCTTTATCGCTTGGTGCGCTTGGATGTTTGTTCATCTAATCCGTCTCGCTGGCGCGCATGCAAACTTCACCGTAGCTATCAAGTGGACGTGGAACTTATTATCGGGTACGCGCTTAGGCAGAATAATAACTAACATCGAGCTGTAATAGCTTAAAAATAAAAGCTCTAACTATAAATGGTTAGGGCTTTTTATATTTTTTTAACTTTTTTCAAAAAAGGTGTTGACAATAGCTAAAAAGACGTGTAATATAATACAAGTCGTCAGCCGACAGCACCGCGAGGTTAGCGCGGCTCAC
>SAMEA104315428__coassemble_791_pt1 | contig 48092 bp, 44 predicted proteins | sample SAMEA104315428__metabat2_low_PE_031 | metagenome-assembled genome bin SAMEA104315428 (sample SAMEA104315428) | gut metagenome | biome: Monkey gut; feature: monkey-associated habitat; material: faeces | place: China | collected 2013 | reverse complement strand
CCATAGTAAAAAAATTATAAAAAAGAAAATATTTAAAAAGTAAATATTTTATAATAATATGACATAACCCCCAAAAGTTTAACTTTTGGGGGTTATGTGTATTTTTTATTTAAATTTTAAAACCGTCTATTAGCTCATCTAAATATAATATTTCTTCAGCAGTAATAGCATTATCCCTAGCCGATTGCAGCATAGCTAAAATATCTGCCTTTCTATCAGGCGAATTTTGCAGCAAGTTTTTATAAAAGCTTTCGCCATGAAATACTGCCTGTTTTATAAATGCTGCCGTATAGTCGGGAAAAAGCAAATTTTCTTGATAAAATTGCCAAAATTCCTTACACGTTTTTAATGTATCTATCCCGTATTCTATTCTATGTAATAATAAAGCCAACTTTTTACGGATTTCCTTATTGTACATAGATTTCAGCAATGCCATTTCCGGCATCGAGCGGTCAGCCTTCACCAGCCAAAATTCTGTATTTAAATCATCATGGATATTAGCAAAGCCAGCGGCTATAAACTCGGCAGCAATTTTATCATTAGGGCGTTTTTGCGGTGTAATATGCACCATTTTATAAAATGATGCATATAGCAGCCGCTCGAACTCCTCGCGGGCAAACAATCTAGTAACCACGCTGTAATAATGACCGTCGCGCAGCTCCTCTAATACCGACCAATGCCGAATATTTCTAAAGCTTGTTAATAGCGAACCGGTTTCCTTTAAAAACCTAGAAAAGCCGGCGGCTATGTCCTGCGGGTGTCCTGCCTGCTCTAGCAGCAAATCAGCTATGATATAGTCAAAGGTTTCAGCGGCAAAGGGCAGCCGCTCCTCAATATAATTTACCGCGTAAAATTCATCGACGATAGTTTTAAAATTATCTACAGTATCGCTTTCTGCCGCTACTAAAAAAATATTAGCCTGGGGAAACATCTCCCGTAAATTTACTAAATAGCTTACGCTTTCTACTACTAAAATATTTAGCTTTTCTGCGCTCGGCGTAAGAAATGATAGTAATTCAGGCTTTATTTTATTAGGCATTTATTCCGCTCCTAATTTTTCTACTGCCTGCACATAACAATCAGCATAGATATTTTCCATGTCACGGACATAGCCATTAGCGTCCATTAACGGTGATTTTTGCATTATCGACCTGAGCTTGTCACGCAGTGCCGCTAGTAAATCATAATCATTAGCTAATTTTATAGCTATTTCTATATAATTTGCCAAGTCTTTAGCGGCTAGCTCTTGCATATTGATGTTGCTTAAAAAGCTGTAGCCAAAACGTGACCCGTGTCGACCGCCGATTAAGCTTACTACCGGTACACCCATATAAAGAGCCTCGCAGGTCGTTGCTCCGCCATTATATGGTGCGGTATCTAAGGCTATATCTATGCCATTATATTCCTGTAAATAATTGTCGGAATAAGCGCGCAGGTCAATTCTATCCAGCGGCAGATTTAAAGATTTTAGTCTATCTAGCATATAGCTGCGCCCTTCGGCAGACCTTACGAGCTTATGCTTCAATACCAGCTCAGATTTTGGCACACGGTTTAATATTTCTCGCCAAACTATCAGCATTTCATCAGTAACCTTGGCTAAATTATTAAACGAGCCAAAGGTCACATATCCCTTTCTCATAGCCGGTATATTATCAGTTATTTTAGGGAATTTAGTCAATGGCTGATAGCAGAAGTGAGAATGAGGCAAGCGTATCAGCTTTTCTACGAAGTAAGGCGAGGTTTCTTCAGGGTCGGTATAAACATCAGCTAAGAAGCCGTCACATTCATTTAAGCCGGTGCTATTAAAATAGCCAATACCCGATAACTGTACCAAAGCTGCCCGATAGGCTAAAACTGGCAAGGCATTTTCAGCGATATGACCGCCTAGGTCGACCAATATATCTATTTCATCTTCACGAATAACACTAGCAATCTCGCTGTAGCTAGAGCCGCTGACATTTTTCCAAATTGCCTTGCCCTTTAATTTTTCAGTTACTTCATCTTCAGTTTTATCTAGTGCATAGCAATATACCGAAAATTTTTCACTATCAAAGTCATTTAGCAGACATCTTATATATCCAGCTACTGAGTGCTCGCGAAAATCAGCGGAAAGATAGCCTATTCTTAGCTTGTCATGCTGATAGTTTTTAGGCTCATACGGCATTATATCAAGCTTTTTCAAATGTCGCCGATAGATTTTATACAGCTCATTAAAATCGCCGTCCTTAAAGCTGGCAATGCTGTTCGCACTAAAAATAGCATTAGAGGTTTCTACCAATTTTTGCTCAACATTCGGCTCATTTTTAGCGGACGATAAAAATGCCTGTACTGCCTTTTTACCTCTGCCCAGCGTCCGATATGCCGCTCCTAGCAGGCTATAGGCACTAGCTAATCTTTTCTTATCATTGCTATGTACAAATAGCCGCACCATTTCCTCTAGCACAGCTATTTCTGATAAATATTTTTCCTGCTCGCGATAAGCATAGGATAACAACAGCATCTCATTTATTGTTTTGGTACTAGAATTTCTCCACAGGGTGCGCAGATAATCCTCTACCTGCCAATATTTTTTTGCCTGATAAAGCTCGTAAGCTCTTTGATATCTAGTAATATATGTGTCTTTCATAATTCCCTCAACGTTGCATGATAGTTAGAATAAACAGTAAAATAACCCCCGGTATCCCTAAAAAACCAGCGATTAAGGCATTTATAAAGGTTATGCTTATGCCTGCACCAAACAGATTTATCAGCCACAGCATTATTGAGCCGACAATACTATTGGTTATAAGCTTCCATAATATCTTCATCGGCAGTGAAACAATCTTGCCGACTAGACAAAGTACAATCAAGCCAATGGCAAACGCCACAATAATTTCCATTAGATTTCCCTCCGATTTTCCATAGCCTTAGAGAGCGTCACCTCATCGGCATATTCTAAATCGCTGCCGATAGGCAGACCACGGGCGATGCGCGTAACCTTTATCCCCATAGGTTTTAATAATTTGGCAATGTACATGGCTGTCGCCTCGCCCTCGACATTAGGATTAGTTGCCATAATGATTTCCTTTACCTGCTCATCATTTAGGCGAAGCAGCAGCTCCTTTATACGCAGTTTATCTGGGCCTATCCCTTCTAACGGCGACAGCGCGCCATGCAGTACATGGTATACGCCCTTATAGTCGCGCATTCTTTCCATTGCCGCTACGTCCTGCGGCTGCTCTACTACGCAGATAACACTATGATTGCGCGAAGGATTGTCGCAGATAGCGCAGGGATTTTGGTCGCTTAGGTTAAAGCAGGTATTGCAGTAGCCGATTTGTTCTTTGGCATCGATTATGGCTTTTGCAAGTGCGCGTGCTGCCGCTGCGTCCATATCTAATACATGATAAGCAAGACGCACTGCCGTCTTGTTTCCAATACCTGGCAGTGCGCGAAAATGCTCTATTAGTTTAGCAAGGGGTGCTATATATTGCAATTAAAACATCCCTGGGGGCAGACCAAGACCACTGGTGAGCTTGCCCATTTCCGATGCCATCATATCATCGACCTTTTTAGTCGCCTGATTTACCGCCGAAACTATGAGGTCTTGCAGCATAGCAACGTCCTCGGGGTCAACCGCTGCCGGAGCAATTTCTAGCGATTTTACCTGCTTTTCACCATCCATAACTATTTTCACTGCACCGCCGCCTACGGATACCTCTACCGTTTTTCGCTTTAGCTCGTCCTGCATTTTTTTCATTTCATTCTGCATTTTTTGGACTTTTTTCATCATGCCGGCCATATTGCCCATGTTTCCCATTCCACCAAACATTGTATTCTCCTCTCTAACTATTACTATATTTTAAAATTAATATTCATCTATATAGATTAGCAAATTAAAATGTCAGCGTCAACTAAAAGCCGTCATTTGTTATCATCAATAATTTCTACCACATTATCGCCAAAAACATCAAATGCCTGCTCAAGGTTAGCTCGTTCATCAGGCTCTAGTGCCTCTAGGTTTACATCTACCCGCGGCAATTTTTTTTCTGCTATTTTAGGCGGTACTGGTTTTGTTTTTTGTGGACTTTGCGGCGGTGGCGGCGGGGCTATTTCCTCACCGGTGCAAACTAGCTCCATAGGATTTTTAGCTAAGTCCATTAGCGCCTTTTCAATTTGTACCTTGTATAGCCTTTTAGTCATACCGGCGAGCATACTGCTAGGAAAACGTATATAAAAACGATTGCCGCTAATCCCCGCAAAGTTTCCCTGATTAACTAAGGCATATATCGGTGCTTTAGTCTTTAAGATTTGTAGAAGCCCCTGCCACAGACCAGTATCAGTAGCATCTAAATCAGCTGCCGCTATGGGCGCATCAGACATTATATTCGGTGCTGCAATTCTAGCAGCAGCTGCTTGCATTTTTGCTGTGCTATTATTTGCCGCACCGCTAGATTTAGCATTATTTTCGCCAGCAGCCAGCATTTCAGACAGTCTAGCAATTTTTGCCTCCAGCTCAGCAATGCGGCTATTGTCACCGGCATTACTTGTCACACTAGAAACAGACGATACCATAGCTAAACTATTTTCACTGCCGATATTGCCATTTGCTAGCTCTAATAATGCCACCTCAACTGTTATACGCGGCTGCGGCGACCACTTCATTTCATTTAAAGCCTCGTGAAGCCTGCCTATCATCTGCATTAATTTGTTACTGGCAAATAGCTTGCTTTGCTCACGTAAAATATCATCGCTTTCAGCATACAAATCCATTTCCTCGATAGTACCTGCTGCCTGATAAATCATCAGACTGCGTAAATGCAACGATAATTCTACGAGTATTTGTTTTAAATCCTTGCCGTCGCGCAAAAGTTCGGCGACAATTTTTAATGCCCCTGCTGCGTGTTTTTCTGCTATCGCCTCCGTCATGCGATAAATCCATTCATGACCGACCAAGCCCATTATTTCTTTAACGCGTTCAACGGTTACATTTCCCTCGGCTAAAGCGGAGCATTGGTCAAGCAAAGACAATGCATCGCGCAATCCGCCGTCCGCCTGAATAGCAATAAGCCTAAGTGCTTCATCATCGGCGTTCAGGTTCATTTCTGCTGCCACATATTTTAAACGCTTTTCTATTTCTTCTACAGTAATACGTTTAAAATCATAACGCTGACAGCGTGACTTGATAGTTGCCGGCACTTTATGCGCTTCGGTGGTAGCCAGTATAAAAACAACGTGCTCCGGCGGTTCTTCTAATGTCTTTAGCAGCGCATTAAACGCCTCGGTTGTCAGCATATGCACTTCGTCAATGATATAAACCTTATATCTGCCGTCAACGGGAGCAAATTTTACCGTTTCGCGCAGGTCGCGAATTTCATCAATGCCGCGGTTCGAGGCAGCATCAATTTCAAAAACATCCATTGATGAGCCGTCATTTATTTTCTGGCACTGGCTGCACTTGCCGCACGGCTCTGGTGTCGGGCCATGCTCACAGTTTAGTGCCTTGGCTAAAATTTTGGCGGTACTAGTTTTACCTGTGCCGCGCGGGCCGGCAAATAAATAGGCATGGCCGATTTTTCCCGTTTCGATAGCGTGCGATAGTGTCTTACTTATATGCTCCTGACCAACGAGCGAGCTAAAAGTTGTCGGCCGCCACCTTCTATATAGCGCAATATAGCCCATGTAACCACCTCTTAATCATCAGCACAATAAAACCACACAACAAAAAACAGCCTCACGGCTGCTTAATTTCTTTTCCACGTCGAACCGCAGTCCCCAAGCACCCTTACGGCACATGAAGTATCCCGCTTATCGCTGCTACCTTCCGATCCTGACGAGGTTCACAGGGCTCCATTGCGCAAGACCAAAGCACTACGGCCCGACCTAGAAAAGAACACATTCCTTCAGTAGCCTAAAAATAAATATAAAAATGGCGGAGAGTGAGAGATTCGAACTCTCGGTACAGTATCACCGTACACACGCTTTCCAGGCGTGCTCCTTCAACCACTCGGACAACTCTCCACAATGCTCTACCAAAAGAACCTATTTAATTTTCGCAAGCTTGCCGCTCACAACGATATACATTTTAACAGTAAAATAAAATCATGTCAATAGTTATTTTTATTTTTTCAATAAAAAATGGCCAGTTTAAACCAGCCATTTTTATTAATATCCCAAAAACTCATCTACCGCCAGCACTAGATAAAAAGCTCCAAAAGCTGTATAAACTTTCAGCCTTAGCTGATTGTTTGCCTCGGGATGAGCATCCTTTTTCCAATTCGGCAGCTCTAGCTCGGCATCAATATGATGATTAGCCAATTCCACACAGAAAAGTCCGTTTAACACATTTATATATTCTACTAGGCTGTCTATCGCTAGCTCGTCTACTTCAGCAAAATTCTCGCCGCTGTAACGCTCTGCCAGCTTTAGAAAAACATTTTCACTAGCTACAATGCCGCTTACAATATTAATATCACCTGATATTCGCTGGGATACTGCATAAGTCGGCGGCAAAAGCTCATCTTTGTCATCAGCTGCGGCGATTACTACTTCGCTGTGCATAATATCGCGCATAGAGTCAACAAATAACTCTGTGTAATCAATATAAAGAGCGCACACATCAGTTATCAAATCTAAATTTTTAGTCGCCTGCTCTACTGCCGTCCTAACCGGCCGTGCATCAATGGCTACCTCATCAGTCAGACGCACTAGCTCTCCTTCGCTTTCCTCGGCTAGCTTTAACAGCTCGACTACTTTTTTAGGGCTGTAGCTGCTTGCATTGTATAAGCACTGCGCCAGACTGAAGTTATTTGCCACTTCCTTCGACCTTCTTTCTAACCGTTTCAACCGCCTTTTTTATCTGCTCGCTGGCGTAAGGCTTTTGTATAAAATCCATTGCGCCCATTTTTAAAGTCTGCATAAGCTTTTGCGGTGTTCCAGCCGATGACAGCATAATAACCGGCATCTTAGGATTTACTTCTTTTATAACCTGCAATGCCTCAATGCCGCCGACTTCCGGCATAACTATGTCTAAAAATATGCAGTCTAGCTTTTGCTGCAAGTTTAGCATTACCGCATCTTTGCCATTAGCCGCCTCGATAACATCACAGTCTAATGCCTCTAGTTCTTTTCTCAGCTTTTTTCTCAGCAATTTAGAATCATCTGTAATCAAGACCTTGAGTTTTTTCTCCAAAATGTCCGCCTCCCCTAGCTAGGTATAGTGCCAATAACAAATTTTATTTAGTGTTCGGTATGGACTATATTCTAGGAGCTAGTTATTTTTTCCTGCTTTTTTATTTATACTAAGCAAAAAGACCTTCCTGAATTCAAGAAGGTCTTTAAAATTTATTACCAAATAAATAAGCCAGCAATACCAGCCGATAGTAACGATACTAAAATACCTGATAAAAGCATATAGCCAACGTTGCGGGCAATCAAGAGATTTTTTTCATCATCAACAATGCCGCGGAAGCAGCCGATAATCATACCGAGTGTAGAGAAGTTTGCAAAGCTCGTAACGAACACAGTAAGAACTGCCTGCATATGCGTTGAGTAGCTTGGTAAAATATCCTGCACCGATAGCATAACGACAAACTCATTGGTAACGAGCTTAGTTCCCATGTACTGAGCTAAAGTAAAGGCCTCAGTTGCATCAAGACCCATAAGGTAAGCAAAGGGGAACATCACGCAGCCTAGACCATTTTCTAAGGTCAATGCTGGGTGGATTAGAATTAAGAGCATATCAATGAGCTTAGCTAAAGCTACAAAGGCGATAACATTAGCACAGATGATTAATACTAGCTTGCCTGCACCTAAAATGGAGTTGCCGAGGAAGGCAAAGAATGGCTCACGTTTCGTACCGCCATCAGTCAAGGTAGCTACGGTATCCTCTGCCTCTGTAATGGTTACAGGGTGTAAAAGATTGGTAACGATTAAAGCGTTGATAACATTTAGCGGAATTGCCGTTAAAATGAACTCGCCCGGCATCATTTTGGTGTAGATACCGACCATAGCTGCCGTTATGCAGCTCATGCTCATCATTGCCAAGGTTAGGCAGCGTTCTGATTTCATTTTCTTTAGCTGCAAGCTAGATACTGCCAGTGCCTCAGTGTTGCCAAGAAACATCATCTCAATAGCAAAGAAGGACTCAAATTTCGGTACGCGTGTTAAAATAGCTAGTCCCTTGCCAATCCATTTAATGATAAAGGGCAGTACGCCGATATAGGTCAGTATATCAAACATCGGAACTACTAAGAGAATTGGCAGCAGGGCCGAGGTGAAAAAGTTCATCTGCGGAACGTGTACCCAGTCAGGGAAAGCAAAGGCAATGCCTTCGTAGGCTACGCTTATCAGCCAGTTAAAGCCTGATGTTGCCGCTACGATTATATCGCGTCCCAAACTAAAGGAGGTTAAAAACCACGCCATGAAAATGTTGAGCACAAAGAGCGCACCGACACTGCGCCAGTGGATATTCTTGCGATTTTTCGACAAGAGTACGCCGATAGCGAGAAATACTATCACGCCTAGAACGTTGACTAAAAAATACATACGCTAAAACTCCTTACAATTACTGCAAATCTTCAGGGGTAAAGGCAAATGGCAATAATTCTTCTAGGGTAACTACCTTTACGTCCCCCTTTAGATTTGCCATGATAATGCGGTTTATGCCAAACTCAGCAATGACCTGACGGCAAGCACCGCATGGCGAGCACGGGCCGTCGGTATCGCCTACTACGGCGATTGCTGAAATATCGCGCTCGCCTTCCGATACAGCCTTAAATATGGCTGTGCGCTCGGCGCAGTTAGTTACCGGATAGCTTGAGTTTTCGATATTGCAGCCGCCATAGACATTGCCTGCCTTGGTAATTACTGCCGCCCCTACTTTAAACTTTGAGTACGGGCTATAGGAATGTTCGCGATATTTTTTAGCTACCGCAATAAGCTCTTTGTCCTCCACCGTAATCTCCTCCCTTTAGTATGCCAATAAACTCAATATTTTTCAACCTTGTCTTTTTCTACGCGGGCATAGATAAGCGGCTCTTTAGCTACCGGCTCGCTGCCGATAGTAGTTGCCTCTAAATACATCTTCTTAGCCGGCTCGAGTGCATTTTCTTTAGAGGTGTACATCGTAACCAGCACATCGCCTTTTTTAACTTCATCGCCGAATTTTTTATGCAGAATAAGTCCAGCGGCAAAATCAATCGGGCTTTCCTTAGTTTCGCGGCCAGCACCTAAAACTACTGACGTTTCGCCGATTTCTTCAGCGTTCATCTTGGTGATAAAGCCGTCAGCCTCAGCCTTTATCTCAAGCTTGTAAGGAGCCTGTTTAAATTTGCTGTAGTCACGCAGAACGGTATCATCGCCGCCCTGAGCGCGAACCATTTTGCAGAAGGTTTCAAATGCCGAGCCGTCAGCAATAGCCTTTTCAGCTAATTGGCGGCACTCATCAAGCGAGCCTTTGCCAACTAAGTATAGCATATTGCTAGCAAGGTCTAGCGATACCTCCGTTAGGTCGGCAGGACCATGGCCCTTCAGCACGTCCATAGACTCCATAACTTCGATACTGTTGCCGATACCAAAGCCGAGCGGCGTGTTCATATCGGTAATCAAGGCTACCGTGCGGCGACCTGCGCCTTCGCCGATTGCTACCATAGTTTGCGCCAGCTTTATCGAGTCATCTAAGGTTTTCATAAATGCACCGCTGCCGGTCTTTACGTCTAGCAAAATGCAATCACTGCCAGCAGCAATTTTTTTACTCATAATTGAGGATGCGATTAATGGAATGCTGTCTACCGTTGCTGTAACATCGCGGAGGGCATAAAGCTTTTTATCAGCCGGAGCAAGATTGCCGGACTGACCGATTACTGATAAGCCGCATTTATTTACAATGTCAAAGAACTCCTTACGGTCTAAGCTGGTGCGATAGCCCGGTATAGACTCTAGCTTATCTACCGTGCCGCCCGTGTGGCCTAGACCGCGACCGCTCATTTTAGCTACGCGGCCGCCGCAGGCAGCAACAATCGGTGCTACGATTAGGGTTGTCTTATCGCCTACGCCGCCCGTTGAATGTTTATCTACCTTCTTGCCAGCGATAGCCGATAGGTCAATCATATCGCCAGATTTTGCCATCACCTTGGTAAGCTCGGTAATCTCATGGTTGTTCATTCCCTTAAAATAAATTGCCATAAGCATAGCCGACACTTGGTAATCAGGAATTTCACCGTTTACATAGCCCGTTATCATGTATTCGATTTCAGCGTCAGTTAAAGCCTCGCCATGTTTTTTCTTGGTAATAAGGTCATACATTCTCATAGTAAAATCGCCCCTCAGCTTATTTAAAATTTATTTTACAATGCGCGGTAAAATGCTTTCGCCCTTGGTTTTTAAATCTGCTCCGAACATATCGGAAATGGTTGCACCAATCATAGCAAACGTCGGATATGTTCCTAAATTTACACCCTGCTTTATGTTTTTACCATAAATAAGTAGCGGCACATATTCGCGAGTATGGTCAGTTCCTGGTGCGCCAGGGTCGCAGCCATGGTCTGCCGTTATCATCAATACATCATCATCGCGCATTTTTGCCATGAACTCGCCTAGCTGCTTGTCAAATACGGTAGCTGCCTCAGCATAGCCGTCAATATTGCGGCGATGACCATACTGCATATCAAAATCAACCAGGTTTACAAAGCACAGACCTTCAAAATCCTCGTCCATTAGCTTTAGAGTCTTTTCCATGCCGTCAACGTTATCTTTATTTACACCGGTGGATTTAGAAATGCTACGACCGGCAAAAATATCAGAAATTTTGCCTACGCCGATAGTAGCTAACCCCTTGCGTGCCAGAGCGTCCATCATAGTGTCGCCCGTGGGGTCGAGGGAAAAGTCATGGCGGCGCGAGGTGCGCGTGTAATCTGGATATGAGCCGACATAGGGGCGCGCGATAACGCGGCCTACACCATGCTCGCCCTGTAAAATTTTACGCGCGGTCTTGCAGTAGCCATAAAGCTCCTCAATAGGCACATCGGCCTCATTAGCAGCAATCTGGAATACGCTGTCAGCCGAAGTATAAACGATTAAGCCGCCAGTTTTTTCCTGCTCCTGACCATAGTCATGGATTACTGCCGTACCAGAATAGGGCTTGTTGCATAGAATTTTTTTGCCGAAGGCTTTCTCTAGCTCATCAATTAAATCCGCAGGAAAACCATTAGGATAGGTCGGCATCGGCTTTTCCGAGATAATGCCGGCAATTTCCCAGTGTCCCGTAGTGGTATCTTTGCCGCGGCTAAGCTCGCGCAAACGGGCAAATGAACCGATAGGATTTTCTACGGGAGTACCGCAGCCTACACCGTCAATATTGAACAGACCGATTTTTCTCATGTTAGGAGTATCATATTTTGGCGATGCAGCAATAGATTTTAAGGTATTGCAAACATCATCGCCAAACTCTTTAGCATCCGGTTCACGACCAATGCCATAGCTATCGAGTACGATTATAAAAGCACGTTTAAACTTTTTCATCATAAATCTCCTCCTTAGCCGTCAATTTCACCCTTTAGCAGATTAACTGCCGCACTAGCACCTAAACGAGTGCAGCCAGCGTTGATGAATGCTTCCATTTCCTCGCGCGTATGAATACCGCCGGCAGCCTTCATCTGTACGCCTGCGCCGATATGCTCTTTAAACAGTTTAATATCCTCTAGCGTTGCGCCTTTTGAGCCAAAGCCCGTGGAGGTTTTTATAAAGTCAGCACCTGCCTCGGTTACGCAGTGGCAGGCAGCAATTTTTTCTTCATCAGTGAGGAAGCAGGTTTCAACGATTACCTTTAGTACGCGCTCGCCGCAAAGCTGTTTTAAAGCACGGATTTCCTCAGTAACATAGTCGGTTTCGCCAGCTTTTAGCATACCGATATTTATTACCATGTCGATTTCGGCTGCACCGTCAGCTAGTGCCTCGGCAGTTTCAGCAATCTTAGCTGCCGTGTTGCAGTTGCCGTTCGGGAAGCCTACTACCGTAGCTGCCTTTAGCTTGTCACCGTATTTATCAACAATCGGTGCTACAAAGCAGGAAGGAACCATAACTGTTGCCGTATGATATTTAACTGCCTCGTCACAAAGCTTTACAATATCCTCCCAAGTAGCGGTCTGCTTTAAAAGAGTGTGGTCAACCTTGGCTAAAATATCTGCTGCGTTCATGTAAATACCTCCATTTTGTGCTTTAAACAGCCTTTTCATTCTGTTTAAAATTATCTGATAGTTTGTTATCTATGTCGTTATCTTTATTTTAAACTAAAAGCTGACATAAAAAAAGGACACCTGTCTTGTAAAACCCGTTTTTTGACGTGTTTTACTAAAAATGTGTCCTAAAATTTATTGATTTTATTTTACAGCTCTAATCCCTGCTGTTTTCTAGCCTCGTATTCGCGGTCAAGTATGCCGAGTACCACTAGATTTTCATATACACCATTAGTTATTATGGTTTCACGCAGCAGTGCCTCGCGCACCATGCCTTCGCTCTCATAAAGATGCAGGGCGCGTTCATTGTAATCCTTACAGTCGAGCCAAGCGCGATGAAATTTCAGCTCGGCAAATACTAATTTTTTTAACAGCTTCATCGCTTCATGTCCATAGCCTTGACCTTTTTTGCCGATAATTACATGTGTCCACTCTGCTTCTTTAGCATCAGTTTTTAGTCCCGTGAGTAAAAGATAGCCGACCTTTTCGCCCGTGGCAATTTCTTCCACGATAATATCAATTGATGCCTTGCTGTCATTAATTATTTTTTCGTGAAAATCACGGTCAAAGGGGACAATGAATTTTACATTTTCCGCTGCGTACTCTAAATCAATAATATAATCAAGGTCGGCTTCGGCAGCTGCACGGCGCAGCCTTAATCTATCGCCGGTAACTAAAATATTAGCTTTTAATAATTCATCAACAGTCATTTATTTTTCTCCTAAACGCTTTTATTTTTAACTCACTCTTAGTATAATGGTATAGATTTTTATTTGCAAACTGAGGGGGAATTTTTTTGCCAAGCATGGAATGGATGAGCTGGGTGGACTGGGCGCATTTATTAGAAATGCTTTTAGTTCCATTCTGCATACTTGCCGCCGCGCTGACGGTCGGTATAGCACTTAATCGGCGCATAAATAAGGAAATAAAGCGGCATTTAGCAGCTGCCGGCGAGGAAACAACGTGGCAGGACGTTTTTATTAACGCGCTTTACGGCGTACCGGTGTCGCTGTGCTTAGTGGTGGGACTTTATTGGATTGTAAATACCATTGATATTATCGCGCCGCTAGTTAAAATTTTTTCCTATATTTTATTTACGGTTATCATACTTACGATAACGCGGGTAGTAGCGCGCGCGGTCGGCAGCATTATTGATATGCAGATTGAGCGTTCGGATAAAAAAATGCCCAAAACTACGCTATTAACCGCTATTATGAACGGCGTTATTTATGCTATGGGCATACTGGTAATTCTCCAATACTACGGCATTTCTATCGCGCCGATTTTGACAGCACTAGGTGTCGGCGGTATGGCAGTTGCTTTATCGCTACAGGAAACATTGGCCAATATTTTTTCAGGTCTGCATTTAATACTGTCCAAGCAGCTCCGTATCGGTGACTACATTCATTTAAATTCGGGGGAAGAGGGACGCGTAACCGATATAACTTGGCGTTTTACTACTATAATCCCCGCCGGCGACAGCAATATGGTAGTTGTACCGAATAAATCAATTGCGGCGGCAACTATCCGCAACTACAGCCTGCCGCGCCGCGATATTACTATAAAAATTCCTGTCGGGGTATCATATGACAGCGACCTAGAGCAGGTCGAAAGGGTAACACTAGAGGTAGCGGACGAGGTTATGCGGCGCGTTGACCCTGGAGTTAAGAAAAAACCAGCGGTGCGCTTTCACACCTTTGGCGACTCATCAATAAATTTTGATGTGCAGCTGCATACTAATCGTTTTGATATGCAATTTTTATTAAAGCACGAGTTTATTAAGGCACTTGCCAAGCGTTATCGCGTAGAAAATATTGAAATACCGTATCCTATTCAGACGGTACTAAAGCCTAACTCGCAGGATAAATAAAGCTATTTTATACTATATATTGTGCTAATATTGACTACAATACATACATATAGTATAATCGTAACAAATATTAACCCCACAAATTTATTATAAGGACAGGTGACTAGCTGTGGTAGTAAATGATATTAAGGTAACAGTTGACGGCATTAATGATATTACTGAAAAAGAGGCTTTAAACTACATTCATTATGTTGAAAATAATACTAATGAGCGAGTTGAAAGCCTGCATCTAAGCCTTGCGCCCAATGGTGATATTAATATCGACTACGTTTTGCAGCCGCAGAAATTTGAGCGTATCCGCCGTATCACTGGTTACTTAGTCGGCACTATCGACCGTTGGAATAACGCTAAGCGCGCCGAGGAGCATGACCGCGTAAAGCATATCGGTATGCAGCACTAAAATGAAAATAAGAATTGCCGGCATGGTCGATGATTCGGTAGTTGACGGCGATGGCATCCGCCTAACTATATTTACACAAGGCTGTCCGCATCATTGCACAGGCTGTCAAAATCCTGAAACTCATGCTATTTTAGGCGGCTATTTAGCGTTTACTGAAGATATTTTAGCCAAAGCTTTAGCTAATCCTTTGCTTACTGGTCTTACCTTCAGCGGCGGCGAGCCATTTTTGCACGCCGCGCCACTAGCTAAATTAGCCCGCGCCGCCCATGCCCACGGACTTGATATTTGGTGCTATACGGGCTTTACGCTAGAGGAGTTAGAAAGCCGCAGTAAAAGCAATCCTACCTTTGCTCCCTTACTAAAAGAAATCGATGTGTTAGTTGACGGTCGCTTTATCGAAAGTGAGCGTGACCTTACCCTGACCTTCCGCGGCTCTAGCAATCAGCGTATCATTGATATGAATGAATATCGACTGACTAAAAAAATAAAGCTTCTCTATAATGACTAAAAGGCTAACGGATAAAATCCGTTAGCCTTTTTCGTGTGCGATTGTTTATTTTATTTTACTACCAGAACTGGGCATTTAGACTGCTCAACAATGTACTGGCTGACACTGCCTAAAAGTACGCCCTTTACCACACCTAGCCCGCGGCTGCCCATAACGATTAAATCCATATCATTGCTAGTAGCAAAATCTAAAATTACTACCGCTGGCGAGCCAGTTTCCGAAAATGCCTCTTTTTCAATGCCGCTTGGCACCATTTCTACTGCTCTATCCAAAATAACATTGCCGGCTTTGGTTACCGCCTCTAAAATTGCATCGGACAGGCAGGCATTTATAGCTAGCTGATTGATGTTAGCCACATAGAGGAAGTTTAATTTAGCCTCGCAAGCCTCGGCGATAGCGATTGCCTCCGCGATAGCGCGGTCTGAACCTTCTGAGCCGTCAACCGGCACTAAAATATTTTTCATCATAAAGATTACCCCCTTAGTAAATACTATTATTTACTTAGCTACAGCAACAGTAACTGTTGCCCGTTCTACAATTTCTTGACTGACGCTGCCTAAGAAAAAGCTTTTTACTATGCCTAGTCCCCGCGCTCCTACTACGATTAAATCAGCCTTGCTTTCCTCAGCAAAGCTTAAAATCTCATCTGTCGGTATGCCTGTCCGATGATGAAACTTAGCTTGAATTTCAGTGGGCAGCAGGGCGCGCGCATTATCTAGCACCAGCTTTTCCTCGTCAGCCGCCGAGTCTAATATGCTTGTATCCAGCCAGCTTTTGGTATCGCTGTCCGTTTTAGGATCAAAATACGATACATGCAGTATATCTATTGCCGCTCCCGTTGCTAAAGCCAGATCTGCTGCCAATTTTACAGCTTTAGCCGCTCCGCTGGACGCATCTACAGGTACTAATATACGGGTTAGCTTTTTCATACTGTTTATCCACTCCCGCAATTTCTTGTATGCTATAATATTTCTAGGATTAATTTTAAAATTCCTCTAAAGTTTAGCAAATTGTCCGAAAAAAAATTGACACATAAACTGGTCAATGGTAAACTTTAAAAAACATTTTTTATAGGAGGAAATATTATGGCTACGGAAAACGAAAGCAAAGAGCTAGACAATAAAAAAATCGTAGAAAACACTACTATTGCCGGTGTTTACCAAGCGGCGCGCCAGCTAGAGGGCGTTGCCAAAAAAACACCGCTTATTCATAGCGACTTTTTTTCAGAGCTATCAGGAAACGATGTATTTTTAAAGCCTGAAAATTTACAGCATACCGGTGCTTTTAAGCTGCGCGGTGCTTACAATAAAATCAGCCAGCTAACTAAAGAGGAACGCCAAAAAGGAGTAATTACGGCTTCTGCCGGCAATCATGCCCAAGGAGTTGCCTTTGCTGCTCAAAAGCTAGGCGTAAAAGCCGTTATCTGTATGCCGGCTACTACGCCTATTTTAAAGGTAGAGGGAACAAAAGCTCTCGGTGCAGAGGTTGTCCTGCACGGCGACGGCTTTGATGATGCCTATGCCTATAGCCTAGAGCTACAGAAAAAGCATGGCTATGTATATATTCACCCGTTTAATGATTTACAGGTTTTACTAGGACAGGGAACAACGGCACTAGAGATAATCGATGCCTGCAAGGACATTGACGCTATCCTCGTTCCTATCGGCGGCGGCGGCTTTGCCTCTGGCGTTGCTCTCGCTACCAAGCTAGTAAATCCTAATATCAAGGTTATCGGCGTTGAGCCGGAAAATGCAGCCTGCATGAAGGCTGCGCTCGCTGCTAATAAAATTATAACCCTAAGCTCGGCTGATACTGTTGCTGACGGCTGCGCGGTAAAAACTGCCGGCACGCTTACCTATGAATTTTGCAAAAAATATCTTGATGATATTATAACTGTATCAGAAATGGAAATTATGGGCGCGCTCCTATCGCTTATCGAAAAGCATAAGCTAATAGCTGAAGGCGCAGGCGTTTTATCCCTAGCTGCCCTTTCTAAGCTTCCCTTCAAGGGCAAAAAGGTTGCGGCGATTGTCAGTGGCGGCAATATTGATATTTCCATGATTTCCGCGCTTATTGAAAAGGCACTTATTGCCCGCAGCCGCGTATTCTGCTTTGCTGTGCCGCTGCCAGATAAACCTGGTCAGCTTTTAAATGTATCGCGCATACTCGCCGAAGAAAATGCCAACGTTATACAGCTTGACCACAATCAAGCAAAAGTAACGGACAGCTTTAAGAAGGTAATACTTGAGGTTACCTGCGAAACTCATAACGAGGAGCACGTTCAGCGCATTATAAACGCACTTGCTAAAAACGGCTACGAGGTCGAGCGCATCTATTAATTTGTTTCTTCTATGGCAGACAACTACTTTGGTTGTCTGTCTTTTTATTTGCGCAATAAAAATTTTGCTAACTACTTATGTCGTAAATTTGCTATAATAGGGGATAGAACATTTATAAGGAGAGATTGTATGATAGATGTTTGCGAGATACAGCACACACATCCCGATAAATTGCGCGATTGCGCTATGCATAAGCTAGATGATGCCACCAGCTTAGAGCTGGCTGATATATTTAAAATTCTTGGCGATAAGACACGCATAAAGCTTCTATCCTTGCTTGCCGCCGAGGAAGAATTATGTGTCTGCGATATAGCCGAGGCTATGCGCATGGGGCAGAGTGCTATTTCACATCAGCTGCGCGTATTACGAGCGGCTAGACTGGTGAAATTCCGCAAAGCCGGCAAGGAGGCTTTTTATTCGCTTGATGATGACCATGTGGTAAAGCTCATGCGTCAGGGATTAGAACACGTTAAGGAACGCGTAAAATAACTGCTGAAAGGAAGATTTTAATGCACGGTCGCCGACTAATTTTGCTAATGCTGTCTATGATGTTTATAGCCGCTAGTGCCAGTGCCTCGCCAACACTCAGACAAGGCAGCAGCGGTCATGATGTAGCAATGGTGCAGGAGCGGCTAAAGCATCTAGGCTATAGTATAAATAGCATTGACGGTGTTTTTGGTACAGAAACCGATCGCGCCGTTGCCGAGTTTCAACGCGATAAAAAAATACGCGTAACAGGCATTGTAAATAATGCTACTTGGCGCGCTTTAAAAACGGCCCAACCCAAAAAGTGGGGCAGCGATGTAAAGCCTAATAGCGGCAAGGTAACTATCGGTGCGCTAGCACCTAACAATAAACCTATTTTGCCACGCAGCAAGGTAAACTCGATTATCTCCACGGCTAAAAATTATCTTGGCACTCCCTATGCCTTTGGCGGCACTACGCCGAAGGCCTTCGACTGCTCCGGCTATTTGCAATACGTCTTTGCCAAAAACGGCATAAATATTCCCCGCACGGCTGACGAGCAATATAAGCTTGGGCTGCGTACTAAATCCAGCCGCGAGCTGACCGCCGGTGATTTAGTATTTTTCACTACCTATGAGCCCGGTGCATCACACTGTGGGATTTATATCGGCAGCAATCAATTTATTCATGCCAGCTCTAGCGGCGTGCGTATTGAAGAGCTTAGCAACAGCTATTGGGCACCGCGCTATTATGGCGGCAAGCACATTGTAATTTAATAAAAAATCCTAACGCAGATTAAGGCGTTAGGATTTTTTATTTACCTTTTAGGAGCTGGCAAACTGCCGTCTAGCTCAATAATCATATCGCGCAATTCTGCCGCCCGCTCAAAATCTAAAGCACGGCTCGCCTGCTGCATTTCCTTTAACAGCGATTTTACGATATTTGCCTTATCCTTTTTCGATAATTTTTTCTTACTGCCCTTATTAGTTGGCTCAGCCTTTATCAGCGTGGTTTCGATAAGCGGCACAATCGGCTTAACAATCGTTTGCGGCGTTATACCGTGAATATTATTATAGTCCTGCTGAATTTTACGGCGACGCTCGGTTTCATCAATCGCGCGTTTCATCGAATCCGTCACGCGGTCAGCATACATAATAACTAAGCCATTTGCATTGCGTGCCGCCCTGCCGATAATCTGAATTAGCGAGGTATCGGAGCGCAAAAATCCCTCCTTATCCGCATCAAGAATAGCAATCAGCGACACCTCCGGCATATCTAGTCCCTCGCGCAAAAGATTTATGCCGACTAATACATCAAAAACACCTGCGCGCAGGTCGTGAATTATCGCCGCCCGCTCGATAGTTGCTATATCTGAATGAAGATATCGCACCTTGATGCTGGTTTCCTTCAGATAATCAGTCAAATTTTCTGCCATTTTTTTGGTCAGCGTAGTAATAAGCACCCGCTCATGCCGTTCAAGGCGCAGCTTTATTTCTGATAATAAATCATCAATTTGTCTGTTTAACGGTCTAACCTCGATTTTCGGGTCTAACAGTCCAGTCGGACGGATTATCTGCTGTACTATTTGCTGCGCCTGCTCCTCCTCATATTTACCAGGCGTTGCTGATACATAGATTATTTGATTTATCCTTTGGCAAAATTCTTCAAATTTTAGCGGTCGATTATCAAAGGCAGACGGCAGTCTAAAGCCATTTTCTACTAGTGATGCTTTACGGCTGCGGTCGCCGGCATACATAGCGTGCAGCTGCGGCAGGGTCACATGCGACTCATCTACTATGATTAAAAAATCATCAGGAAAATAATCAAGGAGCGTATAGGGCGCGTCGCCTGCCTGCCTATGCGCAAGATGCCTAGAGTAATTCTCTATCCCCGAACAATAGCCCATTTCCTGCATCATCTCTAAATCATAATTTGTTCTTTGCTCTATACGCTGTGCCTCTAATAGCTTGCCCCTTGCCTTAAAATTTGCTACTTGACTTTCTAGCTCCGTCTTTATATCCTGCATAGCGATTTTCATATCTTCATCAGCCGTGACATAATGCGAGGCAGGAAAAACCATTACATGAGTACGCTCGCCGTAAATATCGCCAGTAACTACATCAAATTCGGTCATACGGTCAACTTCATCACCGAATAGCTCTATACGCACCGCGCGATTATTATAGCCGGCAGGGAAAACCTCGATAACATCGCCGCGCACGCGAAACTTTCCGCGCTCAAAATTAATATCGTTGCGCTCATAGCGGATAGCTACCAGCTTTTTTAAAATATCATCGCGGTCATAACATTCGCCCTTGTGCAGAGATAGTACCATTTCATGATAGCTTTCCGGCGAGCCTAAGCCGTAAATGCAAGATACTGAGGCGACAATTATTACATCGCGCCGCTCAAATAAAGAACAGGTCGCCGAGTGGCGCAGCTCATCAATTTCATCATTTATCGATGCATCCTTTTCAATGTAGGTATCAGTCGAAGCGATATACGCCTCAGGCTGATAATAGTCATAGTAGCTGACAAAATAGCCTACATAGTTATCGGGAAAAAATGCCTTAAACTCACTAGCCAGCTGTGCCGCAAGTGTCTTATTGTGGGCAATGACCAGTGTTGGCTTTTGCACCTTTTCGATTACCTTGGCTATGGTATAGGTTTTGCCCGTGCCGGTTGCGCCTAGTAAAACCTGCGCCTCCTGCCCTGCCTCAATGCCCGCGGCTAAATCCGCTATTGCCTGCGGCTGGTCGCCCATTGGCTCAAATGGTGCAACCACCCTAAATGGTATCTGTTTATTAAATTGCGTAGTATTAAGCTTCGGCAGCATCACCAATTCCCTCCTAACTATTATGAAAATCCCATACCTCCTATTATACGGGGTATGGGATTATAGCTTGCTATATTATTTTACTACAATATTTACTAGCTTTTTCGGCACGGCGATGACTTTTACTATTGTCTTGCCGGCGATAAGCTCCTTGGTATGGTCAAGATTTAAAATCATTTCCTGCATTGCCTCGCGGCTGATTTCTGCGGGAACGTTTACCTTGCCGCGGACTTTGCCGTTTATCTGCAAAACTATTTCTAGCTCGTCTAATTTTGTAGCCTCTTCATCAAAGGTCGGCCATTTTTCTTTATGGACGCTGCCCTCTACAAATAGTTTTGACCACAGTTCCTCAGTGATATGCGGTGCAAATGGTGCTAAAAGCTTTAAGAGATTTTTAGCAATCTCGCGGGCTAGTCCATTATTCATTTCCCTATCTTGGAACGCATAAATTGCATTTACCAGCTCCATGATTGAAGAAATGGCAGTGTTAAACATAAAGCGGTCGCGAACGTCCTCCGTTACCTTTTTAATGGTTACATGGAGAATACGTCTTAAATCCTTTTCCTCTTTAGTGAGGGCTGCCGTATCGTAGCTGTCGCTGCCATTTTTAATTGCGTCCTCGAAATGCAACAGTATGCGCCATACACGGCCTAAGAAACGATATGCGCCCTCAACACCTTGGTCGCTCCACTCTAGGTCACGGTCGACCGGTGCAGCAAAGAGAATAAATAGGCGCGCGGTATCAGCACCGTATTTAGAAATTATTTCCTCCGGCGATACTACATTGCCCTTAGACTTGCTCATCTTCGAGCCGTCCTTTAAGACCATGCCCTGTGTTAAAAGATTTTTAAACGGTTCATCAAAATCAACTAAGCCGGCATCCTTTAATACCTTCGTAAAGAAACGCGAGTAAAGTAAATGCAGTATAGCGTGCTCAATGCCGCCGATATACTGGTCAATCGGAGCCCAGTAATTTACCTTGTCTTTAGCAAATGGCTCTTTATCATTTTTCGGGTCGGTGTAGCGCAGATAGTACCACGAGGAGCAAATAAACGTGTCCATGGTGTCAGTTTCGCGGGTAGCCTCGCCGCCGCATTTGGGACAGTGGCAATGTACAAATGACTGGCTGCTGGCAAGCGGTGACAACGAGCCTTGCTCAAACGATACGTCCTCAGGCAGCCTTACCGGCAAATCTTTTTCTGGAACTAGAACCTCGCCGCATTTCGGGCAGTTGATAACGGGAATTGGCGCGCCCCAATAACGCTGACGGGAAATCAGCCAGTCACGCAGACGGAAATTTACCTTGCGCTTGCCAAAGCCCTCTCGCTCTGCCTTATCAATAATTTTAGACATTGCCTCATGTATTTCCATGCCGGTAAATTCGGCGGAGTTTACTAGCACGCCATTCTTATCGGTGTATGCCTCGGTCATTTCCTCTAGCTTTAGCTCTTTATCCTTCGGCTGCAAGGTAAGAATAATAGGCAGATTATATTTTTTAGCAAACATCCAGTCGCGCGAGTCGCCGCTCGGTACGCCCATAACCGCGCCCGTGCCGTAGTCGGCTAAGACATAGTTCGTAACCCACAGCTCGGCTTTATTGCCATTAAACGGATTTACAGCATAAATTCCCGTAAATATGCCTTCCTTTTCGGACTCGCTAGAGGTACGTTCTATATCAGACTGATTGCGAACCTTTTTAACAAAGGCTTTTATTTCCGCTGCTTTAGGATTATTTTCGCAGATTTTTTCAATTAATGGATGCTCGGCAGCTAATGCTACAAAGGTAATGCCGTAAGCCGTATCGGGGCGCGTAGTATAAACCTTTAGTTTTTCATCTAGCTCTGGAACGTCTAAATTAAATTCCAAGCCTTCGCTGCGGCCAATCCAGTTATCCTGCATAGTTTTTACGCGTTCCGGCCAGCCCTTCAGCTTGTCGAGGTCTTTTAATAACACATCAGCATAATCGGTTATTTTTAAGAACCACTGCGACAAATCTTTTTTCTGCACTTCGCTGTCGCAACGCCAGCATTTGCCGTCAATAACCTGCTCATTAGCCAGCACTGTGCCGCAGGTATCGCACCAGTTTACCGATGCTTTTTTCTTGTACGCTAAGCCGCGCTTATAAAATAGCTCAAAGAGCCACTGCGTCCATTTATAGTAGTCAGGCTGACAGGTCAAAACTTCGCGGTCCCAATCGTAGGAAAGGCCCATTTTCTTTTGCTGCTTTTCCATATTGGCAATATTAGAAAGCGTCCAGTCGGCCGGCTTTACGCCGTGTTTTATAGCCGCATTTTCTGCCGGCATACCGAAAGAATCAAAGCCCATAGGATGAAGTACATTATAGCCTTCCATGGTTTTATAGCGCGCCATGACATCGCCGATTGCATAGTTGCGAACGTGTCCCATGTGCAGATTGCCCGAAGGATAAGGAAACATCTCTAAAGCGTAATATTTAGGCTTATTATCATCAGCCTCTGTCTTATAAACCTTTTCACTTTCCCATTTATCCTGCCATTTTTTTTCAATATCCTGTGGCGAATACTTCTCCAAGAAAATCTCCTCCTATAGTATAAACTCCCCGCCAGCAAAATGCAGACAGGGAGTAAAAAATTCGCGTTTTACAGCTAAAATACATTATAGACTATTTTTGCCGCTACCGTCAATATAAATGGCGTTACTTATTCTATAGCCTTCTTTTGCTCGAGCCACCGCCTTTTTGCCTCCTGATAACTTTCACATTCTATAGTAAAGCCCTTGCCCGAAACCTCCGAGGTATCAGAAACTATCATAAATGCTTGACGGTCGTAGTGGTCGACAATAGTTTTTACGCGGCTTACCTGCGTAAGTCTGACCACGATAAATAAAATATCCTTGCGCTCGTTGGCAAAGCCGCCGCGCCCGTCAATGTAGGTAACGCCGCGATGTACGTTTTCCATTATATCTTGGCAAATCTGCTCGGCTGCCGGCGAGATTATCATAATCGACTTCTCACGGTTTAATCCTGCCGCCATACGGTTGGTTAGCTCGGCAGTGACATAGATTGATACAAGCGTATAGAGTGCCTCGTTTACGCTAAACATCCAAGCCGATGCCATGACGATTATAAAATTCATAACAAATACCGCTGTGCCGACATCTAGCGAATAATATTTTTTCATTACCGCCGCCACTACATCAAGACCGCCGGTATTGGCGTTGGAGCGAAATATTATGCCAAAGCCGATGCCGGCTAACACACCGCCAAAGATTGCCGATAACATTCCGTCACTGGTTATGTGCCATGCTACCATAAAATGCGTCAAGTCCAAAATAATGGATAATAGTGCCGTGCCGACAATAGTGTCCCACGCGTAGAGCTTGCCAAACACGCGGTACGCCAAATAAATTATCGGCAGATTGTAGGCTAGGTTCTGCGCGCCGACCGGCAGACCTGTCAAATAGTAAATTATAAGGGCAATACCGCTGATGCCGCCCGTTAATAAATGCGCGGGAATTATAAATAGATTAAATCCCAGACAGATTATAAAGCAGCCCAGCGTTATTTGCAGATAGCGCATAGTATGCTTTTTTAAATTGCTTGTCATTAAATCTCCATTTCTACATTAAATTACTTCAAAAAAATCCTGTGAGCTGCTGTCGGTAATTATATCGACATTGCCCTTAGCCGTGACTAATTCCTCTCTTAATCTTTCGGCTAATACTTCTACTACGGGAAACTCTGTGGCAAAGTGACCGGCATCAATAACGTGCATACCCAGCTCCACGGCAGCTTGCGCATCATGATATTTTACATCGCCAGTAACATAGGCATCAGCTCCAATGAATGCCGCCTTCTGAATAAATTCTGCCCCGCTGCCGCTACAGATAGCAACCTTTCTAACCGCTCTATTGCCAGCATTAACCAATCTGACATAATCAGTCGGCAACGCATTTTTTACCATGTCAGCAAAATCATGCACGGTAATCGGTCTAGGCAAAGTGCCAAACCGTCCTAGGCTATTAATTTCTCCGTCATCATTTTGACTAGTGATAACAAAGGTAGAAAGTTTATTTAGTCCGATAGCTTTCGCTAGCACATCATTTACGCCGCCCACGGCAATATCTAGATTAGTATGTGCCGCGGCAACGGTTATATCGTTTTTAATTAATAGTGCTATTCTTTTTCCTAGCGGCAAATCAGTGCGAAGCTTTTTTATCCCTTTAAAGATAAGCGGGTGGTGAGCAATTATCATATTAGCATTTTGAACTATTGCCTGCTCTACTACCGCATCGGTTACATCAAGTGCTACTAAAATGCGCTCGATGTCTGCACTAAAGCTTCCTACTAATAAGCCAGGATTATCCCAATCCTCGGCTAATCTTTTAGGCGCGATGCGTTCTAGCGCGTCCATTATTATTTGACATTTCATCATTTTAATAGCTCCTCAAGTTCCGTTATATCCTGCTGCACCATTTTATATTTTTCAGTTTCCTTTGCTGTTTCGCTTTTTTCCATGCCGTTTAGCACGCGCCGCATACTAAACAGCAGTGTCTCAATATGATTTTTAAATAATGGCGGCTGCTCCTTTATTATTGTCGACCCAACTAATAGCTCAATATGGCTAGGCTTTGCGGCTCGTCCTTTTTTAGCGCAAATTATTTCATACAGTTTGCCGTCAGCTACCGCTAATTTTTCCTTTACTATGTGCCAGCCGTTATCGTATAGCCATGCCCGCAATTCTATTGCGCCATTCATCGGCTGCAAAATAAGTGTGCCTAGCTTATTAGTTACTAACGGTGTTGCCGCTAATATTTCTGTCATCAATATGCCGCCCATGCCGGCGATACAAACCGTATCTACCTCGTCAGGCTTTAATACCTGCAAGCCGTCCCCTAGCCTTACACTTATATTTTCTTCATTTAATCCCGCTAGCTTTACAGTGCGCCGAGCCGCTTCGTAAGGGCCTTTATTTTTATCGCCGGCTATAACAAAACTTGCCCGTCCGCTTTTTATTAAATCAATTGCTAAGTAGCCATGGTCAGTGCCAATATCGGCCACACGCGCGCCCTCAGCCACTAAATCAGCCAAGGCTTTTAATCTATCATCTAATTGCTGCATTTTTCTGTTCCTCCCAGCAAAATTAATAGCTATATTATAGCAAAAAAGATGTAACTTTCGTTACATCTTTTTCATTAGTCTAAGAAATCCTTTAGCTTGCGGCTGCGGCTTGGGTGGCGCAGCTTTCTTAATGCCTTGGCCTCTATCTGGCGGATACGCTCGCGCGTTACGCCAAAGTTTTGTCCTACTTCCTCTAATGTACGGGCGCGGCCGTCATCAAGCCCAAAGCGCAGGCGGAGAACCTTTTCTTCGCGCGGCGTAAGCGTGTCTAGCACGTCCTCTAGCTGCTCCTTCAGCAGCATAAAGGAGGCGGCATCAGCCGGTGCCGGTGCGTCTTGGTCCTCGATAAAGTCGCCTAGGTGCGAGTCCTCCTCTTCGCCTATCGGTGTTTCGAGCGATACCGGCTCTTGCGCGATTTTCATAATCTCGCGCACGCGCTCTACATTTATATCCATTTCCTTGGCGATTTCCTCAGGCGACGGCTCGCGGCCGAGCTGCTGCAATAGCTGGCGCGATACGCGGATAAGCTTATTTATCGTTTCCACCATATGGACAGGTATGCGGATAGTGCGCGCTTGGTCGGCAATGGCTCTAGTTATTGCCTGACGTATCCACCAAGTAGCATAGGTACTAAATTTATAGCCTTTAGTGTAGTCAAATTTTTCTACTGCCTTAATTAAGCCGAGATTTCCTTCTTGGATTAAATCCAAAAATAGCATACCGCGACCGACATAGCGTTTAGCAATGCTGACTACTAGGCGCAGATTTGCCTCAGCTAATCGCTTTTGCGCAATCTCATCGCCGTCCTGCATTCTTTTGGCCAGGGCTACCTCTTCCTCTGCCGTTAAGAGCGGCACGCGGCCGATTTCCTTTAGATACATACGCACAGGGTCATCTATGCTTATGCCCTCAGGAACAGTGAGGTCTATTTCTATTTCCTCTTCTTTATCGTCAATTTCTACCTCGTCGACTACATCATCATTTTGATTAGTATCATCGACAATTTCAATCCCTTTGCGACTAAACATATCGTAAAGGGAATCTATCTCATCGGGTGTAAGGTCTTGCGCCTGCAAAGCCTCCATTAATTCTCCATAGGTTAGTGTTCCACCATTAGTTTTTCCCTTGCTCAGTAGTCGCTCCACAATTTCCGAGCTACGGTTCTTGCTGGTAGCTGTAGCCTGCTGATTTCTAGCCTCAGCCATTCAGCATCCCCCTTTCTGCACCATACATACTCTACATTCCTACTATTATAATGTTTCCATTTCCTTTTTTATTTCATTAGCCTTTAAAAGCTCTGCCTGATAACCACTAACATCGCCATTTTTCAGATAATTATCTGCCATTGTTAAATGTCTAGCGACCTCACGATCTAAATATTCCTTTCTAAGGAGCAATAGCGAGTCGGTATAATTTTCCAACTCATTCTTATCACTATAGTCAAAATTCTCGATTAATGCACGCGACAGCTCCGCCGCCGCCTCCTCGCTAAGCTGGTTAGCTACCACAATTTCATCAAGCTTTATAGCATTTTTACTAGCACTCTTTAGAAAAAGCAAAATCTCGCGCTGTACCTTGTCGCTGATAGCCTCAAGCGGTATCATAGCTTCAGCATGGGCAAGTATGCCCAAATCCTTCCACGCCATAGCAATAACAACTCGTCCTGCAAGGCGTAAAGCAGCAGCTTTCTCTTGCCAATTTACTGCCCTACGCATACTAACACTAGAGTTCTGTGTAACTACACTATTATTATCAACTAAAAAACTATTAAGCTCGGCGGCAACTACGCCCTCGTCAAGGAGCAACGAGCGCGAAATTTTTTGCGTATACTCGCTGATTTTAGCTCTATCCTTAACCGCGGCGATAAAGGAAAACAGCTCGCGCATAGCTCTTACTTTTCCCTCAAGCGTATCATGAGGAGTTTGACTTAGCACAAAGCGCAAACAGTAATCAAAGGCTGAAACCGCTTTTTTTAGCAAATTTTCAAAGGACGCTGTACCATTTTTTCTTATAAATTCGTCAGCGTCCTTGGCATCAGGGATAATAACCACCCTTACCTCAGCAGACAGCGAGTTTAGCATCGTTATTGCCGCCATATTTGCCTTTTGACCAGCTAAATCACTATCAAAACACAGATAAAAATTTCTAGTATAACGCAGCAGCAGCTTAGCCTGCTCCTGCGTGAAGGCAGTACCTAGTGCCGCCACCACATTTTTTACACCGGCGGCAAATATCGCTATCGCATCCATATAGCCTTCGACAATAATCGCGGCATCCCTATTTCTAATCTCATTTTTAGAACGGTCAAGACCGAATAAAACCCGCCGCTTATTAAATAGCAAAGTATCGGCAGTATTCCTATACTTAGGCTTGCTGTCATCTAGCACCCTGCCGCCAAAGGCAACCACGCGCCCGCGCTCGTCAGCAATCGGAATTATCACCCGCGCGCGAAAAAAATCGATTATATTGCCATTAGTACGGCGTTGGGCTAAACCAGCCTCTAATAATAAACTCTCACTAATTCCCCGCTTTTTAAAAGCCCGCGTCAGCTTATCCCAAGCTATCGGCGCAAACCCTAGACTAAATTCTTCAATAATTTCTGCCGTTATCCCCCGCCTAAAAAAGTATTCCTTTCCTGGCTTACCTAAATTGGTCATTGTTAGGCAATTATGAAAAAAATCTCTAGCCAAAGAGTTTACTTTTATTAAATTTAACCTATGCTGCTGACGGCGTTCCTCCTCTGGCGACTGCTTTTTCTTAGGAATTTCAATGCCCAGCTTTTCAGCCTGCATCTTCACGGCATCCCACCATGAAATATTCTCGATAAGCGAGATAAACTTAAACACATCGCCGCCGGCATGACAGCCAAAGCAGTAAAACACACCTTTGTCAGGACTTACATGAAATGACGGTGTCTTTTCATTATGAAAAGGACAGCATGCCGAAAATTCACGGTGTTCGCGCTTCAGTGGGACATAACTTTGCACCACATCTACGATGCTAGAGCCGGCGCGCACGCGCTCCACAAACTCCTTGAATGCAATATCTTCCATCTTTGCTCCCTTAGCGCGTTGCCGCAAATATAAAGTGTTACTCGGCATTATTTCAACATAAAAAAGAAATTTCCTTCTTAAAAAGAAAATCTTTTTGCAAATCCTAGCCAAAGACCTTAATTAGTATATTCCCTAAAAAATAAAAATATCCTTTTTTCCCTTGACAAATTAAAAAAATTTTATCTAGCATTTGCCACAAAATCCACTTTGCGGTAAAATAATATTAATTAATTTATTAATAGGAGGGATTTATATGATTAAAACTCCTCTAGCTCTTTTTTTCACGCTGCTATTAATTTTAAATCTAAGCGCACCCGTCAGTGCCAATATATTTAATCCCAAAGCATCTATTGAAATAGATGCGCCAGTAACGCCAACGATAACTGCTGACAGCAGCAGCTACAATGAAAATAGCGGCCGCTATACACTAATCGGCAATGTAAAAATAAAATTAGACAACTTGACCATTACAGCACCGACAGCCAAAATAAGCAACAATCTGCGTGTGTGGACAGAGAGCAGCACTACCCTAAGCCGCGGCGAGCTGATTTTTACCAGCGATGCACTTTACGCGGAGCTCTTAGGCGGCAACGCTTGGTTTTTCGGCAGCCGCTGCTCACTTACTAGGCCAGGTCTTGCCATACACTCCGACACCATGAATTATAATTGGAATACTAATATTGTCACCTTTGACGGCCACGTTTACTGTGTCCAACGCGGACGCAATACCACTGCCAGCCATTTAGAGTTTGACCTTGCGCGCAATGAAATTGTCGCCAGCACTAATATGCAATAAATATAAAAGCTCCCTGTGAAAAATCACAGGGAGCTTTTATATTAAATAAATTTAAGCTTTGCCAACGCTGCCGACAACTTCCATTTTCTGCATAACGTATTTTTTAACTTCTTCCATTCCGCGTGCTGAATATTTTTTCGGGTCAAATGCTGCTGCATCCGCCTGCATAAATTCTTTTACGCCCTTCGTAAAAGCAATTCGCAAATCTGTAGCATAGTTTACCTTGCAAATACCGCGGCTTACGCAGTCGCGAACCTGGTCATCAGGCACACCGGACGTACCATGCAATACCAAAGGAATATCAACCTTGGCTCTAATCTCGCTCAAACGCTCAACATTTACATGCGGCGTGCCTTTATATACGCCGTGTACTGTGCCAATGCCGACAGCTAACAAATCGCAATTAGTGCGCTCAACAAATTCCTTTGCCTCATCAGGGTCAGTATAGGGATTATCATCGCCATTTTCGAGGTCGTCCTCTTTGCCGCCTACCTTGCCTAGCTCGCCCTCTACCGGAACAAAACCAGCATGGCAGGCATCAACTACAGATTTAGTGAGCGCGATATTATCCTCAAAATCAAGCTTTGAGCCGTCAATCATAATCGAAGTATAGCCGGCACGGAAGGCACTTAAAGCTAAATCAAAGCTCGAACCATGGTCAAGATGCATAACTACAGGAATTTTAGTACGGGCAGCGGCAGCTGCTACGTTGGCATAGTAGTAATCAACGCCGGCATATTTTATTGTTCCCGGCGTAGTCTGCATAATAACCGGTGAATTTTGCTCCTCGGCAGCTGCTAAAACTGCCATAACCATTTCCATGTTTTCGACATTAAAAGCACCGATAGCATAGCCGCCCTGCTGTGCCTTTAAGGTTAATTCCTTGCTAGTAACTAATGGCATAATAATACCTCCTGCAAAACCTATATCTTTGTTTCGTTGGATTAATTATATACCAGCAGTTTTTTTAGCGGTTTTCAAAAATTGGTAATATTTTCATGGCTTAAATAAAGCTTGCAAATAGTCTCTTGCCTCAGCTATATCAGTAATATTAGTAAGCGTTTTGCGCGGCAGCGGGAAATTAGTAGTATCCCACTTGCCAACGACATTCCAGGTAACCTTTCTAATGTTACAAAATTCCTGCCTTTTATCATCAAATTCATACTCGCCAGTAACCACGCCGCAGCCGATTATTTTATATATGCCGCATTTAGCGTAGACAATATCGCCTATTTGCATTTCCCTTGAAAATTGCCACAGTGCCAGCACATCATTTTTACGTTCCTTGCTATTGCCAAAAATTAGCGATAAAGCTTGCTGTATCTCACCTTTATTATTAAAATTTTTTAAATCTCCCATATCGTCCCAGCCGATACACATTTCGCCATTTTTCAAATTTTCCTGCCAAAATTTAGCCTGCTCACCAGGTGAATAAACCCAAGTATTAATCATAGCTGACACCCCTTTGCAAAAAAAAATAAGCTCATGCTAGAGTATTTCTACTATAGCATGAGCTTATCCTGTATTAAGCTTTAACTAGCTTAAAATTATTTTAGAGCATCGCCGAGCTTGGAGTTCGTGTTGCGGGCAGCCTGTACGCTCTCCTCAAACTTAGCTTTCTCCTCGCCCTCAAGTTTAACCTCGACAATTTTTTCGATACCGTTCTTGCCAAGGATTACTGGAACGCCAATGCAAAGGTCATCTTCACCGTACTCGCCAGTTAAGTATACGCAGGACGGAATGAGCTTCTTAGCATCAAGAGCGATAGCCTCGACCATAGCAGCAGCAGCAGCACCCGGAGCATACCAAGCGGAAGTGCCAAGAAGTCCCGTAAGAGTTGCGCCGCCAACCTTAGTTGCAGCTACAGCCTCATCAACTAGCTCCTTAGAAAGCAGCTGAGTTACAGGAATACCGCGATAGGTTGCCAGGCTAACGAGCGGAACCATCGTCTTATCGCTGTGACCGCCGATAACCATGCCGTCAATATCAGTCGGCGTAGCATCGTAGCCAGCCTTCTTTAGAGCAACCGATAGATAATAACGGAAACGGCTGCTGTCTAGCATACCGCCCTGACCGATTACGCGGTTACGCGGCAGCTTGCTGTCTTTGAGCGTTAGGAACGTCATTGCGTCCATCGGGTTGGAGATGATAATGAAGATTGCGTTCGGCGAATATTTAAGAGCCTGGTCAACAACGCCTTTTACAATCTTAGCGTTTACGCCGATTAAGTCCTCGCGGCTCATGCCCGGCTTACGCGGCATACCGGAGGTTACAACTACGACATCAGAACCCTCGGTCGGTGCATAACCGTTCTCATCACCGAGCTCAGCCGTAACACCAACAACAGTCGTGTCAAAGTTCAAAAGATGTGCCGTCTGCATAATATCCATAGCCTTGCCTTCAGCAACGCCTTTTTTAATATCTACGAGCATAACCTCGCTGCAGAAATTTTTACCGGCAAGAACATTTGCAACCGTTGCACCAACGTTACCTGCACCAACAACTGTTACCTTCATAAATATTGCCTCCTTATAATTTGAAAACAATCCACGGAATGTGAACCGTTTTCTGCATGGCATAAACATGAACCAAGCTTATGGCTCATTACGCGTAAATTATAACAAAGAAAACCGCAAAAATCAATCAAAATACCATTCTTTTTTATAATATCATTTATTACTTTTATATAATTTTTTTCATTCTCTCCTTTGAGCTGCAAAAAAATTATATACCGCCGCCGCCGCGGTTTTATTCATAGCAGGAGCTGCCGCAAGCTCCTCGATACTTGCCGCCTTTATTTTATTCAGCGTGCCAAAATGTGCATAAAGTGCCTGCCGCCTTTTTTCACCAATACCGACAATGTTATCTAACACCGACACTAAATTTCGTTTGCCGCGCAGCTTGCGATGATAAGTTATTGCAAAGCGATGTGCCTCGTCACGAACACGCTCGATTAAATAAAGCGCGGCACTCTGCCGCGGCAAAACTACTGGCTCTTGCTTATCTTCAACAAATACCAGCTCAAACTGTTTAGCTAGTCCTACCACCGGCACATTAAGTTTAGCCTCTTCGCGGATAATTTTTAATGCTGATGAAAGCTGCCCCTTGCCGCCGTCAATAACTATAAGGTCGGGAAGTTCGCTAGAACTAATCCCTACATAGTGTCTAGCCGTCACCTCGCGCATAGCTAAAAAATCGTCAGGCTTTCCCTCCGCAGAATTAATTTTAAAGCGGCGGTAATCGCTTTTCTTTGCCACGCCGCCCTCAAACACCACCATTGATGCCACTGTTTCGCTGCCTTGGATATGCGATATATCAAAACACTCCATACGGTAGGGCGGATTTTTTAAACCTAAAAATCTGCCTAGCTCCCTCACCGCACCTAAAGTTTTTTCATTAGCCTGCTTTATCTTTGCCGCCTCATCATTTAAATATTTTTGGGCATTTTCGGTCGCCATTGCCACAATATCGCATTTTATGCCGCGGACAGGCGTAACTATCTCCACTTTAGCCTTTATTTTTTTCGCGCTTAAATAGCTTTCGAGTAAAATTTTATCGTCTAGCGGCAATTCTAGCGGCAATAATAATTCGCGCGGAATAAATGCCGCCCGATGATAATATTGCTCTAAAAATGCCAATAAAACCGCCGTATCGTCCTCGTCCTCACTGCCATTTAATAAAAAATGCTCCCGCCCTATTAGCTTGCCACTGCGGATAAAGAAAAGCTCAATAACTACACCGAGCTCGGAGCGCGCCATGCCGATAGCATCGCTATCGCCCGTACCGGTAACAATATTTTGTTTTTCAGCTAGCTTGCGCACCGCCAGCAGCTGATTGCGCAAGCGTGCCGCCAGCTCAAAATGATAGCTTTCTGCCGCCCGCTCCATACGATAATTAAGCTCTTTTTCAACCTCTGCCGTGCGCCCCTCCAAAAATAACAGCACTTCCTTAATCATCGCCATATACTCCGACTGATTGATTTTCGCCGCACACGGAGCTAAACACCTTTTAATATGGTATTCAAGGCAAGGTCTAGCCTGCATCAATTTGCAGCTGCGCACAGGAAACAATTTTTTTAATAGCTTTAAACTTTCATGTACGGCAGTCACATTAGTATATGGGCCAAAATAGCGCGCCCCGTCCTTTAAAATCCGCCGCGTGATAAAAACCCGCGGAAAATCCTCATTAATCGTAACCTTTATATAGGGGTAGCTTTTATCGTCCTTTAAACTTATATTGTAGCGCGGACGATACTTTTTTATTAAATTGCACTCTAAAATAAGAGCCTCGACCTCAGAAGAAGTAATTATCGTTTCAAAATCGGCAATATGCGACACCATAGCGCGCACCTTGGGACTATGATTTTTATTAACCTGAAAATATTGCCGTACCCGATTTTTTAAAACTATCGCCTTGCCCACATAAATAATCTTATTCTGCCCGTCCTTCATAATATAAACACCTGGCGAGCTAGAGAGCAGCTTTAGCTTTTCTGCTACAATTTCCGTCATAAACTCACTTCTATAATTTAATCATTTTCTGCAAAATTTTCCACCTGTTCCATAACCTTGCTGAATACTTCTGGACTATATTGTGGCGGATAACCGTTTTTAACTAGACAAATCTTTATGTCCAACTTTAATTGATTTCTGATATTCTGATTATTGAGCCAGTCCGCAAAAGCTGATTTCGTATCAATAATTTCCTTAACTTTTTGGGCTAAAGCCTTACATTTATCATTAATCATAATATCGTCAATCTTTTTATCCGTACCATATTTAAAATTGTATTGGTCACGTAAAGAAATAAGAATATCATAGAAGGCTTTTTCTTCAAATGTTAAACCTATTTTGCGAAATCTTTCCCTGCTTTCCTTCATACTCTGTAAGATATTTAAAGCCTGTTTTGTTGCTATTCTGATGATATTTTCTGATGCCTGTTCCTGCGTTATGCCAGCTTCTTCTGCTGAAAGTCGTTTACGCCGTTCATGGTATTTAGCAATCGTTTGTTCTAACATTTCTTGAAATGATTTAGCTGCAACTTTATTTATTCTCTCATAAGAAATAATAGCCTTGCGGAGCATTTTTACTAAAAGTTCTAACTTAGTAGCTGGCATTTTAACATCAGATAATTTTTCAAAATACGCTGGTGAAAATATATCCTCCTCCGCGCCACTTTCAAGAATACTTTCTACTTGATTATACCTTAATGCCTCCTCTACCATTTTAGCTACCGCAGAGTTCATTGTTTCGGTATCGACTTCGCTTGTTCCGCTCATTTTGCGTACAAAGCCGGCTATAGCCATAAAGCACTCAGCAAGTATTGTTTCTTCCTCGCTAAGCTCCCCCGACGGCTGACAAACATCAAAAGCCGTCCGCATACGCTTTACCGTCCGCAAAAAATAAATCTTAAATGGAACTGTTTGTGAGCCGTTCTTTTCCTCAGTGTTTAATTCCTCTGTAGATAAAAATACATACTCTGCTGCTTTAGCTAAAAGCCGATAGCGTTCAATAGAATTAGCAGTTACATTAAAAAACGGTGCTAAATCATAATGGGCAAACATATTTTTTAGTATTATCAGCTCATCTCTAAAAATTATTGTTGCCTGCTCAACATCATCTGCTGTAGGCGCAACAGATGTATCGCCGCCATAGAGCTTCATTGCTTCGCGCATATTATTGCGGATACCGATATAATCAAGCACCATGCCATATTCTTTGCCAAGATATTTTCTATTTACGCGGCTGATTGTCTGTATCAGCAAATGTTTTTTAAGCGGCTTATCATTATATAAATAAGTAAGACAAGGAACATCAAAACCAGTAATCCACATATCAACCACAATAGCTATATGAAAATTAGATTTTTCCTGCTTAAAAGCTGCATCTAAATCTTCCGAACGCTTATCATTCTTCACGCCGCCTAGATAATTATACATTTCCTCTTCATCATTGCTGCCGACACTAGCTACCATAGCAATAAACGGCATCGGCTTTAATTCATTTAAATCTACCGTCCTTTCCTCAAACCATTCTGGATATTTAGCGCGAAACCTTTGCAATAATGAGTAGGCAATTTTTCTATTAGCACATACTACCATGGCTTTTTGTACTCTTTGTGGGTCGCTATTACAAGCGGCAAGATAATGGTCGTGAATATCTGTTGCTAGTCTTTCTAGCCTTGAAGGCTCGCCAAGAATTATTTCCATAGAACTCATAGCCTGCTTACTAGCCTCAATATCCTCTTTAGTAGCTCCGTCAGCAGCACATTTTTTATAATAAGTTTCTATTTCCTGTACCTTGGCATTGTCAAGTAATACTTTGGCAATACGCGGGTGATATTTTATAGGAACTGTAAGCCCGTCAGCCACCGCCTGATCCATAGTATAGCGGTCAATCTCATCGCCAAAAGTCTGATAGGTTTCTGCAATCGGCGTTCCCGTAAAGCCTATAAAAGTTGCCCTAGGAAAGGCTTCCCTTAGTACCTTGGCATAAGGCTTTGACACCATAGCTTTCATATTTTCGTTAGCATCCTTGCTAAATTTAATTTTACGCGACCGCTCTAGCTGAGTTCGATGTGCTTCATCGGAAAAACATACAATATTTTGACGGTCATTGATTAATCCTATTTTATCATCTTCCCGATTACAAAATTTTTGAATAGTGCATATATAAAAGCCGCCGCTTTGCCGCGCGCCTAGCTCCTGTCTAAGCGCAGCTCTATCCTTAACTACTGATACCTCGCCTAAATTCAAAAACTCCGTACTTTTAGTAAATAGCTTTGCCCCCTGCTTTTGCAGCTCCTCTCTATCGACAATAAGTATAATAGTAGGCGAACCGATTTCAGTAATATCCTGACAGCGCAATGCTAGTTGCCGCGCTAAAAAAGCCATAGTATAAGTTTTACCACAGCCCGTTGCGCCGAAATATGTACCGCCCTTGCTGCTTTTAGTCAGAATAGATTTTATAATACTTTGTTTTAGCAATCTCGCTGCAAAAAACTGTGGATAACGGCAGACAATTTCTCTTTCCTCATTATCGTAAATGCTATCCTGAAAATAAATATAATCACGAAAAATTTCTAAAAAGCGCGCCGGACTATATACTCCCTTAATCATCGTTTCCGTTTCAGCAAAAGGCAAAGTCGACACTTTGTCACTATTATTTACCCTGCGCCAAGCATAGAAATGCTCATAAGGAGCGCGCACTGTCCCCAGCCTTGTTTTAACACCGTCAGAAATACACGCCAGCGGACAATAATGTAAAAGATGTGGAATATCGCGCCAATAGCGGATAGTTATCTGCTCCCATGCGTCATAAATGGTAGCATTGGCAGCGGCAGGATTTTTTAGCTCTATCACACACAAAGGCACGCCATTTACAAATAACAATACATCTGGTCGGCGATTTTCCCGCTGACCATTGTTAGTATATTCTACTATAAACTGGCTTACTATTCTAAAAGTATTATTAGTTGGATTTTCAAAATCTATCAATGGTATCATTCGCGTAGTGCCGTTCTGCAAAGTAAACTGTACACCATAAACTAGCCAGTTATAAACCTTATGCAGCGTGGCAAACTCACTCTCACTGCCCACTAAACGGATATTATCAAAAAGATGTGTTATTTCCTCGTCCGTCAAATCAGGATTTTGGGTAGCTATAAAATTTTTAAAATCATCTGCGATAAGTACATCTCTTTTGGTAGGGCGAGAAATATCATTGCCAGCTACATACTCCCAGCCCTCCGCCCTAAAAAAATCTATAAAAGCTTTCTCATAATCCGATTCATAATACATAAACTATCCCCTTATGTTCCCTAATTTATCATATATTTTAAAACAGAAACCTTCTTTTTAAGAAAGTTTCTGTTTTCCATTACACAAATTTAATTTGTAACTGTTTGCCTAATCCGTGCGCAATTTTATTTAGCGTAGAAATTGACGGCAACGACTGCCCCTTTTCAATCCGGCTTATATTAGATTGTCTAATCCCAGTACGCGCCGCCAATTCAGACTGTGTAATACTTTGTTCATTGCGCGCTTTAAATATCATCATCATTAGCTGATATTCTAACTCGCCATTATTCCATTCTTTTTTAAACTCAGAACTTTTCAGCTGCTCTTTTAAATATTTATCAAAATCGTCCATACTACTCACTCTTTTCTAGCATTTAATCGTTTTATATAATCTGCTCTAATATCTTTTGCTCGCTGCAATTCACGTGGCGGTGTCTTCTGTGTTTTCTTGATAAATCCATGCGTTAATATTGCCTGGTTGCCAATAACAAAAAAATACATTACTCGGCTTATATTGCTGCCAACCTTTGCCCTAAGTTCAAATATACCGTCTCCTAAAGCTTCTGACAAAGGCATCCTTAAGGCAATTCCCATTTCCTGTAACGCTTGAATAGAACGAAGCATTTTTTGACGCATCTTTATATCCAGTCCATCTAAAAAATCTCTGACTGGTATTTTTCCTGCTTGGTCTTTATAAAATTTAATTTCCATTCTAGTATTCCTTTCTTAGTATAGCATATATCACAAAAGGAATATTTTCAAGCTATTTTTTATTGCTCATTTCGGCTTTTGTTGCCTCGTCAATAGAACCTTTGATAAGAATAGGACAGATATTTTTTATTTGTGCTTTAAGTTGTTCGTTAATATATTTACGTTTTTTATAAATATTAAAAATATCGGTTATAGCTTTCTGAATATTAATTTCTGGAATAGGAATACAAACTTCGCACATATCATTAAATGAAAAATTTTCTCTTACTGAACCCCACGAATTATATCGTGCATACCTGTCAAATTCTTTTCGCGAGAGCCACATAGCAAGATATTCTGGTAACAATTTTTCTTTTTTTATACTAAATACTTCATAAATAGGTGATACTACTAAATCTTTACCAAAATCATTAAAAGAAAATGCTAAAACTTTCCATGTATCTGTTGTTGGTACAAATGCAAAATCACCATTACTTACAATTTTATAATTTCCTAATTCCTTTCTATTTACTCGGCTTTGTGCTTCTCTAAACTCTTTTTTTGTACTTAATCCCATAACAAAATCTATTGATTTATCAGCATTTTTTTCACTTTTTCGATTAATATATTTTACAATAGCCTCACATGGTATTTTTCGCCTTAAATCTTCGATATATGCATCACAAACAAGTTTTAAATCTTCTAATCCATGCTCATAGTTTTGCTGATTTTTTAGCATAGCATTATAAATATTTACATATTTTTGCTGAATATCAATTGGCGGTAAGTCAATATCTATATCGCACATTTCATCAAAACAAAAAAGCTCTGTAGCACTCCCCCAACTGTTTATCATTGCATATCTGTCAAATTCTCCCCTATTGAAATACATATATAGATATTCTGGTAAAAGAATATTTTTAACATCATTTTTTATAAAAAATGCGATATTGTTAAAAGAAAACAATAATGGTCCTTCCGTATTGTTATATCCCAAACCTACCTTATTACCCATTCTGGTAGTTCTTGGATTATATACAAATTCTCTAGGATTTACTATGTAAAATTTTTGTATAACATCGTCACTGACATAAGCTCTTGTTTTTATAATTTCTTTACTACTAGATATGCCTCTTACATAAGACACATCAAAAGTTAAATTTTTATTTTTTCTCAAAGATGCACATATTAAATCTCCCAATTTATACTTAGTCAATCCCATAGCCAATCCCCCTAAATGCTTCCTCCAGCATTTGCTGGGACTGTTTTTCCTGCTGCAATATTTCTTTCATTTCTGCCTGAATACGCGCCATTTCTTTTTCGTAGTCAATATCTAAGTCATGGTCGATAAATTCGATATATTTACTAGGTGCCAAAGAATAGTCTTTTTGTTCTAGTTCGTATAAACCTACACTCCTATAAAGCTCTGGTATAGCATAATCGCTGCTGTCTGTGCCTTCATTTTGCCAAGTATGATAGATTTCAGCCGCCCGCTCTATTTGCTCGGCAATTAATTGTACTTTCTTTTTATTTTCGCCCTTTACCGGATTGCTCGTCCACTGGCGCAAATCCATAAAGAGAATTTCCTGTTCACGGTTGCGCAGCGTTCTGCCATGATATTTGCCGCCTTTTTTATTTTGGTTCAAAATCCACAGTGTCGAACTGATGTCGGTCGTTATAAATAGTTCCCGTGGCAAGACGATAATTGCCTCAATTTTATCATTTTCAATAAGCTTTTTCCGAATTTCTAAGGCATCGCTGTCATTTAAAGCACCATTTGCCAGCAAAAAGCCTGCCACGCCGCTAGCCGGCTTTAAATGTGACAGGATATGCAAAATCCAAGCATAATTAGCATTACTGTCAGGCGGCGTTGCATAATCTGCCCAGCGGGCATCATTTTTTAGATTTTCGTTGTACCACTTTTTTAGATTAAACGGTGGATTTGCCATAATATAGTCAAAATATAATCCCTTGTGTAAATCATGCGTAAAAGAAGAGTCAGCCTCATCACCTAGATTGTGGCTAATACCGCGCAATGCTAAATTCATTTTCGCTAGTCTATATGTGGCAGGCTCTTTTTCCTGCCCATAAATGTTAATACCGTTTAAATTGCCCTGCTTAGACTTTACCAATTCGGCACTCTGGATAAACATTCCCCCCGAACCACAGCAAGGGTCATATAATGTGCCGCTATATGGCTCAATCATAGCAGCAATCAATTTAACTACATCATGCGGTGTGTAAAATTCGCCTTCTTCTTTAGTAGCATTTACTGCAAATTCCTTGAGGAAATATTCATATACTCTGCCGATGAGGTCTTTTTCTTCGCCGAACGCTTTATGACTAATTTTATTTACCTCATCAACAAGTTTTTTGATGTCATTAGCCGCTAAATTGCGAGTGGTAAATGTTCCCTGTATAAAACATCCTTTTAACTGCTTGTCTTGTTCCTCTAACCGTTGCAAAGCGGTATCGAGCGCAACATTCAGCTGCGGCGCAGGTGTATTTATAATGGTCGACCACCTTGCTTCTAATGGCAGATTATACGTTCCGTCAGGAAAAGAAGCATCCGTAAAAAAAGCCGCTTTAACATTTTCATCTTCTAGGTCTATTCCCTGCTTTATCAGCATTTCCTTTAGCTTTTCTATGCCGTCTTCATATTTTTCGCCGATAAATCGCAAAAATACGAGCGTGAGCATCATATCTCTTTTTTCAAAGAACGAACCAGAGTTACGCGCCGACCGCAAACAATCACGGCAATTAAATAAAATACTCTCTATGTTTAGTGGTTTTTCAGCTTTTTTCTTCTTTGCCATATCGTTTTACCTTTCTTTATTTGAGTGTCTCACTAATAGTATATATTACAAAATAGCCCTGCACAATGTGCAAGGCTATTTTATAAACTGCTATTACATATAGTCAGCTGTAGATTTTTTCTTTTGTTGTTTCATTATGCCGAGTTTTGCCGCAATCCATTCCGTAGTTACGAAGAACACGGGTATGAGGAATATTCCTAGCGCGGTAGCAAAGAGCATACCGCCGACTACGGCAACGCCCATGCCGTTACGCGCTGCTGCACCGGCACCGCTGGCAACGGCGAGCGGCAAGCAGCCGATGATGAAGGCAAAGCTAGTCATCAGTATCGGGCGAAGTCTTAATCCTGCCGCCTCAATAGCTGCTTTTACCGGCTCCATGCCGCGGTCAACACGCACTTTGGCAAATTCAACAATCAAGATAGCATTCTTAGCTGCCAAGCCGATAATCATGATAACGCCAATCTGCATATATACGCTATTTTGCAAGCCGGCATTTGTATGTCCGAACATTGCCTCGATAAGCGATAATCCGTACTCAGAAACGAGCGCGCCCATGATGCCTGTCGGCACAGTTAAAAGTACCGCAAATGGTACGCTCCAGCTTTCATAGAGAGCAGCTAGGCACAGGAATACGAATACCAGCGCGAGAGCTAATACCTGCATGGTGGAGTTAGCCGCATTCTTTTCTTCGCGGCTCTGACCCGACCACTCGATAGTAAAGCCTGACGGCGCATTTTCATGAACAATCTGCTCAATAGCATCCATAGCCTGACCAGAGGAATAACCGCTGCCGGCACTGCCCTGAATTTGAATAGAGCGTGCGCCGTTAAAGCGCGATATCGAGGTCGGTGCAGTAGTAAGTTTTGGTCTTAGCAATGTGTCCAAAGGAACCATTGTGCCGCTAGCACTCTTTACGAATACAAATTTAGCTGCCTCGGCCTCATTGCGATAGCGAAGGTCGGACTGTAGTACAACCTTATAGGTACGACCGAACTGGTTAAAGTCATTTACCTGCGCGCCGCCAAAATTTACCTGCATGGCGGTAAATACATCAGACAGCTGTACGCCGAGCTGCTTTACTTTTTCACGGTCAATTTCATACTCGTAAATAGGAGCTGTCATTTTATAGGTGGTACGCACACCGGCAAGAGCTGGATTTTGATTTGCCTGCGCTACGATTTTACTAGCAATCTCGTTTAGCTCAGTATCGGTATGGCCGGACATATCCTGTAGCTGTAGCGTCCAGCCGCCGACCGTGCCCAGACCTGGCAGCGGCGGCGGGTTCATAGCGATAACTGTTGCCTCAGGGGCAAGCTTTGCACCTAAACCGAACATGGTTTTAACAGCACTATCGACTGATGTTTCTTTGGTAGTACGCTGTGACCAATCCTCAAGGCCTACAACTAATAGACCGGCATTCGGCTTTGCACCTGATGATAAAATATCAAAGCCGGTTATTGCCATAGAGCATTTTAATCCCGGTATGCTCTCTTGAGCTGCGGCCTGCAATTTATCAATGGTTTTTTGCGTTTGGTTCATTGATGTGCCTTCAGGCAGCTGGATAGCGGTAAAGAGGTAGCCTTGGTCTTCGTCAGGAACGAAGGTCGTCGGAACTATCTTATACATCGCTCCAGCAATAATGCAGACGATAGCTAGGAACAAGAAAGCTAAACGCGTATGGCGGATAAAGCGGGCAACTACTCCCATATAGCCGCGGCGCGTAGTATCAAACCAGTTGTTAAACCATTTGAAGAAATGACCGAGCTTTCCCTCGTCATCTTTAGGGTCGTGACGCTTTAGGATAAGCGCGCATAATGCCGGCGTGAGCGTCAGAGCAACAAATGCCGACAGACCCATGGAAATGGCAATTGTTAAGGCAAACTGCTTATAGAGTACACCAGTCATGCCGCCGAGGAAGGCAACCGGCACAAATACTGCTGCCAGTACAAAGGCTATAGCCACAACCGGGCCTTGAACCTCGTTCATGGCGCGTTCAGTTGCATCAACCGGCTCTAGTCCTTCTTCCATGTGCTTTTCAACGTTCTCGATAACAACTATAGCATCATCGACAACTAGACCGATTGCCAGAACCATAGCAAACAAAGTCAGGGTATTTATCGAGAAGTCAAGCAATATAAACGTAGCAAAAGTACCAATTAGTGATACCGGCACGGCTAACAGCGGAATTAATGTTGCCCGCCAGTTTTGCAGGAATATAAAGATAACGAATACAACGAGTACTAATGCCTCGATAAAGGTATGTACAACCTCGCTAATTGATGCATTGATGTAGTTGGTACTATCAAATACCTCTGAAATCTCTAGCTTGGGCGGAAGATCTGCACGGGCTTCATCAAATATTTTTTTGATACCCTGTACCGTCTGCATGGCATTGGCATCGTTAGTCAGGTTGATACCGAAACCAACTGCAGGGTAGCCATTAAATTTAGAAATAATGGAGTTATCCTTCTGCCCCGTTTCAATACGGGCAACGTCCTTTAAGCGGACAAATTTGCCGTTATCAGATTTTAGGATAACATCGCCAAATTGTTCTGGTGTAACCAGTCGGCCAGTAATTTTACCCGTGTACTGCTTTTCTTGTCCGTTAGCTACCGGCATTGCACCGACTGTACCTGCCGGAGCTTGAACATTCTGCTCGTTTAGCGCACGGGTTACATCGGCAACCGTTAGATTTAGCTCCGCGAGCTTATCGGGATTTAGCCATACGCGCATAGCGTAGTCCGAGCCGAATATCTGTACTGAACCCACACCGGCTACACGTTTTATTTGGTCCATCAAATAAATATCGGCGTAGTTTTTCATAAAGGCGCGGTCATAGCTACCGTCAGGCGAGTACATGGAAAGCATGTATGCCATATCATTTGATGCCTTAGTAGTCGTAACACCGACACTTTGAACATCGGACGGCAGACTGGCGTTAGCCACGGCAACGTTATTTTGCACCTTTACCGCGTCCATATCGCCATCCGTGCCGACCTCGAAGGTTACCGATAGACTGTAGCGACCAGTATCATCAGAGTTAGAACTCATATAGTCCATGCCCTGCGTGCCGTTTACCTGCTGCTCGATAACCTGCGCCACGGTTTCATTTACAACTGCGGCATTAGCACCGGTATAGTTAGTGCTAACCGAAACTGTCGGCGGGGAAATCTGCGGATACTGTGCAATCGGCAGATTTAACGCCGAAATCGAACCCAGAATTACAATGATTATTGAAATAACTATTGCAAATATTGGGCGGTGAATAAAGAACCTTGACAAGATACCGCCCTCCTATTATTTAGCCGTAACTGCATTATCATCAAACTGGCTCATATCAGTAGTGAGCGAGAAACCCATATCATCTGCCGATACCATAGTAACGATGAGGTTCATGCCCTCGCGCAGGCTAGTAAGGCCCTCGACAATAACCGAGTCAGCCGCCGTCACACCGTCCTTTACGATATAATAGCTGCCGACCTTATCGCCTAAGGTTACCGTGCGTGCCTCGCTCTTGCCGTCAGGGTCAACCACCATGACAAACGACTTGCCTAAAAGCTGCTGTACTGCACGCTGCGGCACTAAAATAGCATTCGGCACAATCTCGCCTGATAAACGCACGCGGGCAAACATACCAGGGAGCAGCAGACCGCTAGGATTATCAAACAAAGCCTTAACGGTAAGCGTGCCAGTATTTTCGGCTAAGGCGCGGTCAGACTGTACGATTTGACCGGCGATAGGATATTCTGTACCGTCAGAAAGAGTAATATTTACTCTAGCAGCACCGCCCGTTCCATTCTGTGCATTATTCATAAACTTTAAATAATCGGTTTCAGAAATGCTGAACTGCGCATAAACGGGGTCAGACGAACCAATAGTAACTAAATTGGTTTGACCAGCGGAGGCAAATGTGCCGACAGCTACATCATCAACCGATAGCTGCCCCGACATCGGCGCATAAATAACCGTATCATCTAAATTTTGCTGGGCAGTCCGCAAAAGTGCAGCATTAGCAGCGGCGGCAGCACTATAGGCATTGACATTTGCCTGCTGATTAGCTACTGTCTGCTCCGGTATCGCCTGCGATGCTAGTAGCTGCTGATAGCGGTATAAATCCGTCTGCGCATTATTTAGCGTAGCCTCGGACTGAGCAAGCGTTGCCTGTGCCTGCAAAACTGCCGACTCATATTGACGCGAGTCAATCTTATAGAGCGGCTGGCCGGCAGAAACCATTTGACCGCCGGTTACATACTTCTCAACCACATTGCCGGAAACCTTAGACTGAACCTTAACCTCGTCCTTGCCGACAATCTGACCGGCGTACTCGCTCGATATCGGCGTATCCATTTGGAGTACCTGCATCGCCTTGACCTGCGTGCCTTGCTGCTGGGCTGCCTGCTGGTCAGAGCCGCACCCTGCTACAAACAGCGAGGACGATAGTGCTAAAGCTACGCCTATCATCAGCGATTTCTTGTTTTTTGCCAAAAACAAATAGAAAACCTCCTTTAATAGACACAAAAGGGCAGGCTAGTATATAGCTACCCCACTGCACCTACTATTGACAATCGACTAAAAATAGTAAATAAATGTTTACTATCAATATGATATATAGTATAGTATATCTTATTAAAAGTCAAGGCAAAGGAGTTCTTCGCTTGAAAACAAACATCGACAATCTATCACAATTTTTTGTTGATACCCTCTTACTCATTCACAACAATTTTTTTCGGCAAACCAGTGTGTCAATCCCCTTAAATCAGTTCGGCGTGCTGTGCGTTTTAGAAAGCGAAAAGCGCGCATCAATTTCTGACATCAGCCACCGTCTAAAAATATCTAAACAACAAATGACTACAATAATTGAAAAATTAGTCGCTGCCGACCTCGTAGAAAAAAAATCTGACGAAAATGACCGCCGCAGCAGCGTCATTACAATAACCGCCAATGGTCAGGCAGTTATCGATAAGCAGCATGATGCAGTAAAAAAATTATTTGAAAAGCAGCTAGAAAAACTCGATGCCGCCGAGCGCGAAAAACTAGCCGCCGCCATTCACGACTACAATTACCTTATTGAAAAAATGTTTGCCTAGATAAAAAAACTACGCAGTTTATAGCTGCGTAGTTTTTTATTTTAATTTAGCTCGATAACATCTAAATCATCGGGAACAAAAATATTGCCGTGATAATACTTAGCCGCCTCGCTGCTGTATTCACTCTTGCGCGTAGCTAAATGCTTATCCTCCGTATGATAGAGGACTAGATTTTTAGCACCGAGATTTTCCGCCAGCTCGCTGGCTTCCTTTACTGTGCTGTGATTTTTTTCATAAGGCTTAAATATATCGCGGTCGCCATATTTGCAGAAAGCCTCCGCGAGCAGCCAATCAGCACCTGCGGCATACTCTTTGTCATGCTCGTTATACGGTTCATCGCCCAGGCAGGTAAATTTCATACCGTCAGGGAAAATCAGCTGATAGCCAAACTGTTTTGCCTTAGTCGACATAATATCAAACGCTGTCAATTTAGCAAACGGCAGCTCTACGCTTTCGCCGTCCTTTAGCTCATGAACAACGATATCACTGCCTACGCGGGCAAAATCTTTTTTCTTCAGCGTCATTTTAGTCATGGTGAGGAGCATTTCCTTTACTACATCATGACAGTAAATGTTAAATTTTCCCTCATATTTGCCTTTATTCATCAGGTCGGCAACTTTTCGCATTATCCATATAACGCCTAATACATGGTCGGTATGGCCATGCGTTACAAACATATGCTGGCATTTTTGATAGTCAAACTTCATTAGCTCAAGCTGGCGGAGTATGCCGTTGCCGCCGCCGGCATCAGTTAAAAATAAACTGCCGTCCTCGTTCTCTAGGAAAAAGCAAGTATTAAAGCACTTAGTTGCCATAGCAAACCCCGTGCCTAAAACTACCATTTTGCGCATGAAAAATTCCTCCTCAAGCTAACTTTTCTAAAGCTATTTTAGCCGCCTGTTGTTCAGCCTCTTTCTTACTTCTGCCCGTGCCTTCGCCTAAAATTTTACCAAAGGCGCGCACACGGAAGGTAAAGCGTTTATCGTGGTCAGGGCCAAACGCATCTACTAATTCATAGCTAGCGTGTTCGCCATTTTTTTGCTGTACCTGCTCCTGTAAAATAGTTTTATAGTCCTTCAGTATCGCACCTTTAGCCACGCCGTCAAACTCACTAGCAAGCTGACGCACTACATATTCTAGTGCTGTTTCCCAGCCTTGGTCTAAATATATCGCGCCGATTACCGCCTCGAATACGTCCTCAAGATTGGTCTGCCGCGTGCGTCCGCCGCTTAGTTCCTCGCCATGTCCTAACAATAAATATTTTCCTAGGCCAATGCGTGCGGCAAGCTTAGCCAGTGTTGCTGAGCAAACGATGCTAGCGCGAGTTTTTGTCAGCTCGCCCTCAGGCATATCGGGAAAATGTCTAAAAAGATAGGTGCTAGAGCCAAGCTCTAGCACCGCATCTCCTAGAAACTCTAGGCGTTCATTATGGACGATATTCTCTTTAGACTCGTTAGCGTAGGACGTATGTGTCAACGCTTGATTAAGATAATTTATATTGTTGAAAGTAACTCCTAAGGACTTAGCTAGTTCTAGGAGCTTTTTTTCTCTAGTCCTTGATAGAGACATATCTCGCCCTCTCTATCAATCAGCGTACTTTTTAAGTAGCAGGCAGGCATTATGTCCGCCAAAGCCAAAGGAGTTGCTCATAGCGGCACGAACGGTTCTAACCTTTGCCTTATTCGGTACATAGTCAAGGTCTAAGCCCTCGTCCGGCGTTTCATAGTTAATCGTCGGCGGTATAATATCATTGGCAATGGTAAGTGCTGTAGCAATGCACTCTACGCCGCCGGCTGCACCGAGTAAATGTCCCGTCATTGACTTAATGGAGGATACGGAAATATTTTTTGCCGCCTCGCCCCATACGCGTTTAATAGCCTCGGTTTCGCCTTGGTCATTTAAATGCGTGGAAGTGCCATGAGCATTTACATAATCAACCTCATCAGCCTTCATGCCGGCATCATCTAAAGCTAACTGCATACATTTAGACTGATACTCGCCGTGCGGAGCAGGGCTGGTCATGTGGTAGGCATCAGAATTTGTGCCATAGCCTACTACTTCGGCATAGATATGCGCGCCGCGAGCTTTAGCGTGGTCAAGGCTTTCTAATACTACCAAGCCTGC
>SAMEA104315428__coassemble_786_pt1 | contig 50389 bp, 51 predicted proteins | sample SAMEA104315428__metabat2_low_PE_031 | metagenome-assembled genome bin SAMEA104315428 (sample SAMEA104315428) | gut metagenome | biome: Monkey gut; feature: monkey-associated habitat; material: faeces | place: China | collected 2013 | reverse complement strand
TCACGACCTGCCGCTTAGGAGGCGGACGCTCTATCCATCTGAGCTACAACCGCAATAACAACGTTTATTATAGCAAAAATAAAAATAAGTTTCAATAGCCGCCTATTTAGGTAGTCATTTATCAGCTTACTCTTATAACGCCGGGATTTTCTATTTTCCATACTCCATTCTTGTTTTTAAATATGGCGGGGAGCTTTACCTGAATATTTTTATAGCTGCCGCCTTCGTAGTTAGAGGCAAAGGTTTCCTTCATGCCGCCCTCGCTGTGCATTTTCTCATTATAGGGTGTGAGGGGATTGGGGACTATGGCGTATAAATTTTCTTTTAGATTAAATGCCCAGTAGGTGCTGCTGTCGGCATCATGTACAGCAGTAAATTTAGGTGCAATTGAGCCGCCTATTTCCGCAGCGTGGTCGGTGCAGACGAGCATTTTTATGCCATGGGCGGCACAAAAGGCATTGCACGCCTCCGCCGCCTTGGGGATTTCCATGCTCATTGCCAGGCTGTTATAGTCAGCTACAAAGGCATGCCACAGGCTTTCATTTATTTCATCTTGATTGTCTGGTTTAGCGGGCGATTTTTTTTGTGCGCTATATTCCCTAGGCATTCTAAATTTAATTTCTTCCCGCAATATGCTGATTTCTTCTTTCAGCTTTTGAATTTCAGCTAAATTTTCGTCAATCTGGCGGCCGTTTTTAAACTGTGCCAGCATGCTGTAAGCGGCCACCATAAGTGCCATAATGCCTATTACTGTAGAGAGTACAACTAAAATAACTGTCATTATTATCTACCTTTCTATTAGCTTTAAGTATTGGCAGCAGCAAATTTTTTGCTGTTTAGTAAATCGCAAAGCTCTAGGATATTTTTAAATCGCTGGGCCTCGCTAGAGGTCAAGCGGCGGTCATCATGTGAGCCATTCATAACGGGCAGAATTATTTTTCCCGATAGCTTGCCGGCAACTGCCTTCATGGCGCGCAGAGTTTCCGCATCGGCTACCTCATCGCACCATTCCATTACGCCGTCATCACCTAGGGGAGTAGTGACAACGTTTGCCGTTGCTTTTACATGGAAAATAGTATCATCGCCCGTCTGAATATCTACGCCGTTAAAGCCTACCGCTCTTTTGCCGCGGTGACGCAGTATAACATGGATAACGGCATCGCCATCAGTATTTTTTAAAATATAGGGCTGAATAAAAATGCCCTCTTCCTGCGGGTCGTCATACTCGTAGTAGGTCGAGCCGTCACCAGTTTTTGATAGCCGCATATCGCTGATTAGTCCGCGGATTGCTTCATCTCTTTCTTCAACTACGCCCTTTTTGGCATCTTCAATTTCTTTTTTAGCGTTGGCTTTAGCGCGCTTTTCAGCAATTTTAGCTTCTTTTTCCTGAATTTCTGCCTGCTTGGCGGCATCCTTTTGGTCTTGCCTGTCCTGCACCACAGCCTTTAAGCTATGATATTCTACGGCGGCAAATGCGCCTGCCGCGCCAGCCACAGCTATTACTAGAACTACGATAAAAATTGTTTTAAATTTGCCCATAGCTACCTCCAGCAAAATATATTTCTCAAATAAAAAAACAAAATACCCCAGTAGTATTATACGGCAAAATGCGACAATAGTCCTGCATTTTCATAATAAAATACCGCGAGGATTATCCTCGCGGCAGTCTTATTGCGGACTAAAATAAACGGTAATTTCTGTTCCTTGGTCAACCAAGGTATTGGCGGCAATGCTTTGACCGGTAGCAAAGCCTGAGCCGTCATTATTAAAATTTAATCCTTTGTCGCTGGCAATTTTAGCTGCCTCGCGCAAGCTTTTGCCGTAAAAATCGGGCATGACAATTTTGCCTTCGGGAATAGTGCCAGTAAAGGCGGCAGTTTTTGGTTTGGGTGTTTTATGGCTGCCCTCGATGCCGGCAAAGGGGTCGCTTGACGGCGCAATATGCAAATATCTAAATAGCTGGCTAAAAATGCGGCTCGCTACGGGAGCGGCAATCTGTCCGCCGTAGAAGTTGCCCGTCCCTGGGTCGTCAATCATTACTAAAACTGTCAGCTCTGGGTCTTCTACAGGAGCAAAGCCGCAAAACGATGCTATGTAGTGTCCGTCTAAGTAGCCGGCTCCGTCCTCGCGGATTTTTTGTGCCGTGCCGGTTTTGCCGGCAATACGATAGCCCTTTACCGCCGCTTTTTTGCCGCCGCCCGTAGCTACTACCTGTTCGAGCAATCCTACTAGGGTTTTATCCGTAGCTGATTCAATCGTGCGGCGTACTTCGGTTTTCGAACGTTCGTCATAAACTGTACCGTCAGCATTTTTAATGCTTTTAACGATATACGGCTTTAATAGTACGCCGTCATTAGCAATAGCCGACATCGCGGTTATCAGCTGCAAGGGCGTTACCGCGATACTTTGACCGATAGACATAGTGGCAATATCGGAGTCGCGCATATCATCAGGATTAAATAAAATGCCTGACTCTTCGCCTGGCAAATCAATGCCTGTCGGCTCACCAAAGCCAAAAATTTTAGCATAACTTATAAGCTTTTCTGCTCCTAAACGCAAGCCGACCTGAGCAAAGCCAGTGTTTAGGGATTGCTTTACTACGTCAGTAAAGGTAACTGTGCCAAAGCTTTCGCCGTTCCAGTTCTGTATGCGCCGTCCCGATACCATGACATAGCCGGGGTCGACAAATACTTGGTTCGGCGTTACTACTTTTTCCTGTAATGCCGCGCCGGCAACTACTGATTTAAAGGTAGAGCCTGGCTCATAGATAAAGGCTACCGCGCGATTTTTCCACGTTTCCTGATTATAGTCCCAAAAGCTATTAGGATTATACGAGGGGCGCGATGCCATTGCCAGCACCTCGCCCGTTTTCGGGTTCATTACAATACAGGTTATGGCTTTCGGATTATTTTCTGCGACCGCCTTATCTAGCTCCTGCTCTACAATAAACTGAATAGAGCTATCTATAGTAAGCTCGACAGTTTTGCAGCTGTCGCCAGCATAGCGGCGGCGACTAGAAAATATTGAGTCAAATATAGGGCGCGAACTGCCGTCAGTAGTTAGCTTAGAGTCCTTTATCTCGCCTTTTAACAGCGGGTCAAGTGCCTGCTCAATGCCGTCTAAGCCCTTATCATCTGTACCGATAAAGCCTAACACATTGGCAGCTAGAACATCGTTAGGATAGTAGCGCTTTGCCTCCTCGCGAAAGCCTAGGCAGGACTGATAGCTCTTTTCCTTTATCAGGGCGCGCACTGCCTCATACTCGGCTTGCTCTAGGCGGCGTTTTACCCAGACAAAGCCGCCGCCGACATTATAATCATCTAATATATCCTGCTCGGTCTTGCCGATTAAGGGCGCAAGGTTTGCCGCAACCTCTTCGGGATTATCACAGTGCCCAGGGTCGAGAAATAAGGATTTAGTTATGGTAGAAACTGCTAACTCGCGGCCGTTTCTATCAAGGATTGCTCCCCTAGGCGACTGTATGGCATAGCTTTGGCGCACCTGACTATCCATACGCTCTGATAGTTCTGAGCCTTGAACTAGCTGCAACCACGCATAGCGAAGGGTTATTAGCCCGATTAGCCCTATCATAATAACTCCTAGATAGGTTATATTCCTTTGGGCGTTGTTACGCCGTCTGCTCATTTTGTTCCCTCCAACATCAGCTATGCTTTAGCAGGGTTTCCTTTAGCTTGCCTTCAATCGCTGATAGCTCCTGTTCAGCGGCGGCACGCTGCTGCCGTCCTTCCTTTTGAATATTTAGTGTTTCCTCGATAGTACGTATTAGCCGCTCATTGACCTCGCGGACAGTTTCAATATCTACTATGCCGCGTTCGTTTTCTTTAGCTACGGCAATACTATTTTGCTCAAGCATAGCGGCATTTTTCTTTAGCAAATCATTAGTCGCGTCCGTCACTGCGCGCTCTATCTTTATGGCGCGGTTTTGGGCGGCTAACCCTAGAGCGATAACTAGCTGATTTTTCCATAGCGGAATAGTTGAATTTATAGCCGTCTGCACGCGGTCAATCAGTGCCTTATCATTATTTTGCAAGAGCCGCAGCTGCGGTGCGGTCTGAATGGCAATAGTTTTGCTTAGCTTTAAATCATGCAGCTTTTTTTCAAATCTAGCGACACTGTTTTCAAAGTCGGCTACCACCTGCACCGCCATTTCATCATTTCTAGCTGCGGCCTGCTCGCGCAGGCGCGGCAAGGTTTCTCTTTTTAGCTCATCTAGCTTTTGCTCGCCGGCATAGATATAGATGTTTAGATTTTTAAAATAAGCTAGGTTTTCAGCGTACAGCTTATCATAAAGGGCTACGTCCTTCATCAGCTTTAGCCTTGCCTGCTCAAGCGCGCCCTCAATGGCATTTACCTCGCTTGACAGCTTGTCATAACCTTTTTTTAAATTATTTGCACTATTTATCAGCGAGCCGATAAAAGGAATTTTAGACAGCATACTGCCTTCCTGCGGCTCGTAGCCCTTTACCGTAGCTACGAGATTTTTTAGCAGCTCGCCGACCTCGCCGCTATCCTTCGTGCGGACATTTTCTAGGACGCTAGTGCTAAACTGCGCTATTTTTTCCTGCGCCGGCGCACCGAAACCTAGCATTGCCGCCGTATCGGTAACGTCTAAATTACTAGCAATCTTAGCCGCTTTAAATTTATCTTCGTCAGTAAGTGCTGTTGCTGCCGGCTCGGTCGGCGTTTCGACTGCCACATTTTCTACAGTTTTTGCTTTTTTGACCATGAGGTCATCTAAATTTAGCTCAGCCATAATTTACCTCGCTTTGTAAATCTTATAATAAAAATCGTCTAGGGGCATAAAAAGGTAGCGCAGTCCCTCTATAAAACCGATAAATCCCGGTATGCCGCTCCAACAAAATAAAATGTAGCCTATTGCCTGCTTAGTCTTGCCTAAAAAAAACTTATGCGCGCCCAAGCTGCCTAAAACTAAAGCCAACAAGCCTACAGTCACCTTCTGCGTTATTACTGATGCATTATCTACGCCTAGCGGCAGATTATCACTTGATTTGGCAAAAATATCCATTAGCCTTATCTTTATTTTGCCCCAAAAGCTATTATTTTCCTCGGCCTGCCCATAGCTATTTTCTTTTTCGCGCGCCAAGCGGATACGCGATGATTTTTCCTTAATATCGCTGCTTTTTAATAAATCGTTCATAACATCTAGCTCCGCCTCGGTATCTATAAGGCTAGAGCTCAATAATTTTTCATACTCTACTAGGTATGCCGCCTCAAACTCGGCTAAGGTTTCCTTTAATCTTGTCCTCACTGCCGCTACTTTGGCACTATCTAGCCTGCTGCCCTCTAAAGCCACATACTCATTAGTGAGCTTCGCCGCTCTGTCCTGATAGGTTTCAATAAATTTCCGCGCAGTAAAAATAGCTTGAGGATTTTTTTCAATATAGCTAATAATTTTATCGGCACTATCCTCTGTACTATTCAGTATTTTTTTAAAATCTGTATCGGCGACATTATTTATCGCGCTGTCAATTTCATTGTAATCAGCAATTGCCTTAGCATAAAGCCTGTTTGCCTCAGCCTTTTCACTGTCATTTAGTCCCGACATATTAAACTCTGCCTCATCATCAGCGGCCGCCCGCCGCCGATATTGCAGACCTTCCTTAGCGGCATTAATTAATAATAGCAAGCTCACCCAAAAGCCTAAATCATCTAAGGTCGCCGCTCCGTATATTCCCACTATGGTAATTAGCAAAATATTTATTAGCTGTAAATATCTCATACTAAACCTCGCTTTACATTATATCTATTTTCTATCATACCACAGTTGAAAAATAAAAAATAGCGAAGGCTTAACTCTTAGCCTTCGCTATTTTTGTTTTTTAATAATCGACTTCGGCCACGGGAACAATCTCGCCGCGCTCGGTCATCATTTTATACCAATACGCGCTCTTTTTAGGATAGCGTTTTTGATTGCTGTAATCAACATAGAATAATCCGTAGCGTTTGTTGTAGCCATTGCTCCATGACAGCACGTCCATAAGGCTCCATATGTAGTAGCCCTGTACGTTTACGCCTTCATCTATAGCCTGCAATATAGCATTTAGATGCTCGGTCACATACTCGATACGCGGCGTATCATCAATTTTGCCGTTTTCAAAATCATCCTTATAGCCCATACCATTTTCGGCGATATAGACCTTTTTATAGTTGGGATAGTCATTTTTTATACGGATTAGCTGGTCATGCATCCCCTTAGGATATATCGGCCAATCCCAATCGGTGGTCGGCACATCAGGATTTGATACGCGCGCGCCGATACCCTTTAGGGCAAAAACGCTTGTACCCTTATCACCCGTACTATTATTAAAAATATTACTTTCGCCCTCATAAGCCTGCAAGAAATGACTAGAGTAATAGTTCATGCCCAGCATATCAATCTGCTTTGCTGCCTGCTTAAAGTCTTCAAAATCACTAGGCTGCGTTTCTAGCCTGCCGCCGTTTTTCTCCAAAATCTCATTGATAAGTGCCATAGTGCGGTCACTATAATGACCGAGGAAGCAAGCGTCTAGCATAAAAGCATTAGAGATAGCGTCATCTAAGTCACGAGCATGCTTGTCCTCTGGCTTATCTGAGATAGCCACCTTGCCCTCAAGCGTATGGACGATGCCGATTTCGCCTTTTAGGTTCATGCTCTTATAAAGATTTAGCGCGCGGGCATGAGCCACCATGAGATTATGTTCAATCTGAATGGCACTAACAATGTCAAATTGCTTGTTCGGCGGGAAGTTGCCGGCAATATAGCCGTTTTGGGCAATCGACCACGGCTCGTTAAAGGTTGCCCATTTAGTTACGCGGTCGCCGAACGCCTCAAAGCAAACCTTAGCATAGTCTACAAAATAGTCGATAAGCTCACGATTAAGCCAGTGACCGTTATTAAAAAATGGCAGCGGTGTATCAAAATGATGCAGCGTTACAAACGGCTCTACTCCCTGCTTAAAACACTCGTCAATCAAATTGTTGTAGTAGTCAATGCCGGCCTGATTGATTTTGCCTTTGCCCTCCGGCATAATGCGCGTCCATGAAACAGAAATGCGGATACCGTTCACACCAAAATCATGTGCCAGCTGCAAATCTTTTTTGTACTGATGATAAAAGTCACTTGCGGGGTCGGCATTAAAGCGGCTGCCCTCTCTATTCATAAAATCATCCCATACGCAAGGGCCGCGGCCGTCCTCGTGCGTTGCGCCCTCGACCTGATAAGCTGCCGTTGAGCCGCCAAAAATAAAGTTTTTAGGGAATTTTTTAGCCATTAGCCTTCTCCTTAGCCCTTAAACATCTTTAAGAAACGTTTATCCATATCTGACAGCAGCATTGCCGTCATCAAATGGTCTTGCGCGTGAACCGTTAAAAAGCCTATCTCGATACTCTCGCCCTGTGCCTCTTTAGTGATAAGCTCTGTCTGCTGATTATGAGCCGATAGAATTAAATCGTCGCCCTCTTTAATGAGTGCCTCAGCCTTTGCAAAATCCTTTGCGCCGATAGCGTCCATTGCATCTAAAAACTTCGTGCGGGCGTCACCAGAATAAGCGACGATTTCCATTGCTATCATTGCCATATCATCTTTAGTCATTGCCATAAAAATACCATTCCCTTCCAATTTTGCCTAGCTATGCTAAGCATTAGCTAATATATTATGTATGCATTGGTATAAAATTCGCTAGCTATGCCGCATAGTCCTTTTTATCAATCGTGATAGTAGCCCTCTGCCCATTTCTTTTCGAACTCATCAAAAAGGTGGTCATTTTCAATGCAGTCATTATCGCCAATCATGCCGTCAATTTTAGCGATAAGTGCGTCCTTTTCCGGTGTCGGCTTATACTCAGCCTTTAAAAATGCCTCTAAAATGTATTCGATAGTGCCGATACCTACGACACGGCCGCCGCAGCCGATAACATTGGCATTTAAATTCTCCTTAGCAGCTACTGCCGTCTGTACGTCCGTTACGCAGGCTGCGCGCACGCCCTTTACCTTTTGGGCAGCGTTATTTATACCGATGCCTGTGCCGCAAATGCAAACACCTAAATCTGCCTCGCCCGTAGCAACTGCCTTGCCGACCTTACGACCATAGATAGGATAATGAGTGCGGATAAAATCATAAGTTCCTACATCGATAACCTCATGACCCTGTTTTTTCAAAAACTCTGCTGCCTTAATCTTAATATCAGTAACAATATGGTCGCAGCCAATAGCGATTTTCATAAATTTTCCTCCTCTATGTAAATCCTGTAGATTATAGCTCACGGTTCAGCATATCAATGCGGATTTGATGACGGCCGCCGTCATACTCCGTCTTAACAAAATTCTCGGCTAGCTGACAGGATAAAACCTCAGCCGTGATATTAGCTCCGAGCGCAATAATCTGCGTGCTGTTATGATGACGCGTCATTGAAGAAGTGTAATCCTCATAAGTCGGCGCGCATACAATGCCATGATTTTTCGAGGCAATCATAAAGGGTGCTACGCCATAATCATCAATCACGATACCGCGAGTTATCTCACCTTTTTTTACGGCATCAACTACGTTCATAGTTGCTGTAAAAATATCATTATCCGAATAATCAATAACCTCGTAGCCCTTGTTTTCAAGGTGAGCTTTTACTACATTCTTTAGCTTTTCGCCGACAGCGTTAGCAGAAATTGCAACTTTCATATTTCATTCTCCTTTTTTATAGGCGGTGTTATCTTTGATGATTTTATTATAGTTTCTTAGCAGCTTGTTTTGTTTTCAGACTTTGAAAAGATTTTCGTAAACGTTTACTATTTTACAAAACATTTAGCCCGCAATCTAAATATGCTATAATAAATCCGTTACCTTTGGATTATTTTAGGAGAAAAATTTATGCTGATTAAAATCGACCATGACTTCCACGAGCACCTCACTGATACTGAAAAGAAAGTCATAAACTTTATTAATATGCACGTTGCCGAAATTTCCTCAATGTCAATAAGCGATGTTGCCGAGGCAACCTACTCTAGTCCGGCTACCGTCAGCCGCACCATAAAAAAATGCGGCATATCAGGCTTTGCCGAGCTGCGCTATCTTTTAACGCAGCAGGCAGAAACAAAGTCTGATAATGCCACTGTAAACGAAATTTTTAATAAATCACTAATGGAAGTAACCAACACCATAGACCATTTATCGATTGATAAAATTCTCTCTGTGATAAAAGAAATCCGCGCTGCCAAGCGCATCTATATGCTTGCCCGCGGTGTAAGCGAACACGTTGCGCAGGAATTTGCTCTAAAGCTGCAAATCCTCGGCACTGACGTATTTTTAATATCTGACCCGCAGATTATGAAATCCGTAACCAGCAAAGTAAAGCACGGCGAATTAGTAATAATTATCTCGCGCTCCGGCAGCACGCCTGAATTAGTCGAGGCCAGCGAAAATGCCGTAAGCCTCGGCGCACGCATTATAACCATTACCTGCGGCAATCCTAGCTCGCCCTTAGCCAGAATTGCTCATATAACCGTACTAGGCTATAAGCACAGCCATGTATCTATAAAAAGCGTTGATGCCACCAGTCGCTTGCCGCTCTACGTTATCACCCGCATAATTATCGACTACCTCACCATGCAGCGGCAGCAGGAACGCGAAAAGGCGGCTCAAAAAGAAGCCGCCCGCAAAAAGGAAAGATTTTTTTAATTTATTTTAATTGTTATAAATTGTCAAGCCAATATATTTCATGTTCTTGCCAAAAATTATGTACTCTCCATGACCTATATATTGAGGTCCTTCATAATGTTCATATATTTCATCCATGTTATATGCTTTTTTAAAAGCTTGCATTGAACTAGAGCAATTCAAGCCTGAACGTTCTAAACGCAGATTACTATGCTGAAATAAATCTATGCCATTTACACTTCGACCAGCAAAATTTACTAATATTCCTTTATCTTGATAATACCAGCCATTTTGAATTTTATCTCCATAAACGTATATTGGATTAGCCGCTGTAGCAATTTGCGTTGGATTTCCTAATGTCTGTAACACCTTTTCTACGCTCATTCCCAAATGAATTCCAGCTACTGACTCATAATAGTAATTTTGTACTTTATGTAGAGTCTGCATATCGTTTATAGAAATGGAAGATATAGGCGTACCGTTCAAATTCCAGTCCAATTTAATTTCACGCACACCTGTGCTTTCCTGAATACGAAAAATACCCGTTCCTAGGGAATTGCTGCCAGCAAAGTCATATGCTGCTAACACTTCACAATCATTTATAAATTTTCCATTTATAGATAAAATTTTTACACCATTATCATCATACCAATCACCCTGCATTTTATTAAGCACTTTTGATACAGTACTCCATTCCGTTCTATGAGAAATAGCCTCAACAGGTGAAAGTTCTAAAAAACTGATTGCAAATGTTGCCACTACAACAACATGCAGCAGCTTTTTCCATATATGCATTTCTGCTCCTCCCAACACATCAATTAAAATCGCAAAATTTCTCAATTTTCAATTCATACCAAAATGACGATACCAAGCAAATACTATACTTTCCTGATTGGCTGCAATTCCCTTTAGCAGCCTATTTAAATCTTTAACCGGTATATGACTGTTATTATGTGCTACCACCGGATTGCCATTCGGCAAAATCCATATTTTAGTTGCGTTAGCTGTCGGTTTTCCCTTGCAGACATGCACATGAATAGGCTCGCCTTCTTCCCTAGACCAAAAGAAAATACGATAGCCCAAAAGCTCACCCCACGTCGGCAATTATATCACCATCCTCACGGGCAATTTCCCATATAAGCGCGCTATTATTGCGCACAAACTTTTCCTGCGCTAACAATTCATCTTCAGAAAAACCACTATTTCTTAAACAGGCGATACTAGGCAAAATAAATTCTGCCGTATCAAAGCCTTTTTCCGTAGCGCGCTCTAAATGTACTATTATACTTTCACCTTTAGTGGGAGAGGAATATATGTCAGAAAAAGTAGTAACTATATCATTTACTGTACTATAGTAATGTTTCATTTTATATCCTCTTTTATTTTTTTCTTAATGATATTTAGTAAGCTTCCACCCTTGTAAAAAATGCCGGTTAAGCCGGCATTTTGGGCGCAAGCCATATCGGTTGCCGTGTCGCCGACTAAATATGATGCGGTGCGGTCGATGTTAAATTTAGCGCAGGCACTGTCAATCATACCGGTTTTAGGCTTGCGGCACGCGCAATCAATGCTATATTCAGGAATTTTTCCCGCCGTATGATGCGGGCAATAATAGAGTGCATCAAGATGCGCGCCTATTTTTTTTAGCTCATCATTCATATAGTCATAGACCTTTTGTACATCGCTTTCGGCATAGTAGCCGCGCGCCACGCCGCTTTGATTAGTGACAAGGATTGCTAGATAGCCGCAGTCATTTACATACTTTACAGCCTGTTTAGCGTCTTCTGTCCAAACAAAATCCTCGGTCTTATGAAGATAATGAATGTCGATATTTAGCGTGCCGTCACGGTCAAAAAATACTGCCTTATTTGCCATAGCTAAAGTAGCCGCCCGCCTCTAAGAAATCTACATATTCCTTTACAGCGGTTTCCATATTAGTAAAGCCTTCGTCATAGCCGGCAGCTAATAGCTGTGCAGGGTCTGATTCGGTAAAGTTTTGATATTTGCCGATTAAAACCTCAGGGAACTCGCGATAAGCAATCTCACCCGTTCCCATTGCCTTTATTACAGCTTTAGCTACTTCATTATAGCTATGGGCATGACCTGTGCCGCAATTATAGATGCCGCTTGCGCCTTTATTTTCCCAAAACCATAGATTTACATTTACTACGTCCTTTACATAAACAAAGTCGCGCCGCTGCTCGCCGTCCTTATAGCCGTCAATGCCTTTAAACAGTCGCGCCTTGCCCGTTTCCTTTATCTGATTGTATAGCTGATAGAAAATCGATGCCATTTTGCCCTTATGATGCTCCTGCGGGCCATAGACATTAAAATATTTTAAACCGACAATCTGGCTGTGTGCCTCGGGCATAACCTGACGGACATAGCGGTCAAAGGCGAGCTTAGAAAAAGCGTAGGGATTTAGTGCGTCCTCGCACTCGTCACCCTCTCTAAAGCCATTCTTGCCGCTGCCATAGGTTGATGCCGATGATGCGTACAAAAACGGTATGCGATGCTGCAAGCAAAAATGCAACAGTGATTTTGAATACTCATAGTTTACGCGCATCATGTAGTTGACATCATATTCCATAGTATCTGAGCATGCCCCTTCATGGAATACCGCATCAATGTCTGTACCGTCAAAATCATCATTTTCAATGCTTTGCAGGAAATCGTCCTTATGCTGATAGTCGATAAACTGTAGACCGCGCAAATTTTTATAATTTGCACCGTCCTTTAAATCATCAACTACTAATATATCCGTGCGGCCGCGGCGATTTAATTCTTTTACAATATTGCTGCCGATAAAGCCGGCACCACCAGTTACAATAATCATTTTTAACCTCCTATTTTAATACCGCTAGCAATTCTGCGCGGCTTACTGCATACGTTCCTAGCTTTGCTACTACCACGCTGGCGGCAAGATTTGCCATATAGGCGGCAGTTTTAGCGTCAAGACCGCCGGCAAGCCCTAAAGTAAATACCGCGATAACGGTATCGCCTGCACCCGATACATCAAAAACCTCCTGTGCCTTAGTGGGGATATGCACGGCATTATTAGCGTTAACTATACTAAGACCACATTCCGACCGCGTGGCAATGATATTTTTCAGGCTGAATTTCCCCATAACAAAGCGCGCTGCTTTTTCTACTAGCTCATCTTTATTTTTTATTTTTTCCGCTAGGACATCGTTTAGTTCCTTTAGGTTTGGTGTTATGTAGTCAGCATTTTGATACTTTTGCCAATTAATTCCTTTAGGGTCGACTATCACCGGCACACCATGCGCATGGCTTTTTTTAATTATTGCCTGACATATTTCCGGCGTACAGCAGCCCTTGCCATAGTCAGATAAAATTACAGCATCAAGGCTTTCAGCTAAACGCGTTTCAATGTATAGCAACAATCTATCGGCATATGGCTTTTCTATCGCGTTGGTTTCCTCAAAATCAAGTCTTAGCATTTGCTGATGACCGCCGATTACTCTCATCTTGGTGGTAGTCGGTCTAGCAGTATGGATAAGTCCCCGATAGTCAATGCCCCTCGCGGTAAGCTTGCCCTCTAAGCTTTGACAGTGATAGTCATCGCCGACAAAGCCGGCTAGATAGCATTTTGCGCCCAGCAGGGCTAAATTGTGGGCAACATTTGCTGCGCCGCCCAAAGTTTCCTTCGTATCGGTTACATGGGTTATGGGTACAGGTGCTTCAGGCGATATGCGCGTAACCTCACCATAATAGTATTTATCGAGCATTACATCGCCGACTACTAAAATTTTGCAGCTATCCGCCCTATTTTGCATAAAATCATACATAACATTTTTATCCATAGCTCGCTCCTCTATAGCTCTATTACCCTGCACTCATAATCACCGTAGTGCGGCGGACAATCCATGCCGCGCCTGCCCTCGTACTCTTTAAGCAGTTCATGGGCGTACTTCATCACCGTAGCTACAGGGATTTTCTTCATGCACGCCATGTTATCCTCGCCCGTCTTAGGGCATTCGTGAATGCCGCAGGGATGGCAGGGCTCCGGTGTTTTGATTAAAACGTCTTTGCCGTCATAGGGATAAAAGCCGGGTACTGGGGACGCGCCGAACATGGTGACAATCGGCGTATTCATCGCTACCGCTATGTGCATAGGGCCAGAATCGGTAGTAATAAATAACGACAGGCGGCGCAACAATCCAGCCAAAACACCTAGGCTCACCTTGCCCGTAAAAATATGCTCGCGGTCGCGGTCAAACTGTTTTTGCTTGGCGATACATTCATTTACTAACTCTATATCCATTGGCCCGCCGAAAAAAGCAATATGGTAGCCTTCAGCTAAAAATTTATCGGCACATTCTGCAAAGTAGCTATCCAGCCAGCGTTTAGTTTTCCAGCTAGCACCGATATTAAAGCCGATTACTTTGGCATCAGCAGGTATTTTTTCACTCCACAGCTTTTGCGCCGTGCTGTCAGCATTGAGCGGCAATGCCATTTCTAAGCCACCGTCATCAATAGTTTTTATGCCTACTGCCTCGCGCAAAACATCAAAGTGCGAATGTATTTGATGTTTCACCGCCTTTAGGTTCGGCATAACCTTGGTAAAAAATAAGGAAAAGCCAGGCTTGCTGTAGCCTACGATTTTTTTTGCTCCGCTGAAGGCAGCTAGTGCCGAGGCGCGTTCATTGCGGTGTAAGTTTATTACTAAATCATAATTTTTCGCGCGTACCTTAAAAATAAATTTTATAAACGCTGGCAGTTTATCATCTGCGCCTTTCTTATCAATCAGCAGACACTCATCAATATGCGGATTAAATTCTACTAAATCGCGCAGCTTTTTATCAGCTAAGAGTGTTATTTTTGCCTGCGGATAATTTTTGCGCAAAGTTCTCAGCACAGGAGTAACTAGCATCAAATCGCCGATGTGCATTAGGTTGATTACGAGAATATTTTTATACATTAAGCTTCTCCTTAACCATGTCCACGCTGATTTTATCTAGGCAGTCTAAGCTTTTAGGACAGGCTCTTTTCCAGCAGTAGCGGCAATCTCTAGCTACCTCGATTGCATTTTCTAGCTGCCCATATGGGCCGTTGCGGTTCGCGTCCGTAGGCCCCATAAGCATAATAGTTTTAGTTCCCATGCCGGCAGCTAGATGCACTGACCCTGTATCGCCGCCGACCACGGCTGCCGCCTGCTGCAAAATGTAAGTAAGCTGCTTAAAATTAGTTGCCCCGACTAGATTAAGCGGCGGTATATCGGCCTTCGTGCTTATCTCAGCGGCTCTTGCCTCGTCCACTACGCCGCCGCCCACCATGACAGGGATAAAGCCCTTATCATAAAGATAGTCGGAAAGCTCCGCAAATTTATCGGTAGGCCAGCGTTTATTGGGCCAGTTACCGCCGATAGCTAAGACAATATAGGGATTTTCGATATTTGCACCGGCACGGTTAAAAATTTGCTTGGCTAAATTTTGCTCGCGCTCCGGTACATTTAGTAAAAATTCAGCTTTATCGACCTTGCAGCCAATAGCGCGTGCTACGTCAAGATAACGCTCTACAATATGCCCGTTTGCATTTGCCCCAATAACTGGCTTAGAGATTTTATCGCTCAGCTCGCGCATATTGCACATACCCAGCTTGAGCGGCGATTTAGCCAGCCGCGCAATAGCGGCTGATTTAAACAGTCCCTGCAAATCCAGCACCGCATCATAGCTGCGCTCCTGAATTTCACGCTTTAAGGGCACATAGTTTTTTAAAAAGCCGCCGATACTTTTAAACTCTTTTTTCTTAAACAAAATTAGCTTATCAATACAAGGGTTCATGGTCAAAAGGTCATAGCTAGGCGGCTCGACTACCCAAGTTAAATGCGCATCAGGATATGTTTTTTTGATAGCCGCCGCTACTGGCAGGGCATGAATTACATCGCCAATAGCACTAAGCTTTACTATTAAGATATTTTTCATCTCATCTTACCTGTCCAAAGGTCTTGATTTTTTCGATAACGCCCGTGGTTGATCGACCAGCAACTATAGGGATAAACTCTACTCTGCCGCCGTACTCCTGCACGATTTTAGCTTCAGGGAGCGTAGCTAAGGTATAATCTGCTCCCTTGACATAGACATCGGGCTTTACTTTTTTTATGATAGCCTCTGCCGTTTTTTCGCCAAACAATACCACATAGTCCACGACCTTCAGCGCGCCTACTACGCGCGCTCTGTCTATCTCGTTATTTATCGGGCGCGCCGGGCCTTTATTTTCGCGCACCGACTTATCAGTATTTAGTCCAAGTATCAATACATCGCCGCAGGCACGCGCCGCCTCTAGGTAGGCAATGTGTCCGGCATGGACAATATCAAAGCAGCCGTTAGTAAAAACTATTTTTTGTCCGCCTTTTTTTAAAATTGTTACAAAATTTTCTATATCATTAGTATCTATCAGCATTTTTCTTTTCCTTTAGCTCGTCAGTACCTTTTTTAGCTCTGCGCTGCTTACAGTTGCCGTGCCGAGCTTGCGAACGGCAATACCGCTGGCAAAATTGCTAATTTTTGCTGCCTTTTCCGGACTGCCGCCTGCCGCCAGTGCCAAAATAACTGTAGCTACGCAGGTATCGCCTGCACCAGACACATCAAAAACCTCGCTTTTGTCGGTTACCGGTATATCATGGATTGCACCATTTTTCTCAAACAGCACCATGCCCTTTTCACCGCGCGTCACCAGTACGCCAGCGGCATTTAGTCTATTTAACAGCTCGCGCCCTGCGGCATACAGCTCCTCATCAGTTTTTAGCACCCGCCCCACGGCGGTGGCTAGCTCGCTGTCATTTTGCTTTACATAGCCAATATTTTTAAAATCCAGCACATTATAGCGCGAGTCAACCATACTAGGGATATTATTTTCGCTAGCATACGCGATTAATTTAGCCCTTAATGTATCCGTTACCGTTCCCGAGCCATAATCGCTGATAACTATGCCGTCAGCTTTAGGCAGCTCCTTTGACAAATACTTTATTATTTCGTCCTCGGACGCTTTAGCTATAGTTTTATGCCATTCCTTATCTAGGCGGACTATCTGCTGACTGACTGTTGCCCGACCGCCGGCTATTATGCGCGTTTTAGAAATGGTGGGACGCTTTTCATCAGTAAAAAGACCTGTTGTCACCGCGCCATTTTTCGCTAATGCTGTCCTTAGCCCCTTAGCCGCCGTATCTAGTCCCACTATACCTACTGCCATTGCCGTGCCGCCGAGCGTTGCAATATTATTTACTACGTTTGCCGCGCCGCCGGCGATAACCTTTTCGTCCTGCTCCTCTAGCACCAGCACCGGTGCTTCGCGTGAGATGCGCGAGATTTTGCCGTCAATATAAATATCGGCTATCATATCGCCGATTACTAGTATATTTTTGCCCGCGAATTTATCTACCAGCGGGGATAAATCCTCTTTCATAAAAGCTCCTTATTACCACGGGGTAAACTGCATACTGAAATGCCACTGATTGCTCTTAGAGCGATAGCGCGTGACGAGCTGCGCGCAATGCATATCGTAGTACCAATAGTAGTCAATATCATTCCACAGCTTATTATCTAAATCATAGCGCGTACCGACCACTAGGCGGTTGCGGTCATCTAAGCGGTAGCTAAAGCCGCCCTCTAGCTTGCGCGAAAAATCATCAGTATCATAGTTAAACAGGGAATTTTTCGTATTGTTGTAGGTATAATAGTAGCCCATATACGCCGATATGCGCTTATCAAAATCGCGCGTAATTAGTGCGCCGTAGTTAAAGCCGCTGTTGCGCGAATCATTGTAGCTTTCCCGTGTTATACCATAGCCGCCCGAAAGGCGCAGCTTGTATTTATAAAAAACAATCGGGTCATGCGACAAGCTCAAACCATAATACCAGTGATTACTTGTTATGTGGTTGCTCATGCCATACCAGCGACCAAACTCTGTTGACAGTCCATAATTAATATGCGTATGCCCCAGCGGCTGCGAGTAGCCGACATAGCCTGACGGCTCTTTTTTTACCCAGTTATTATCGCTGTCCTCATAATATCCATAGCGAACGCCCATACTAAGACCGCGATTTTCCCAACCCAGCTGATGACGCGAACGCCAGCCATACTCTTTATTTATCTCTAGCTCGCTGTCAAGATTGACATTTTTCCGTATCTCGCGGCGGGTAGGATAGGTCATATAGACACCCTTATCACTATCATAGCCGACCCGCGGATATTCAGGCGTTTTAGCATCGGGACTGATGTCTGCCTCATAGTGACCGCGGCTAAACATCTTCACACCCTTTAAATAAAAGCTTACACCCTCTAATATCATTTTATCGTTAGGATAGATAGTAGTTTTTTTAGCCTGCCAGCGATAGTCTGGCTTACTTGCGCCGCATTTAGTAACTGTGCCGTCATAAACTACATAGTGGTCGGCATAAAACTCAAAGCGTTTGCCGGTTATATAGTGATTGCCTGCCTTGCCCTTAGCATTTTCCATTGCACCCGTTTTAGAGCCATAATTATAGTTTGTCTTATAGCCGTCTAAAATAAGCGGCATCTGTCCCTCGGTCATTTGCAGCATATGTCCCTTTTCGGGGATATTAATATCCTGCGTTTTGGTATTGCCGCTGATGTTTTCACTTTGAAAGCTATGAGCATCTGCCTGTAAAATTTTTACCTTGCCATTAGCAATAAAGCTGCCGTCGCGCTCATCGTAGGTTAAATCATCGCCCTCAAATGCCATAGGCACAGCCTTAGCAGGGTCAACAGGATAGCGCAGGCTCTCACTCAAGGCCTTTGCGTCAGCTAATAGCTTTTCCTGTTCGGCAGTAATACGATTTTCTCTAGCTGTGCGATGCTCATTCTCTAGATAATCCAGCGAGTTTACGCCTGTATCAGAGTCCGAGCTGTATGCTGCCTGCGCTGTGCCAAACGGCAGCGATAAACTAACTGCTGCCAGCAGCGGCAGAATTTTATATTTGCTCATCAAAGGTTCTCCATTCTTTTTAATTACATACTCAGGCTTATTATATAACAAACCTACTCTATGCTCAAATGCAAATACCATTAGACAACTACTAAAAAATTTGCTATGATAGTTCTCAGCCACCATAACGGTAGGCGGTTCATTCCTCGCAGAAAGGCGAAAACCTAGTAAAGCGAGGTGCTGCTCATGAATGATGACGTATTAATACTTTTGTTGATACTTCTGATTATAATCGAAGCAAAAAAATAACCGCCCATTATCGTGACCAAACGAAGGCGGTTATTTAACCCATATTAACCATCCGAGCGAGGCGCGAACCGTCTATCGGTGGCTATTTATATTTTCATTATACAACACTAGCTATTTTTGTCAATTTATTTTGTTTCTTAGATAGCAAAATGCGTTAGCAGCTTCATTAGCTGCTAACGCATTTTTTAGATATTATTAAATCTTAAAGCGGTTGATTTCGTTATTAAGGGTCTGAGCGATATTAGCCAGGCTGCGGCTAGAGGATGCGATTTCCTGCGTAGCTGCCGACTGCTCTTCAGTAGCGGCCGAAACGGTCTGCGTCTGGTCAGAAATTTTCTTAGCAGCATCGTCAACCGTCTGAACATTGGCGATAATGTCCGTAGCTGCCTTCGATGCCTCAGCGGTCGTGCGGGCAATCTCTTTAACCTGCGCTGCCACCTCGGTGTTAATTTCCATAACCTTATCAAAAGCCGTACCGGAGTTTTTGATAACCTCCGTACCCTTGATAACCTCTTCCGAGCCGGACTTCATAGCATTTACTGCGTCTACCGTCTTTTCCTGAATAGCGGTAATCATGGTGTTAATCTTATCAGCTGCGCCGAGCGATTCCTCAGCTAGCTTTCTTACTTCCTCAGCTACAACGGCAAAGCCGCGGCCATGCTCGCCGGCACGCGCTGCCTCGATAGCGGCATTCAGTGCGAGCAAATTAGTCTGAGCAGCTATAGCCGAAACGTTTTCGACAATCTGACCGATCTGCTTGGACTGCTCGCCAAGCTCGTTTACAACATCGGCGGAAGTGGTGACAACCTCATCAATTTTCTTCATCTGCTTAATAGCAATCTCAATGGATTTGCCGCCTTCATTGGCAATATCCGATGCCTTAGCAGCATTGGTATCAGCAATGTCGGCATTGGTCGACATCTGCTCGATGCTGGCAGAAATCTGCTGAACAGCAGCCGAAGTAGTATCTACTGCCTCGCTCTGCTTAGTGTTATTAGCGGATACTTCGTTAATGGACTGGGCGATATTTTGAACAACCTGCGAAGACTGGTCGGCACTAGCCGTCAGTTCCTCACTCGATGCAGCAACGGTCTGAGCATTATCTAAAATCTTCTTTAGAACCTTGTTGATAGTGTCACGCATATCGGCAAGGGCATCAGCTACTACGCCAAACTCATCACCGGTACTAATCGTGCGCGGACGGATTTTGAAGTCGCCGCTGCGAAGCAGGTTGGAAACAGCGGTCATCTTGTCTAGTGTTCCCGTGAAGTAAGTAGTCAGCTTAAAGGCAATGCCGGCAGCAATAATCGATATAGCAACTACCATAGCGATATAAATTAAAACTACTCTATCGGTGTCAGACGTTCCTTGGTCGGATGCGTCTTGAGCGAGCTGTACGTTTTCCTTTTTAAGTGCATTAAGGTCGGTGGCGAGCTGATTAAAATCAGCATTCGTATCGGTAGCAATCTTCATAGCTACTGCCGTATCATTGCGGCTGGCAGCCTCGGTCATCTGTCTAGCCTTGGCACGATAATCGTTCCAATCATTTTGGATTTTCTGCGCCTTTTCCTTATTGGAAGCAATGCTTACAAATTTCGCTAAATCTGCATCAACCGAGTCGCCGCGTTTCTTTAGCTCATCCTCATACCGTTTCATGGTTGCCTGATCCTGGGCAATAACATGCGCCAGCTGAAAACGGCGATAATCACTCGCTTCCGTGTTAATATCAGCGATTAAATCAATGCGCGGAATATTGTCATTAACAATATTGGTCGACTGCTGGTCGATAGCGCGCATCTGAAAAATACCAAAAATTCCCATAACAATCGTAAAGGCTATAATAAGTCCAAACGATCCTGCAAGTTTTTGTCTAATAGACATAAAACTCCCTCCTCTTCATAATAAATGTAACAGTATCCCACTCACCTACATATATTAAACCTTTTTTTCAAAAAAAACAACCTAGCTTAACAACTGGTTTTAATTATATTTTTACAATTCAATGATATATAAAAAAAATGCCTTAGCCAGACAGTGTTTTGCTGCTAAAGCATTTTTTATTTTTTATAAAATTTGTTAAATCGCCGCTGCTAAATTTTTGCCTAGCTCCTCGCAGGCAGCAATATCATCCTCATTCGGACTATTTTCTACCGCCAGCGTGCCGCTAATTTTTGCGCCGGCATTTTCCGTTCTAGCGCGCCAATCGTCGAGCCACGCGCCGCCGCCCCAGCCGTATGAGCCAAACAAGGCTACTGCCTTGTCATTTATTTTCTCCTCTGCCGCAGCAAAGAACGGCTCAAAACAGCTTTCCTCTAACACCTCGTCGCCCATAGCAGGGCAGCCGAAGGCTATAGCAGCATAATCATTAATTTTATCAGCTGCAAACGACTCGACCTCAAAAATTTCTGCTGCCGCGCCGGCATCTTTTATGCCGCTTACTACAGCCTTTGCCATTTCCTCAGTATTTCCCGTACCCGACCAGTAAACTACTGCAATCTTATTCATAAAAAATCCTCCTATCAACTAGCCTGCACCAGCTCCGGCAAGTGCGCGCCCTGCTCTAGCTTGGTGCAAAAGGCGTGAGTACAATCAGCATACTTATCAAACAGCGCGCGCGTTTTTTGGGGATTGGCATAAACCTTCCAATAGCCGCTATAAAAAAAGCCCTGTCCCTTATTTTTAATAAAGCCAGCCACGTCCTCCGGCGGATAGCCTAAAAATAAGCCGACCTCGTGCGGAAATGATTTTTTTATTTTCATGCGCAGCTTTAAAAGCTCTAGACATTCTTCAAGCGTATCATTTTCGCCATAGCCCTCGCGGATTAAAATTTCTCTAGCGGCTTTATCTGTCAGTAGCTTTGCCAGCTTTTCACGGCGATAAAATAAAATAAGCACATACTCTTCGCCTTCCGATACGCGGCAAATTTCTATCCCCTTACAGTTAAAGCACGGCTCATAATCGGCTAATAGCTTATCAAAATCCGCAAAGCGGCTCTTTTGAAAGGACAGCAGGCTCGCAGGCTTTATCCCCGCCAGCATCGGCGCGGCGTGCAGTCCCATCAGCTGTTCAAAGCCACTTTTCCCCAAGCAAATCACCTCGCAGTTGATAATCATTCTTAAACATGTTTTCATTATACAGTTATTGATAATCATTTGCAATACTTTTTTTATTTTCATCGCCCTAAATTTTTGCACTAAAAAAGCCCTGCCATAACCGGCAAGGCAAAATTTCTATATGGTGGGGTTAACAGAACTCGAATCTGTGACCTCCTCGATGTCAACGAGACACTCTAACCAACTGAGCTATAACCCCATATGTCGCTAAGACAGAAAATATTATAGCGTAATCTATCTATCATTGTCAATAATTTATTTTTAAAGGATATATAGTTCTAAATTCTTGCATTTTAGTTTGCTATACTACTATAATTAATCTTAAATATACAAATTCAGCATGGAGGTGTATTAAATGTTAGCATTTTTCAAAAAAAGCTTGCGGCTTATGTTGACAGGTATAAATAATATTAAGCTGTACCCAACCGAAGATTATAGCAAATATATATCTTCGATAAATGAACTAAATCAAAAAACATGGCAATTAACTGGCAAATCTTTGCGCTATGCCATGGATAAGGTAGGCAATATGTATGGAGCAAGATAAAACTGGCAATGTAATAGTTGCTACTTCACTATATCTCGGCAATATTACTTTTGCCGGTGTTTCCGGACTTGCTTTTATCGCCTATGTGCTAAAAGGATTTTATAAACATTGACTTTAATTTAATTCATAGCTAGGAGGCTTTATAATGGTTGACTTATTAGATGTACATACGCATACGATTGCCAGTGTCCACGCCTACTCTACGCTGCGCGAGATGATTACCGCGGCGCGCGACAAGGGCTTAAAGCTAGTCGGCATTTCCGACCATGCGCCAAAAATGCCAGGCTGCTTTCACGAGATATATTTTTGCAATTTTAAGGTTATCGATAGGTCGGCCTATGGCATCGATTTAGTTATGGGCGCGGAGCTAAATATTATTGATTACAGCGGCTCAACGGATTTATCGGCACATTTATTAAAAGGCTTAGACTATGCAATCGCCAGTCTGCATGATATTTGTATAAATCCCGGCACAGTCGAAGAAAATACAGCGGCCATTGTCGGCGCGATGAAAAATCCAGCGGTAAAAATTATCGGTCATCCCGATAATCCGCTTTATCCAGTAAATTTTGACGCTATCGCTAAGGCTGCTAAGGAAAATCAGGTTCTTTTGGAGTGCAATAATAGTTCGTATTGTCCTCAAGCCAGCCGCAAGGGCTCAAAAGAGCTGGCAGCAGAGCTTTTGCGCGCCTGCAAACAATATGGAACTATGGTTATCATGGGCAGTGATGCCCATATCGACCTCGATGTCGGCAATCATGTTTATTCTAAAGAGGTTATCGCCGCTGCTGATTTCCCTGAGGAGCTCGTTATAAATTCTAAGCCTGATTTATTTAAGGAATGGATAAAAAAATAAGCGCGGTTTATTGCGGTGCGGAAATTTTTCTTTTATAATTTTATTGTTACAAAAAATAAAAGGAATGAATGTGTATGAACCTTTTTCGCACCAAAAGTATTGCCGAATTGCAGGAAACGGCGGCTCACTCCGGCATGGCTAAGACACTCGGCGCATTTGACCTGATACTTTTAGGTATCGGCTGCGTTATCGGTACGGGTATTTTCGTGCTGACGGGTGTTGCCGCGGCGCAGTACGCGGGACCTGCTGTCACGCTGTCCTTTATTATATCGGGTTTGGCGTGTGCTTTGGCAGGACTAGCTTATGCCGAATTTGCCTCGATTGTCCCCGCCTCCGGCTCGGCATATACCTATACTTATGCCTCACTAGGTGAATTTATCGCCTTTATCGTGGGCTGGAATTTAATTCTTGAGTATACCGTTACCGCGAGCGCGGTCGCCTCTGGTTGGTCGGGCTATGTTATCGGACTTTTGCTGTCCGCAGGCATTGATGTCAGCCATACGCTTACCCATGTTCCTGCCGACGGCGGCGTTATCAATCTGCCAGCTATTTTTATTACTTTGCTGCTGTCGTTTTTCCTTATCCGCGGCACGCAGGAGTCTACTAAACTAAACCGCATTTTGGTATTTATAAAGCTGGCGGCTGTGTTTATCTTTTTACTTTTAGCAGGGCCGCATGTAAATACGGCTAACTGGGAGCCGTTTATGCCGTTTGGCTTTGCCGGTGTGGCGGGCGGCGCAGCGATTGTTTTTTTTGCCTATATCGGCTTTGATGCAGTAGCCACTAGTGCCGAGGAGTGTAAAAATCCAGCGCGCGACCTGCCTATCGGTATTATCGGCTCGCTAGTTGTCTGCACCGCTCTTTATGTTATCGTTGCCGGAGTTTTAACCGGTGTTGTTCCCTATACGGAGCTAAATAATCCTGAACCGGTTGCCTTTGCTCTTCGCTATATCGGCTATAATTTAGGCTCGGCTTTGGTCGGCGTAGGAGCTATCGCCGGTATTACTACGGTGCTTTTAGTTCTGCTCTATGGACAGGCACGCATATTTTTTGCTATGAGCCGTGACGGCATGGTGCCGGCGCGCGTGTGCAAAATTCACAAACGCTATCACACGCCGTACATTGTAACGGTGCTAGGCGCAATCTTTGTCAGCCTTATCGCCGGGTTTGCGCCGATTGGACTTATAGCCGAAATGGCCAATATCGGCACGCTTTCCGCCTTCACGGTTGCCGCCTTGGGCGTTATGGTGCTGCGTATTACTAAGCCTGATGAAAAGCGCGCTTTTCACTGTCCGCTCGTCTGGATTATTGCGCCCCTTGCAGTGTGTGCCTGCGGCTATCTCATGTATCATTTGCCGCTTGATACCTGGATACGCTTTATCGTTTGGTGTGCGCTAGGCTGCTTAGTATATTTTGGCTATAGCTACCAGCATAGCGCGCTCGGACGGGCTAACCGCCGTGCCAAACACCGCGGACATAAGCTGACGCAGCATAAATAAAAATCACAAAGCAAGCTTTTTATTACCAGGTCATAAAAACTCTTGACTATTTTTGTGACCTGGTATAAAATTTATTTACATTCAGCGTTGAAATATTTTGTACGATATAAAAACAGAAAGGGTGTCACTATGTTTGTTCACGACCTAATCCACTGCGGTAAAGAGGCTGCCATAGCTATAGTTGACCACGAACGCCGTTTTACCTATAAGGAGGTAGCCGAGCGCGTCCGTGCCTGCCGCAACCGCCTGTATGCTGCCGGTGTCCGCGAAGGCGACCGTGTGGGCTTATTTTCTAGGAACAGTGCCGAGTATATTTTTGCTTATCTAGGCATTTGCTCACTAGGTGCAATCGTTGTCCCCATAAATTTTCAGCTATCGAACCGCGAAATTGCCTATATCATAAAGGATGCCGGCATAAAAGACCTCGTTACCTACGAGCCATTAAATTTAATCGATGCCCTAGCTGCTCTGCGCTGCGGTATCCGCCTGACCCAGCACGATATAAAGACGCTGTGCCGCGAAAAAAAGGGATTAGCTGATGCACCTAAGCCCAGTGATGAATTTACCGAGGAGAACCCCTGCGTTATCATCTATACCTCTGGCACTACGGGTAATCCTAAGGGAGCAGTTCTCTCCCATGCCAACTTAATTGTCAATACTAAGCAAATGGAGCGCGTACACACTGACAGCACTCATAATGTTTTGTGCGTGCTGCCGATGTATCATTGCTTTGGCTGGACTTGCTCGGTGCTAAACGTTCTTGCCTGCGGTGCTAAAATTGTAATTCTCGACTCTTTTACGCCGAAAGAAACTATTGCTACTATTCGCGAGGAAAGAGTAACTGATTTATATATAGTTCCTTCGATTTGCAGTCTGCTGACCAAGCTTGCCAGCACCGAGGACATGAAAACGCTGCGCCTAGTAGTAAGCGGCGGCACGACCCTGCCGCTAAAAATCCAGCAGGATTTTGTAAATAAATTCGGTGTTGACATTTGCGAGGGCTACGGACTGTCGGAAACCAGTCCTATTCTTACGCTAAATCCGCCTGAAAAACCAAAGGTCGGTTCATGCGGGCCAATCGTTGACGGTGTAGAGTGGAAAATTGTTGACGATAACGGCGAACGCGTAAAAATTGGTGAAACCGGCGAGCTGGTAGTAAAAGGCCCTAACATCATGCTCGGCTACTGGAATTTGCCTGATGTTACCTTAGATGCTATGCGCGGCGGCTGGTTCCATACCGGAGATGTGGCCCGCGTTGATGAGGACGGCTACGTCTATATTGTCGACCGTATCAAGGATATGATTATCAGTATGGGTGAAAACATCTACCCGCGCGAGGTCGAGGAGCTAATCTATCAATTCCCCGGCATCGAGGAGGCGGCAGTTATCGGTATCGAGGATAAGCTCCGCGGTCAGGCAGGTGCTTGCTTCTACAGCCTGCACGCTGGTGCAAAAATAAATATCCGCGAGCTAAAAAAATTCTTGCAGGCAAATCTAGCTCTCTATAAAATCCCGCGCGAGTTCCACGAGATGAAAAAATTACCGCGCACCAGCACGGGCAAGATTGCTAAACGCCGTATTTTAGCTGAGTTTAATCAAGACAAATAAAAATAGTATAAAAAAAATAGTGCCAGCTATTTAGCTGGCACTATTTTTTATACTTGAACAAATATTACAGAACCTTTGTTAGATAGGTACGGATTTCGTCGCCGTCCTCCATTTTCATAACATCGGCGAGGATTTCCTTTGCCTTAATGGAGCTTATGCCGCGAATTTTTTCTTTAACGCGCGGAATGGACGGTGCGGACATGGATAGCTCGTTTATACCCATTGCCATGAGCAATACGGCTGCATTAGGATCGCTTGCCATTTCGCCGCACATACCTGCCCAGATACCATTTTCGCGGGCACTCGTTATCGTGCGCTGGATTAGCTGCAATACCGCAGGATTGAAATGGTTGTACAGGTAGGAAATATTGGCATTGCCGCGGTCGCAGGCAAGCGTATACTGCACTAAGTCGTTAGTGCCGATTGAGAAGAAGTCAACATATTTAGCCAGTACCGGTGTCATAACGGCAGCTGCCGGCGTTTCTACCATTATACCGACCTGCACATCAGTGCCGTATGCCTTGCCCTCATGCGTAAGCTCTAGCTTTGCTTCCTCAATTAGCTCTTTGACCTTTAAAATCTCGGCTACATTTATAACCATCGGCACCATTATGCCGACCTTGCCGAATTTGCCAGCGCGCAGAATTGCTTTTAGCTGCGGCATGAATAAATCGCGACGCTGCAAGCTTATGCGGACGGCACGATAGCCGAGGAATGGATTTTCTTCAGGGGCAATATTTAGATACGGCAGGGGTTTGTCACCGCCAATATCCATAGTGCGGATTACGCAGAGATTGCCTTGGCATTTTTCGACCGCCTCTTTATAGGCTTTAAATTGGTCTTCCTCGTTCGGAATGTTCTGTCTGCCCATAAATACGAACTCGGAGCGGAAAAGTCCTACGCCCTCAGCACCATAGTTTAGCGCGTTGTCTACGTCCATATGCGTGCCGATATTTGCCATAAGGTCAACCTTTACACCGTCAGTAGTAACAGCAGGCAAATTCTTCAGGGCAGCGTAGTGTAGTGCCATTTCCTGCTGCTTGCGGATTTTTTCGTTATAGCTGGCTTTTTCTTCCTCATTCGGATTAATAGTAATCTCGCCGCGCTCGCCGTCAATTATTACATAGTCGCCATCAGCGATTTTATCTATTCTGTCTTCTTTATTCAGACCGACGATAGTGGGGATAGCGCGGGCTTTGGCGATAATTACCGCATGGGCGGTGGTCGAGCCGGAGCCTAAAAGTACGCCGGCGATATTTTCTGTCGGCATACCGGCGATAACTGACGGCTCAATCTCGCGACCGCACAGAATAACCTTGTCATCGCCGATTTCCGGCTCCTTTACGCCGAGAATAAATTTAGCTATGCGCTTGCCGACATCGCGCAGGTCAACGGCACGGGCAGCAAAATATTCATCGTCCATTGCCTCGAACATCTGCGCCTGCTCCTCGGCAGCCTTTAATACTGCCTGCGGAGCTGACGGCGTATCATCAAGCTTTTCCTCGATTTTCTGAGCCATCATCGGGTCTTGCACCATCATGCGGTGTGCCTCCATGATAGCTGCCTGCTCTACCATTTCCTGCTTTTGCAGACGCTCGATGCTCTCGCGCAGGATTTCAGCCACTGCCGTAAGAGCTGCACTTGCCTTTTGGCTTTCGGTTTCCTTATCCTCTGGCTCGTAGTTAATAAGGTAGCCGTCAAGATTTTGACCTGCTAACATGATTTTGCCCATAGCTACGCCCGATATTACACCCTTGCCTCTTATTTTCTCTGCCATTTCTATTCCCCCTGAAGTCTATTATTTATATATAGCCTAACGCTTAATTTTCAATTTTAGATAAAAACAGTTTTATAGTATCCGAAAAATTGTAAAAAAAATTTGACATCTTCACGCAGGTCTCCCTGTATAAAGGAGACCTGTCACCAAAGTGACTATAGCGCAAAGAAACCAACTAGAAATATTATTCCTCGCCGAACTTAGAATTAACTAGGTCTTTTAGAGCCTTTACAGCATCTGCCTCGTCCTCGCCGTCAGCAATAATCGTCATTTCCGTACCCTTTACTAGGCCCATGCTCATAATCATGAGAATAGATTTAGCATCAACAGTCTTGCCCTTAGCCTGGATTTGTACCTTGGATTTAAACTTGTTAGCCGTCTGTACGAAAATCGATGCCGGACGAGCGTGGATACCTGTTTTGTTTTCAATAGTTACGGTTTCCTGAGTCATTTTAAAATCTCTCCATTCTTTTGAAACAGTTAATACTTCGTTTCCTCACAGCCAAGGCTGCTTATTCACAATAGATATATATTGCAAGCTGTGTGCCAACTTTTGACTGTTGGGAAATTTTTCTATCTCTAGCCAAAAGTCCTGTAAAAATAGGACTTAGCAAAAGACGCAATTTATATTTTCAAAATTGTGCATAATCTTTGTTAATTATTTCGGTAATTTTTACCAATATTTTTAAGATTGTTGGGAAATTTTACTAGCTGTCGGTAATTTTTACCAACAAAAATCATTCAGGAACTATTCCATATTTACGGGCTTTTGCCGCTACCGTTTTATGAGTTATTTTTAGCATTTTAGCGGCGGCATTAAATGAACCACATTCTTTTAAGGCGTTGGCAATAATTTGCTTTTCATATTCCTCCCACGGCAGCACCGCCGAGCCGGCAAAGCTTTCGACCTCGCGCACTGCCATTTCTCCCTTTATGTAGGAAGGAAGAGCTGCTACCGTTATACAGTCGCTGTCCATAAGGGTAATAACGCGCTCGATGACGTTTTCTAATTCGCGCACGTTGCCCGGCCAGCCGTAGCTCATCAAAACATTCATTGCCTCAGGGGTAATTCCTCTAACGGGTACAGAGGAGGCGGCACTGATTTTTTCTATAAAATGCTCGACTAACAGCGGTATATCATCTACGCGGTCGCGCAGCGGCGGCAAAAGTATCGGTATAACATTTAGCCTGTAGTAGAGGTCGTCGCGAAACGAGCCCTTCTTTATCATTTTTTCGAGGTCGCGGTTGGTCGCGGCAATAATTCTTACATCTACATGGACAGTTTCTTCACCGCCTACGCGGTCAAATTCGCGCTGCTGCAATACTCTTAGGAGCTTTACCTGCATATTCTTATCCATTTCGCCGATTTCATCAAGGAAAATCGTTCCCTTGTCGGCCAGCTCGAATTTGCCCAGCTTTCGCCTGACCGCTCCGGTAAACGCGCCCTTTTCGTGACCGAAAAGCTCCGACTCTAATAATGCCTTGGGTATCGCGCCGCAGTTGACGCGGATAAACGGCCCGCGGCGGCGGTCGCTGGCATAGTGAATGCCCTCGGCGATAACCTCCTTGCCCGTGCCGCTTTCGCCGCGGATTAGCACAGTCGCGTTAGAGTTTGCCGCCTTCGAAGCGAGCGCAAGCACGTCTACCACCTTGCCGCTTTTGCCGATATAGTTGCGAAAAGCCTGCGCCGTCTTTTTAGTGCGGAGTAGCTCCTGCTCAAGATATTCAGCGCGCGCCGAAACCTGTGTCAGCCGCGCCATAAGGTTTTGTATCTCGGTAATATCCTTTATTACCGACACCACGCCGCCAATCTCGCCGTCAATGAAAATCGGATTAACATTAGCAACTACCGTTGTGCCGTCCTTTTTGCGCCGTATGCTGCCAATCCTTGCCACGCCCGTTTTAAGCACGGCGCAGCGATTGCCGTCCGGCGCAGTTTTAAATACATTTTGTCCTAACACCATTTCCGGTGTTTTATGGACTATTCTTAAATATGAAGGATTTATATAGGTTATCTCGCCGGTTCTATCGACCACGCAGATACCGTCCTGCACCGCCTCTAGTATCATTTGCAAACGCTCCTGCATCAGAGCATTTTCATGCAGCAGGCGGTCAACGCCGTGGATTTCCTCCGGCGCGGTCATTTCAAAATCGCTTTCTAAAAAGCGCACCATTTCATAAACTGCCTGCCGTCCTGCTTCGCCTTCGCCGGCTACAAAAACCGAATCGCCGCAGGCAATCTTGAGCGCGATAATTTTCATCAGGCTGTGCATCTCGCAGCGTTCGCTGCGCTCACTGCGCAAATATAATTCGGTGTTATATTTTTCCGTAAGCTCCTTGGCGCGTTGGACAATCATCGCCGCAATGCGTGCGTGTACGCCGCTCTCGTGTTTTATTACAGCCTCCTCTTCGTATATCAACATTATCCCTCCTTTGCTACTATATAATTATACTATAAATCTTTTCAAAGTAATAGCAAAAACGGTCAATCAAGTTTGTAAACAAAAAATTTTGCGCCTAGCGCGCGTTATGTTATAATAGATAATTAGTAGGTGTAGTTGGGAAAAAAGTCTTAGGAGGGTGTAGGCGTGTATTTTTTCCTCATTGTCGGCGGGGGCATGGCACTTAGCATACTTCTTATTTATCAGCTGTGCCGGCTTGCGCATATCGAGGTCAAACTTTGCTCGCTGGTGCTGTGCGCGTTTTTGGCACTAGCGGTGAACGCTATTGCCATTCGCCTAAGCCCTTTTTTAAATACTGGCCACTATATAAGGCTTGGTCTTTTAGTAGTCGCGGCGGCGGCGATAGTTACACTGTTTAACGAAAAAATGCTGCGGCGCGAGGAGGAGACGGCAAACTCGGAAAAGGAAATATTAGAGGCTATCAAAAAGCCCTTGCCGTGGGAAGAAGTAGCCGAAGAACCAGCCAAAGATACTGCAAAGCCGATTGATAAGCCAGTGGCAGCCGAAAAAATCAGCGATGATAAAATAGAAGAAGTTAAAGCTGAGCCAATAGCAGAAGCTATAGCTGCCGCTGAACCGCCTAAAATTTCTGAGCCTACAGCGGCAGCTCCTAAGCCGCCACAGGAAAAACCGCCAGCAGCAATACCTATAGAGCCAGAGCAGCCGAGCGAGCAGGAGCTAGAAAGAGCAGCCGCGGCGCAGCTAAAAATCATCGCCCGCGGCAAAGAAAACAGCGCAGCCGCCGAAAAGGAAAGCAAGGCAATTGCTAAGGAAAAAACCAAGGAGCTTGCCATTTCTCTAGCTAAAGAGGAAAAGAAAGCGCGCGAAGATGCTATCAAAAAGCAGCGGCAAGAATACCGCGAGCAAGCCGATAAGCTCTCTACGCTAGACGATATTTTAGACCACATCTACGAGGTAAAGGATAAGTCGCCGCTAGCGGCTATCACCGCTTACGAGGTCGCCATAGACCGCTATCCGACTGACGACTACACGCCGTTTTTAGTTATCGAGCTTGCGACTATCTACCGTGAGCAGGGCGACTACCAAGGCGCAATCAATACCTACACGGACGCGCTAAAAATACCGATTATCGCTAAAAACGAAACTATGGTACTAGAGTTTAAGAAAAACATTAGCTACCTGAAGGTCGTTTTAGATACATTAAAAGCAAACCATTTAGAGTCTGTACCCTTCGCCAAGCTTTCCCACGAACTAAAGGAAAAAATCGAGGCGGAGTTTACACGCAGGCTCGCCACTAATACTATGGGGGAATAATGAATGAAAAAAAGTGCAGAAATTCTAGGCCTGCCCATTATCAGTATTACTGAAGGCCGCGAGCTCGGCATGAGCAAAACCTTGGTAATCGATGCTAAAAATGGACAGGTAGCGGCTATAACGATTGAGGATGCCGACTGGTATCGCGGCGTAAAGCTAATCCCGTATGAGTCGGTAATAGCTATCGGCGATGATGCCGTAACCATTACCAACAGCGAAAACATCTTAACGCTCGATGCCGCCAGCGACTACGAATATCTCCTCGATGAAAATATCCGCGTTATCGGCACTAAGGCTATAACTAAATCGGGTACTATCCAAGGCGAAATATCCGATGTCTATATCGGCGATGACGGCACTATCGAAAGATGCGAGATTACCGCCCATGACGGCTCAATTTCCGAAGTAGAGCGCAGTCAGATTTCTATTTTCGGTAAAGAGGTAACCGTTATTGACCCTGACGGCGAAAACGGGGAAAAAAAAACAGTTAAACCAAGGGTAGCTCCCACGCCAGCACCTGCTCCTGTACAGGCAGCAGCACCAGCAGCCCCCGCCGCGCCGGCAGCACCGGCGGCACAGGCAGCCCCAGCTCCAGCAGCTGCAACGCCCGTTGCCCCAGCTCCTGCACCGAAAGCTCCGGAAAAGGTTGAGCCGCCCAAGGCTACAGCACCAGTAGCTCCTAAGGCTGCACCTGCTCAAAAAGCTACCGCACCGGCTACTCCTGCCGCTCCGGCAGCTGCCCCCAAGGCAGCACCGGCGGCATCAGCCGCTGCACAGGCAGTAGTAAATGCCCAAAAGGCAGCTGCTGACAAGGCCAGCGAGGAGCGTCATCGCCGCTTCCTGCTCGGCAAAAAAGCTGCCCGCACCATAAAAATGGATAACGGCATCGTTATTGTAAACGAAGGTCAGGACATCACTGAAGAAGTCCTGCAAAAAGCCAAGCTCGCCAACAAATTTATTGAGCTGTCCATGAATGTACAGTAATATTGAAAGCCCTGCCGCCAAAGGCAGGGCTTTTCGTTTTATTGACAAAAGTAATATGTATTATATAATAAATTGAGTGACAACTGTCTATTATATAAATACTAGGAGATGAATTTATGCCGCCAAGGCTTAGGTGTAAATTTAATCAAATATCACTGCTGATAATCATAATATTCATGCTGACGTTATCTTCTGCCGCCGCCGAGCCCAAAGTTATAAATATCGGCATAATATCTAGCGGCGTGACCAATGATAACGAGGCGGCCCTATCGCTTATTCGCCGCTACAATCTCGCCTATCTGAACGAAGTAACCAAGCATACCCATTGGCAATACAGCTTTTTCCACCTGCCGACCGAAAAATGTCTCGAAAAGCTAAACTCCGGCGAGCTAGACATGATTGCTCCCGTCGACCCTGCCGCCTTTCAAGGAACGGACTATATTTTTTCGCAGGGCGCGTCTAACTACACACTGCTATCATTATATAGCCGCAGTGATAGCAGCATAACGCCGACCGCCCACGATATGCGCAATGCGCGCATCGGCTATTTAGACATCAGCATTTGCAAAAATATGCTGAACCTTTTTTTGCAGAAAAATGAGTGGCACTCGCGCCTTATCCCCTATCATACGGGAAAAGAGCTGCTTGCTGCCCTGCAAAGCGGCGAGGTCGATGCCATTGCCGACAGCGGAGCAAATCTTAGCGGCAATGAAAAATATCTCACCTTTGTAAATGCTATCAGCCAGCAGTTTATGACTACGCCCGACAAAGCCGGCATAATGCACGACTTAAATACCGCCCTTTTAAAGATAAAGCTAAAAAATCCCTCCTTTGATACCCATGTACGCGATGAGTATTTAAATCCGGCAATATATATGCTGGTGGACTTCTCCGAAAGTGAAAAAAATTACATGGAAAAGGCGCGCCCCTTCCGCGTGGTTTTTCCCTGCGAGGTTACACCGCTCATCTATAAAAATCAAGATACAGGAGAAATCGCCGGCATTTTCCCTGACTTTTTAAAGCTAATCGAGAGCCACAGCCAGCTAAGATTTGAAATTGTCTTTAGCGATGGTCAGCAGCAGTCGCGCGATATGCTTAGTAACGGCGATGCCGATATGCAGTTTGCCGTCTACACCAACCGCGAGCAGGACGCTAGACAGTATTTTTCTAACACCGTCTACTGGCTAAGCTATTCGCCGGTAGTTACCCGCAACAGAATAGCCGTAGGCAATCCTAAATCAATCGCTGTGCCGAGCTTTTTCCCCGGCACGCGCGAGCGTTTTGCTATGAGCTATCCCGATACTACCGTAAATGAAATGGATACCCTGCGCGACTGTCTCTATGCCGTAGAAAGCGGCTATGTCGACGTTGCCTTCGTGCCTACTGCCTTTCTCGCTAAAGACCGCAGCATTCTAATGCACTTTAATTTAAATGTACTAGAGCGAGAAAACGTAACTCTTCCTATCAGCCTGATGATATCAAGCCGCCAGCCAGAGCTACTATATAACTCGATAAATACTGCGCTCCTTAGCCTCCAGCTAAGCGAGCTAGATAAAATCGTTGCCCAAAACAGCGACCCCGACCTATCGCTTGCCTATATATTAGAAAAGCATCCGCTGGCTATCAGCAGCACTGTCCTGCTGCTCTTCTTCATCATCACGCCGACACTTTTGCTATTTACTAGGCGGCAGCTAGAAAGACAAAAAAGGCTCGCCCTCGAAAAGAAAAACAGCGAGCTAGAAAATGCCCTAAACAAAATGAAAGCCATAGAAAAGGCGCGCGACAGCTATAAGCATGCCGCGGAAATAGATAAGCTTACCGGCTGCTACAACAAAGCCGCCATGATAAACCACTCTCAAGACGTTTTAGACAAGCTTCTCCCCAACTGGGAGGCAGCATTTTTTATAATCGACCTCGACCACTTCAAAGAGGCCAACGATACCTACGGACACCAGCACGGCGACGAAGTACTTATCGCCTTCACCGCCATGCTCCGTAAAATTTTGCCGCCCTATGGCTATCTAGGACGCTTCGGCGGCGATGAATTTACTATACTAATAGTGCACCCGCGCGTTACCAATCATGCCAAAATACTGGCCGAAAAAATCCTCGATAAAACGCGCGAGCTTACTATAAACGGACTAAATGCCAACGTCACCGCCTCTATCGGCATCGCCATATCGGAACGCGGCACTGACGAACAACAGCCCGAACGCGACATCGCCAGACTATTTGCCAATGCTGATAAAGCCCTCTATGCGGTAAAAGAAAACGGGCGCAATAACTATCGCCTAGCTGAATAAAAGCATTGAAAAATTCATTATATCACGATATAATGTAAGTGAAAGAAGCTACTGATAGACAGTAACCCTTATAGCAAACTTTGTAGCGAAAAAGCCGTCAAGTTTCTGGGGCTTAGGCGGTCATTTTCAAAAAAACAGACTGACTTTAAAAGTCAGTCTGTTTTTTATTTTTAAAACTGCGTACCGCCAGTGACGGGGATATTAGCCCCGGTGGTAAAGGTATTTTTAGCCGAAAACAGGAACTCTAGCACGTTTGCTACATCTAGGGGTGTGCAGTTGCGCTTATAGGGATTTTCCTGCGCCGTCTTTTCGACTACGCCGTCATAAACGCCGGCTAAAAATTTTGTTTCCATCATCGCCGGCGACACCATATTGATAGCGATTTTGCCGGCGTACTCGCTAGCGAGCGCACGCCCTAAGCCTAAGAGGGCATATTTACTAGTGATGTATGATGATAGATACTTAGGCGGCACGCCGATAGTACCTTCTGACAGCACCAGTACAATTTTACCCGTTTTAGTTTTTGCCATTTTCTTGATGAACGACTGCAATATAAGCACCACGGCGCGGACGCTTACTGCCATTTGCGCCGCAAAATCCTCCCACCGCTCCTCAGTAAAGCGTTTATTCTCTATCGGCACGGCATTAAGTGCCAGCACATGAGTGGGGATAAAATCTAGCTCCTGTAGTTTGGCAATAAAATCCCGAGTGCTGTCCATATTTAAAAAGTCCGCCGCCATTGCCGTTATTTTTACGGGACTTTTAGCTAGCTCCTGCTGCAAATTTTCAATCGCCGCGCTACTATGGGCATACTGCATCACTATTTCATCGCCCGCCTGCCAGTCATGCGCACGAATATATTCTAATGCCACAGCACTTGTGCCGCCCAAAATTAAATATTTGCTCATTTTAACACCCCTGCCTCGATTTTGGCCCGCGAAACCTTTTTGCCGTGCTGATTGCGGATTACCGCCTTGATGACAATTCTTTTAAAAGCGTCGCTCGTTTCCACGATTTTCCCCTCGCAGGTCAGCGTATCGCCGATAAATACCGGCGCGAGAAAATCGCTGTGGACGCTCTGCAACAGACAGAATTTGCCTGGCAGATAAACGCCGGCAAGTGTCGAGTACAGGCTCGCCGTCACCATGCCATAGACCACGCGATCAGGATAGCCGCTCTCTATTGCAAAATCCCTGTCGCTGTGCAGGGGATTAACATCTCCCGATATAGCTAAAAAATCGTCAAGCATTGCTGCGGTTATAGTACGACTAAAGGACGCTTGTACCCCCCCCGCGGATAAATCACTGTATTTATATTCGTTCATGGCAGCCTCCCTAAAAATTTATTTTCCATTATAGCACAAAATTACTCGATTAGCTCTAGCATACCGCTGCTCGCACTGTAGAAAAAGGCCACGCGCGAATTTCCTAACGCTGGTGCAGGCATAAGCTCGGCAATCTGCGTATAGCCGTTTTGCGTTAATCGTTCGGCATCAGCTGCATAATCCCCGCTCGTATAGCAGATATGATAGGGGGAGTTACCGATACGCTTTTTCAGCGACTTAAATAATTGGCAGTCAGGGCGCGGCGCGACCAGCTCCACGCGCACACCGTCCTTCACAAGAAAAGCAATATCAACCTGCCGATACTCGTCATAGACAGCACCGCTCTCTAACGCAAAGCCAAGATTTAAAAAATCCTTTTCTGCTGCCGCTAAATCCTCCACTAAATAACCAATATGGTGAACCTTCATGATACTAACCTCCACTGATTTTTAAGATTAGTATAGCGTGAATGTCCCCCCCGTAAAGACAAAAAAGCACCGCTCAAGGATTTGAGCGGTGCTTTTAGTTATTCGTTAGCTTTTTCGATGATAAGGTCGACCATTTCGCCGACGTTTTTTAGCTCCTGTAACTCGCCGAAAGCAAATTTTATGCCGAACTCTTTTTCAATGGCGACTACTAGGCGGATATGGGACAGGCTGTCCCAGTCCTCAATGGTTTCAGCACTACTGTCGCCTGTTACCACTAGCTCGTCATCATCAAATACGTCTTGGAAAATCGGCTGCAAGCGTTCTAATATTTCTGTATTGGTCATAATGAAAATCTCTCCTCTTAAATCGCAATCTCATTTATTTTATTATAGCAAGCCTTGTCAGAATTGGAAATATAAAAATTCGCTGACCTTGGTCAGGCTGAACAGCGATACTACCATGAGTACCGCGAGGGCTACGGCGTAGCGGGTGCGCGGCTTAAAGGTCGCGGCAATCTGCTGCGAGCTAGGCAAAAATATTACCATGAGGGCAGCTATCAGCATGAATTTTTTCGGAGCTGCCCAGCCATGCGGCAGCTGCGGCACGATAATCCCTAAATAATGGTTCATAAATACCGCGATTTTTTCGGGAAATACTACGGGCGCGCCGCCAAACATAGCATATATTATCGTGAGCGCGTCCGCTACGCTGTCGGCACGGAAAAAAACAAAAGCTACTAAGGCAAGCATTAGCGTTAAAAAGTGACCTAATGGTCTCCACATCGGCAAATGTTTTTTCTTCCAAATGTGATTAACTACTAAGCCTATGCCATGAATTGAGCCAAATATAACAAATGTCCAGCCTGCGCCATGCCAAACACCAGCGATAAACATCGCCACGAAGGTTATCATCATAGATTTAGCAAAAGTTATTTTTTTGCACGCCATGACCATAGGGGTATAAAGATAGTTGGTAATTGCCCACGTCAGCGACATATGCCAGCGGTTCCAGTAATCGATAATCCCATACGCATGAAACGGACGGTTAAAGTTGTAGGGGATTTTAATATTCAGCATACGGGCAGCACCAACCGCCATATCACTGTAGCCGGAGAAGTCAAAGAATAGTTGCAGCATATAGCAAATAGCCGCCGCCCATGCCTCAAAGAAGGTCAGCTCCGCCGGTGCGCCAAAGCTTACGCCCACATAGGGCGCGAGGTTATCGGCGATTAATACCTTTTTCGCCAGTCCGATTATAAACAGGCTTGAGCCACGCGCCATATTTTCCCAGTTGACGCGGCGCAAGGTTTCATCTTCAAACTGTTTAACCATTGATTTATGGTAAAGAATTGGCCCTGCCAGTAGATGTGGGAAAAATGATACAAATAAAGCGTAGTCGATGAGATTTCTTTTTTTCACTATACCTTCATAGGTATCAACTAAATACACCATTTGTGTGATTGTAAAAAAGCTAATCCCCAGCGGCAACACTATATGCAGCAGATTGAAGTCTGCGCCGAGGTAATTTAGGTTTTCGAGCAGGAAGTCGGTGTATTTGTAAAAGCCGAGCAGGCCGACATTAAATACCATGCCGAGGATAAAATAGCCTTTGGCGCGCGGCTTACATTTTTCCTTCAGTGCGGCGATAATCTTCCCCGACAGGATATAGTTTACGGCAATGCTTAGGATAAGTAGCGGCAAATATTTAATGTTCCAGTAGGAGTAAAAAAACAGGCTGATTAGTACCAGCCAAACATTAGCCAGCTCCGATTTTTTCGTTTTGCCGAGGGCAAAGTAGCCAATTAAGGCGATGGGCAAAAAGAGCAATATAAACTCATAAGAGTTAAAAAGCACGAGTAGACCTCCTTATAAACCGCCCCTGATTAGTGTACGAGCCGAGGACTAGAACGTAGTCGCGCACGCCGCTTTCGTCCTCGCTAAGTCTGGTAAAGCCAAAGTCATCAAAAAGCTCCGCGACCATTTTATTTTTCTTGGTGGGGATATATTTTCCCAGCAGCCGCCTAGCTCCCGCGGCTTTGGCGCGCTCGACTAAAGCATCGAGCATGACATTTTCCATGCCACGCTTCAGCACGCGGCAGCTCATCAGCCACAAGAGGATTTCCACGCTGTCGCCGATTTTTTGCCCGATTACCACGCTTACTAGGCCATTATCGCCGAATTTGTCCTCTAGTCTGCCGTAAAGGGTGATATATTTATCATCGGCCGCCATGCGCTCGATGTCGGCGCGGGTATAGCGAATAGTGGTGAGGTTGAACTGGTTCGATTTGTTGGTGAGCTGAGCAATCCTATCATAGTAGACGGGGACAAAGCTATCAATCTCGGCACGCATGGCAAGACTAGCTAGATAGGTGTCGTAGTCCTCGGCATTTGAGAGCAGCGCGGCGCGCGCCTTGTTTTCCTGATAGGTCGCGCTCCGCTTTAAATCATCGGCCGATATGGCGGCGGGCTCAAAGTAGCCTGCGCCCTCTATCGCCTGTATATAGCTAGCGATGTCGCCAGCTACGACCTCAGGAACGGCGACCTCGGGGAGATTTTGGCGGACTATCTCGCGCTCGGCGGGATTGTCATCAATAAATACTAGGCTGTCCGTGCCGATATTTATATCGCGGGCAATCGCCGCTATATTGATATTTTTCGGCTGCCAGTTGGCGTAAAAGGTGATAAAATCGTCAGCCTTTAGTACGCTGTCGGGGTGGGTAAAGCCGGAGCGTGCTACCTCGTCATCATTTTTCGAGCAAACAGCAAGGATTACACCGCGCTCTTTTAATGATTTAACATAGGTCTGCCACGCGGTAAAGCTTTCCGCCAGCGGCGTTTCGTGACCGATAGCGATGCCGTCTATACCGTCATCGCCGATTATGCCGCCCCACAGGGTATTGTCAAGGTCGAGCACCAGACATTTTTTATTTTTGCCGAGTATAGCACGGATAATTTTAGCTATGCCGAGTGCCGCCATGGGGATAAAATCATAGTCCTGCACGAGCTTGTAGGCATAGTATTGGCTAAGATTGTGCCATTTTGCGCCGACGCGCGCCGCCAAACTATTTAGGTCATGCATATAGACGTTAGGGAAGTCAGCGGCTTCCCTAGCTAGCTCTTCATTCAGCAGATTTATAAAGCGCGCCATGCCGTAGGGCGCACTAGCCGACAGCGAGCCTAAATCATCGTAGGGCGGACGCTCAAAATTATTTTGAATAATGACCGCGTTAAAGCGCGCTAACTTTTCGTGTATTGTGCGATAGCGCGCAATTTCTGCCTTTATTTTTTCATTTACCGTGTCAAGCGTATCATTTAGCTGCGGCCTATTTATAATATTTACTGCTCCGGTGTAGATAATAATAATCTCAGGCTGAAAGCTTTCTAGCTCTGGCGCGCCAAACACTGCGTCCTCGTAGTAGCGGTTGTACTCCGACTGATAAAAGGTCGGACTAATACCTGCCTCCAAGAGAAACAGCTCTAAAATGTTTTTTATATCGTCCGTGGTCGAGCCGCCTAAAATCGCTACGCGCTTTTTAATGTAGCTGACGCTTTCCCTAGCGAGCAGGGCGCGCCTAATGCTCTTTTGCTTGCGCATTAATAAATCATTATCATATGGATAAGTAAAAATCTTGGCTAAATCAACTGCCATAAAAATCCCTCCCCTTCTTCATTAATTTAATTCTAGCATAGCCGCGGGCGGCACTCAACGTGATATTTTGCTTGTAAAAAGCTGTCGCCTGACGTATAATATAGGCAAAAGAAAGCTACCGATAGACGGCAGCCCTTAATACTTGAACGATGAATAACCGTTAAGTTTGTGAGCTCAGGCGGTTATTTTCGTTTATTTATATCTTTTCCTAGCATGTAGCCGAAGCTAATTAACGCAACAGAAAAACCTATTACGGCTATGAAAGACTCTATTGTCATAAGACATCCCTCCCTTCATAGGAGGGGGAAAACGACCCTCCCTTGATGTGAGAGGGCTACCGCCTACCTTCTAGGTAGCTTTCCTGCTGATTATAACACAGCAGAGCTAGGACTTTCAAGCAGGCTTTTTATAGCCTGTTTTTTTCTTGCAAAAATTTATTTAGCAGCAGCTACCGCCTGCTTCATAATGCGAACCTGCGCGGGCATTTGCAGATGTATCGCGTCCATGAAGTCCTGCTCGCTAACGCCGACGACGCGCGGATTATAGCTGCCGATAAGCTTATAGTTATAGGTGTCTGCCAGCTCCTTTAATTTTTTATCGGCTGCCGCCACCATGCTATAGGGGTCAAGTATAGCTAGCGCGTCATAGGTTGCCGGATAAAGCGGCGTTTCCCAAACGTAGACTTTAATATTATTGTCCATTAGATACTGCATGAAGGCAGTGAATTTTTCTAGTTGTACGGGGTCGATTTCTTTATAATCGTTCATGCCATAAAGAAATTTATTGGCTATATCCGCCTTTGCTAAACTATCGACCTCGGCTGCTGTCCTTTCGCGCTCACTTCGCCGCCACTGATGTGAGCCGTCAGGCAGCACCTTATGGTATTCTATGTCCTCGGTCGAAGTAGTTATCATAAAGCCGTCATCGGTCGGCAATTTGCCTTCGCTCAGCATTTTCAGCGAGCTAGCAAGATAAGGAAATGATATTAGCTCATTATTATAGTCGGCTAATTCATTGCTATCGACTGTGACATCTGCCTGCACGCGCTCAACACCTCGTTTATAGTATTCGCTGATGCTTTTAAAGCGTTTGTCCTGCCAGTTTTTACTAAATGTCCACGGCTCGACCTCGACTAAAACCGTGCCAGGCAAGCCGTGATTTTCTACATACAGCTCGAACACGGCTAACAAATCGTTTATTTGTGCGCCGCTCACCGAGCCATTGTGCAGTGTCTGTCCTGGAAATACCTCGCTGCTGCAAGCCATGCCGCGGCTCGAGCCTAGCACCAGCACATCAGCCGCCCCACGCTGCTCGATAAAGGACTTTTGCAATAATCGCTCATCGGTATTGGTGGGCATAGCAATAGCTTTGCCCTCGCCGAGCCAATTGCCAGCGGCGGCTATATAGCGGGCGCGGTAAAAAATCATTGCAGGGTCGACAAAATAATTGATAGTTGCCGTAGCTCCTAACACTAAAATAACAATGCCTACTAAAACCTTATAAAATCTTTTGTAATCCATGGTCGCTCCTAAAATGCAGTTCACTGTTGACAACTGCATTTTATTGTAGCGTAAATGTCCCCCCCGTAAAGACAAAAATTCATCTATAGGGTTATCCACAGATTAATCTTCCTCTAGCGGCACGATATACATTCGATACGGGCTATCTTGCAAGCGGTCTTTTATATAGTCAGTATTTATGAGCGGCGCAAGCTCAGGATTTTTAGCCAAGGCTAAACAAATTCTGCCATAGGTGCGCTCGCTGCCGTGAAAGCCGTCTAGTGCCTCGTCATCGGTTGCGCCGTCTAATCCCTCTATATCGCTGAAGTCAAAGAAGGCGACCTCTTGCTCGGCGGCTAGCTCTTTAATTTTAGTCTGAAAAGCCTGTATAAAGCTGCTGTGACGCGCATCGCCTAACATCATTTCATAACATTCATGGGCAAAGGGCGGCAAAAATACTATCGGCACAGCACCATTGCTTTTTATCTCAGCGATAAGGGCGCAGAGCTTGCTAAACTCAACGTAATCTATATCATTAGCAGGGTCAAACCTACCGTAGCCGCCGCGTATGCGCTGTCTGGTATTTTCTAATAGCTCATCGCGCGCTTTGGGCTTTATCATCGTACCATACTGATAGCTGCCGTCCTTGCTTCTATAGCCGCTATTTTCAAAGGCTGCCATTGCGCCGATAGCTGCGCGATTGCCGTATATATCGGTTTTATTTTTTACGCCGCTAATTAATGCCTGCCGCAGCTTTTCACTGCTTTCATCATTCTTTATTAGTTCCTGAAAAAGCCTTTTATACAGCATCATGCGGCGCGCCGGCAAATAGTCATTATGATAAAAATCCTGATTTGCCATGCCTTCAGGGTGCGGATAGTTCGGATTTAGCCAGTCCCAATCCACATCGACTATAACGTACTTAGGGCGGTAGCCGTCCCTTATACACTCGTGATAAACCTCAGCCATGCCGCCGATAGAGTCAACCAAGCCGCCAGTAGTATAAAAGGATACATTAAAAAACTTCTGTCGAAACTGCATAACCCGCGACGCGCCTAAAGCTATAAGCTGCGGCTCTTTTTCGCGAATAGCCGGTATTTTTAAAAATGCTATATCATTTGCCACTGCCGAACCATATAGAACCCTTTCTGCCATGTACTCCTTATAGGCTAGCTCTGTTCCCATTTTAGTTTCGTTTAGACGATACAGCATTACTTCGCTTACGCCGATAGTGATTAGCAAAATGCCCAGCACTATCCCTACCAATTTTATAAAAAATTCCCTGTATTCCAAAATAACCTCCTGTGTATAAATTCACCTCCTTAAATCTATCATAAATGTCCCCCCCGCAAGACAAATATTCATCTTACACATAAAAAAGGACATAGCGTCGCTTCATTACAAGCGATACTATGTCCCTTAGCTGTACTGTCTTATTTACCTTTAATGTTAGCTTTCGGCTACTATTTCCTTCTCCTCGACCGTAGAGATATAGGCTTTTTTGAGAGAGGCTACCTTCGAGCCGTCTACGATAATGGTTTCGTTATCGATAGCGTCAGTGGCAAATGCCTTTACCTCGTCCGCCCCTAAATCATTTTTCGGATTTAAAAGATTTAGCGTGCTGGTCTTGCCATTTTCGAGATTAAAGACTATCTTTAGGGTGGATTTCATATTTTCACCTCCTTTCTACACTGCCTATCAGTTAGTTCGATAGGTCGGCACTGCTTTGGCGGCTAATAGAGTCTACCGTCAGGGTCTGCATTGCGCCGAACTTTTCGCAAAGGCTGAGTACGGCGGCATCGGTTGCTGCAGGATTAATGTGGCTGATAGTGCGCGAGGCGGTCGTATTCGTGCCGTCAGGCTTCGTAGCGGTAACCACCTTTACAATGCCCTTGCTCGTTTCGTTAGTGCGAGTTGCCATTTTATTCACTCCTTTCGCTGTTATTTAGTAAGTTTTGCCTTACACCTATATACCTACAGCGAGCGAAAAAAAAGCAACCAGCCTTTCTAAAAAAACTCTAAAATATTTTATCCACAGATTTATCCACATTATCCACAGGATGATTTTGACCTCGGTTAATTATTTTGCAAATAATGTGTTTTACTAACGGAATATCCCCATATATAGTGACTTATCCCCAACTTTATCCACACTATCCACAGTTTTCCACTACCTGTGAATTAGTTATCCACAATATCCACAGGCTTATCCACCAAAAAATATACTCCCTGCCTTGCTTTTTTGCTTGCTTTTATGGAATATATGTTCTATAATCAAGCTATATCCACTCGCATTCGCCACTAATGTATAGAGGAGTGAATAATATGACCAAGGTTGAACTAGACAAAATTCTACCCGCAGCGAAAAAAATCGATGCTATTTATCCTTACACCGACCCTATAAAGGGTGAAGGCACCATGCTAATCCTGTCGAACGGACTAGAGCGCGAGCTGCCGAGCGTATCGCTGACACTGGTTGCCACCGTTTATGCCCAGCGCGAGGATAAAGACTACAAGGCACTTACTAAAGCCTATCGGCAAAAGCCGCTTGCCCGCCTGTCCCCTTCTATCCCCATTAGCCTGGAGCTAATGCTTACGCCGCTAAAATATCGCAAAGTGAATAGACCGCATCAAATGGGCTTTGCCTTTATAAATACCAGCCACCGGTTTGAGCTGCTCGCCGAAAACCGCCGCTCGCCGGCAACTATAAGATTTAGCTCCAGTGCCGAGCTGAAGCTTATCACTAGCTACAGTGCGGCATACAATCGGCTAAGCGAGGCACGCGCCATGTACTTTAGTCGGCTGTTTAATGTCGAGTCGCGTCTGCTCGCTGCCAAAAAAGAACTGAGCAACTCTGTACACTAAAAAATCCCCCTGCGTCGGTTACCAGCCAAGGCGCAGGGGGTTTGTTTTGGATTAACAAAAGTTCCAATCCTATTTGTGTCCTAATTGTAGCATATTTTATTTTTTCTGTCTAGTTATTGATTATTATATTACCCTGCATTGATTATCGGTTATCAGCCAATATGCAGGGGGGATTTTTATTAGGACAGCAGGTCAAAGCTTAAAGCTGTGCCGCGGGCAACATCACATTTTACTTTGCGTCCTAGCACTAAATCATAGTATTTAGGCGCAAGTCCTAAACCGGGTCGGATTGAGCGCATATTTTTTGCCGTTATAATGTCGCCGGCTTTCATATCCTCGACAATATACAGGCTGCGGCGGAATACTAGCGAGGGCTTTTCCTCGTCCGTTACTTCGTAGGATATATGTCCAAGACCGGTATAGGCGGCTTGCGCATCGCGCACTAGCTGCTTTAGCTCTGTCGGCTCAAGCGAGAATGCTGCATCTACGCCGCCGTCAGCACGCGACAGCGTGAAATGCTTCTCGATAACCATTGCGCCGAGAGCGATACTGGCAACCGCCACGCCGTTGCCTAGAGTATGGTCGGACAAGCCCACCTGCGTATTAAACAGCTTTTTCATATGCGGAATAGTGCGGATATTTGAGCCCGCCGGTGTCGAAGGGTAGTTACTCGTGCATTTTAACAGCGTTAAATCCGTGCAGCCGCCCGCGCGCGCCGTAGTCACTAAATCCGATAATTCAGCTACCGTAGTCATGCCCGTAGAGGCAATAATCGGCTTGCCCGTCTGCGCTATGCGGCGGATTAGCGGTATATCAATGTTTTCAAAGGACGCGATTTTATAGCACGGCACAGCTAGATTTTCCAAAAAATCAACGCTCGTCAGGTCAAAAGGCGTACTAAAGGCAATAATGCCAATATCGCGCGCATAGTTAAAAATCTTCTTCTGCCACTCCCACGGCGTATATGCCTTTTGGTAGAGCGCGTAGAGCGACTGCCCCTTCCACATATTAGTATCGTCCGAGATAAAAAACTCGCCGTCATTTTTATCTATAGTCATCGTGTCCGCCGTGTACGTCTGGAGCTTTATTGCGTCCGCGCCGGCATCCTTTGCCGCCTTTACAATATTTAAGGCGCGCTCAAGGTCGTGATTGTGGTTGCCGCTCATCTCGGCGATAATAAACGGCTTATCTAAATGCTGAAAATCTATCTTTTTCATAAAATACCTCCATATAACAAAAGTATAGCACAGCCGTCATGCGGTGTGCTATACTTTTGCGCTACTTATCCCCTAACTTTCTAGTAGTAGAAAGGGTATATTCATTATATCACTATAGCTGTTTATTGTCTACCAATTTTCAGTATGTACAGCAATCTATATCCTATGCTATAATCTTATTGCTACTTTACTCCGAAACTCAAGGTAGTGGAAGGAGGGATAGCTTTATGTCGATCAGTTCTTTTTTGGCATCTGTCGCAGTAAGTGTAGTGTCGCACTTCATTTGCAAGTGGCTAGACAGAGTGCTAAATAAAAAGTAGCTAGCACAAAAAATTCAGCATGGCAATTGCTGTGCAAAACAAAAACTCCCTGTTCATAGTAGCCGCTATGAGCAGGGAGTTTTTGTTTTGGATAGTCTGTCGATCGGTTCATTGACTACGCTCAGTATAGCACAAAAAAATATTGCTGTCCACAAATTTTCAATGTGTACAGCAATCTATATCCTATGCTATAATCTTATTGCTACTTTACTCCGAAACTCAAGGTAGTGGAAGGAGGGATAGCTTTATGTCGATCAGTTCTTTTTTGGCATCTGTCGCAGTAAGTGTAGTGTCGCACTTCATTTGCAAGTGGCTAGACAGAGTGCTAAATAAAAAGTAGCTAGCACAAATACCCAGCTTGGCAATTTATTGTCAGGCCAAACCAAAAAGCCTCTACATACAGCACCACCTGTATGTAGAGGTTTTTTGGTTTGGATATATATGTCTATTAGTCTGTCGCAAGCTCATTATAGCACTATCAATAGCTACTGTCTATAAAATTTTAATGTGTACAGCAATCTATATCCTATGCTATAATCTTTTTGCTACTTTATCCCTAAACTCAAAGTAGTGAAGGGAGGGATATTGTATGATTATTAGCTCATTTTTGGCATCTGTCGCAGCAAATGTAATCGCATATTTCATTTGCAAGTGGCTAGACAGATTGCTTGAGAAAAAGTAGCTAGCACAAAGTTCCTGCATAGCAAATTCGCTATACAAAACGAAAGACCTCTGCTCATAGTCGCACCCGTGAGCAGAGGTCTTTTTGGGATATTAAAGATTATTAGCTCTTTATGTTTTCATTATACTACTATTGTACATCGCTGTCCATAAAAATTAAAAACCCACCATGTAAGCCTCTGCTCTATACATGGTGGGTTTTATAGTACAAACAATGTCCTTTAAACCGTTGCTTGTATTTATTGTAGCACTATCATTATATACTGTCTATAAAATTTTAGCGTATACTGCGGCCGAGGGCAAATGCCTCGACGAATTTTTTCCCCACGGTGAAGCCGCGGTATTTTGCCAAAGCTTCTACTGCCTCATAGGAGCGGCTATGCGGATACGGTCGCATTTCTGATACGTAGAGCTTTAGTGCCTGCATTTTTTGCTCTATATACGGCTCGACATCGACAAATACATTCGGGCTAAAGGCTACACCTGCGGCACAATTCCACTCGGTGCTAGATAAGGTTTCAAAAAAATACAAGTCCGGCGATACGTTCCCCGGTATCGGGCGGCAGGCGGTCATGACTGCCCGATTAGTTATTTGGTGGTCGATATTTACATCGCCGCTATAATGTGTATAGCAAATGTCGGGCGCAAATTCCGCGACTACCGGCTCGATTTTTTTTACTACGTCTAACAAATCCACGCTGTCCATGCGATTATCGGGAAAGGAAAATAAATCTACAGATTTTGCGCCGAGTACGCTGGCTGCTTCGTGGGAGCGCGCGTGCAGTGCTTTTAGCTCTGCCGCGTGGCTGGCGACATCGCGCACTATGTCCCTGCTCGTCAGTCCCTCTGCCATAATGAGAATTTTTACTATATCGCCGCTGGCGGCATGGCGGGCAATAGTGCCGCCCACGCCTAACACTTCGTCATCGGGGTGCGCCGCTACTACTAATACTTTTTTGCCCATATTTTACTCCTCGCGTTTTGTTATCGTTACATCGGCTATAATCTTGCCGTCCTTCAGGCTTGCCCGACTAAACTCTAGGCGAAAATCACCCATATCAAGAAAGGCTTTGGGGTAGCCGTCAGCCGCCTTGCGCCGTTTAAACTCGACTACTTCGCCTATCTGCTCTAAGGGCAGCGGATTTTTAGCGATAATCTCTAGCATCATCTCGCCCACGATAGAGCCGGCACGCAAATATATTTCCTCGGCACTGCCGTAGAGAGATAGCGGCTTTTTCATATATACCGCGCCGCCGTCTAAGGTTTTGCTGCATTTCAGCGCGGTGATTTTAGTTTCATAAATGCCGCGGGCAATAAGATTTTGCAGCGGACTGCCGCCCCTGCCGAAGGGCAAATCGGTCATGTGAAAAACTACGCAGGGATAATTTTCGTATACCTCGCTAGGTATTATATATGACCAATGCGGGAAAAACACCCAGTCAGGCTGCAAGCGGGCAAAATTTGCCGTTGTAACTTCGTTTTTATCCGCAATATAGGTAATATTTGCGCCTAGCTCGGCTATCTTTTTTATCAGCCGTCTATTCCACTCGCGGCAGGACACAATTATAACATTCACAGACTACCTCCCGTCACTCTCTATAAATTTTCAGCGTATAGCGCGCGCCGCGATACTCAAAGAAGGCTGGGTAGCGTTCGTTGTCGCACACCCTTAGCAGGTTGAAGTTTTCGCGGATATTTTTATCAATAGCGAGCCTGCTATCCTGCGGGCGGCGGCGCGGATAAAAGCTTTCCTCGCCTGTCTGCCTTACTGCCTGCGCCAAAATAGCCGGGTAGCCCTGCACAAAGCGTGTACACAGCGATATGGTCGCGCTCCCCTGTACGGCGCGCAGTTCATCTACCAGCTCATTGCCGCGAAAGTACATAGCGTCGGCTAGGTAAATATCGCCGGCATCGACTGCCGCATCCGCCTCGAAGAGAGTTATCGGGATTTCGTCCCTGCCCTCTAGTATCTGCCAAGTCAGCGGCGACCAGCCCTTGCCCCGCGGCAGCGCGCTTGCGTGTACTACGAGATTATGCTTATTCAGCTTTAATTTTTCTGGCGGCACAATTTTGCCGTAGCTCAGCAAAAAGCATAGGTCATAGGAATTTTGTCCGTCAAAGCCATAGGCGAGCGTTACCCTATGCCCCAGCGAGCTAAATTTAGCGGCCAGCTTTTCAGCATACGGCACGAACCAAGACGCGCTATCAGTTACTACTATTATATTTAATTTATCCATATCTGTACCTCGCGTACCTCTATGGATAATCGTTAAGCTAAAATCTTTCCTGTTTTATGCGCTGCCACTCGGCGTGGCTCATAGTCAGTAGCTGCACCTTGCGCGTACTATTGTCAACACTTATCGTATCCTCGCGCACATCACAGAAACCGACATAGCGGCTTACTGCCAATGCTTTAGGATTATCCACCAAGGTTTCACAGTCGATATGCGCTAAGCCCAGCACCTCGAAACCATAAAGGGCTGCCAGCACATATAAATAAACACCGTCTAGCGGATTATCTCTAAGCACTCCGATGTATACTCCAAGAGAGCGTCTGCCCCCCCCGAGAGCACATCTATTTATATAGCCGATGTAGCCGATTGGCTCGCCCTCAGCCATAAATATAAGATGCTCGCGCGGATTATCCTTTTCCTGCCGTTTAAACCATGCGTAATGCTCCTCCCAAGTTATATCATGCTTGGTAAACATTCTATCGTGTACGCGCGGCAGATTGCGCCACCTTAGCACCATTTCTAAATCGTCCTCAGTCAGCGGACGCACGCTGTAGCCGTCTAGCTCCATAAAGTCCTCCTGCGGCGACTATACCGCCGCAGGCCCTAGCTAGACTATAAGCCTAAAGATAACGCGCCCCCCCTTATCCTCACGCCTATAGCCTAGCGCGGAAAACACCGCAATCGATGCCGCGTTCTCCAATCTAACCTCGCCCACCAGCAACGTGCCGCGGGCAAGCTTTTTAGCTGCCAGCTTCAGTATAGTCTTGCCTAATCCTCGTCCCCGCGCCCGTCTATCTATACTATAGCTGATAAACTGCGCGCCATTAATCTCGGTCAGCCTTACCTGTCCTAGGGGCTTACCCCCC